>Ga0222712_10001918_pt1 | contig 24782 bp, 16 predicted proteins | sample C33_657DmetaG_FD_165043 | JGI IMG/M metagenome (GOLD analysis project Ga0222712, IMG submission 165043) | Estuarine water microbial communities from San Francisco Bay, California, United States - C33_657D | ecosystem: Environmental > Aquatic > Marine > Unclassified | place: USA: California... | reverse complement strand
CGACGACGATCGCGCGTTTATCGCAATGCGAGCGCGCGATGAAGTTTAAGGCGAAGGAGGAGGGAGAAGCGATGAGCGCGAGAGGCGAGGACGATGGAAGGACGAAGGGGAATGCGAATGAACATGGGTGGGGCGCGCGAGCGCGGCGCGCGATCGAGCGGTTACGGGGAGACGCGACGAGCGCGATGAGCGCGTCAGAGGTTTTAGAACACGCACGCGCGGAAGCGGAACGAGCGAGGAAGGTGTTGCCGAAGAATCATTTCCATCGGGTGTTGCGTTCGGAGGCGTGGACGGAGGGGCAACGGGAGGCGATCGAACGCGTCGAACGCGCGCTGAGGGAGGAATACGTCATGCGAAGGAAGATGGTGGCGCGACGAGCGCAAGTGACGACGACGTCGTTTTGTTTCAGTTCGCGGTTGAACGCGTTGAAGGATGTGCGCGAGGAGTTCGCGCGGCGCGTGGATCAGGATTTACGCGTGGAGCCGAACGTGACGATGGATGACGTGCGGGACGCGAGGTACGCGGATTTGGCGACGGCGGGGATCAAGGTGACGGCGGGGAGAGGCGCGCTGAATAGCGCGGTGAAGAAGGTTATGATAGGCGCCGTGCCCGATCGCGGTGGGCGAACGGACGTGAACGATCGGGCATTGATGCCGACGTTTACGACGAGGAAAGAAGCGCCCGACCCCGGGGCGTCTGGGAGCGGCGATAAGGCGGTGAAAGACAAGAAGAAAGGATACAAACGGTGGTAGGTAGTAGGGCAAAACAATAGCGGGGCGCGTCCGTCGCGCTCGAGTTCTAGGTTTGTTTTGGAAAAAGCGGAAAAACAACGACGAAGAAAACGTGCGGTGTTTCGTCTTCTCGCGCTCGTCGTCGTGAAGTTAAGAGTCGATCTTTACAATGTTACAATCACCAGCGCGTCGTTACGCGCGGCTGGCCATTTTCAACGTTTCGCTCGTGGCGTCCAAAACTTCGCCAATCGAGCTCAAGTTTTTCGTCATCATGCGAGTCACCGTGATTTGAGCCACTTGGGGCTGTACCATCTCAACGTTAACCAACGAAATGTTCGCCCCGCGCGTGGGCCATTCAAATGGCACGTCGAGCACGGCGACGGCGCCATTGGGCAAAGCCGCGCGCACCAATGACTCACCAGAGCTCCATCGAAGGGCGGTTCGAGCCGCCGCCGCGGCGAGCGCTTCCGCACGCTGCGCCGTCGCTGCGATGCGAAGACGGATTTCCGCCAAAGCGCGCGCGAGCACGGGCATACCAGCCGCTTCGTCGATAATGTCCATAATAGGCGTATCGGCGGGCTCGATCGTCGCCCCTGCGAGGCGCGCACTGCCCTTCACCAAGTGAAGCGTCACCGTGTGCGTCGTCGAGCTCGGTCCGCGCGGGATCGAGCCCTCCATGGCGAATTCTGGCGTCTCCGGTAAGTGGGTGTGAATCTTGAGCACCAACGCGTTTTCCTCTATGGCCATGATTTCCACACCTTGTAAAGTCACTAAAAGCTTCGTTTGTTCCATCACCGCCTCCTGCGCCTCGGCGATTTGTTTAGACATCTCTGCCTCGCGCGCCGCCGCCTTGGAAATGCCAATCAAATATTTTGCCTGCGCGTTGATTTGTTCAATCGCGTTCAAATCGGGTGCGAGCTCTGTTTTCAGCTCTTGCGCCACCCCTTGATTGGCGTTCAACTTAACATTCACCGCGCGGAGCTCAGCATCGAGCTCGGCGAGTTCGCGTTGCAACTCCTCTTTGGATTTCGCGCGATCCGCGTCGCTCACCGACGCCCCACCCGCGCCCGCTTCCCAAGCCGCCGCCGCCGCTTCCGCCTCCAACGTCTCCAACTCCTCCACCACTTCCTCCAACGCCTTATGTTCCACCCTAAACGTCTCGTATTCCTCCCCGAGCGTAGCGATTTGTCGTTCCATCTCCTCCGCGCGTTTCTCATTCTCGTACGTCACATTCTTCAACGTCGTTTGTAACGTTTTAAACCCTTCGCTCTCCGTCGGTGTGTCTTTCGGTAACGCGCGCGACTCCAGGACGGCTTTCAAAAACGCCTGTTCCGTGCTCAATTCAATCGTCCCAAACTTCAACCGCTTAATGTTCCCTTTAATTCGCTCTAAATCCTGTTCCCCATTCCCGAGCGCCTTCTCTCGCGCGTGCGTCACGATCGCATCGAACGACTCGCGCGTCTGCTGTAACTCTTTCAACGCGATGCGAAACCCCCGAGCGGTGGGGTCCGAGCGCAACGCCCGTAACGCATCGCCCCGGGCGAACGCCCCTGGGGAGTGCACGGAGATGTCCTCGAATCGCAACGCTAAAGGCGCCATCGCGTCGACGGATGCGTTCGAATCGTCGGCGCGCATCGCGACCGGGGAGATTGTTGGAATGCCCCGAAAACGCGAACGCTGCGACTCACGCGTTCAACGCGCACGAATGCGAAATGAACGATGTAAAAATAGAACACACGCTTTCGCTTTCGTTCGTCGCTTTGGCGAGCGCGACGACGGCGCGCGCGTCGACGGATGACGACGCGCTGATTTAAATCACATCGTCGTTCCCGTCGTCGAACGGACGGACGCGTGACAGGTGGTGTCGCACACGCGGGTGTCGACGTCGAGCTCGGCGTCGGCCTCCCTCGCTCGGGGGGGGTTGTTTTGTGAGTCATAACTCGTTGAATTGAGCCATCACCCTCGTCTCGCGCGCGCGCGCGGGGCACGGAGGTGAGGGACTCGCACGTGGTCGTGACTCAGAAAGTGGTCATAAAACACCCGCGTGTGGGCGTGCCAGGCGAGTCAACGCGCGCGCGCGCGCGAATGTCGTCGAACGATTCGCCGTCGCGGTCAACGGTTGACCGCAACGCGCGACGCGCGCGTTTACGGACGCCCGTGGACGACGGACGAACGCCTGTCGACGACAACGAGCGATGGCGACGTTCGAGAAGTTTCAGGGCGGCACGCACGTCGAGCTGTTCGACGCGAAGGTCACGAAAGGGGACGATGAGGGTGACGGTTCGTATTCCGCGCGGTCGCGCGACGGCGTCTGGCGCGGGCGCGGCGCGCGAACCTACGACGCGCGCTCGCGCGGGTACGTGGTGAACGTGCGAGGAGAGTTACGTTCGCCGCAAAGCGAACGCGGGTTGAACGCGACGCAAGGGATTTTGGTGTTTCAGTGCTACGCGAGCGCGAGCGCGCGGTTTTCGTTTGAAGTGAGCGTCGCCGACGTCGCGAACGGGCGACGACGGTTGGTGTTCAGCTCGTCGTTCTCCGAAGTCAAGCCGACGCCGCTGCATTGTCAAGTGCCATTGCGGGATATGCCGCGCGATGAGTGGGTGAACGTGCTGTTGCCACTCGCGGAGCTCGTGCCGGCGTGCTTTGAGAACGTCGGATTCAAGGCGGTCGAGTCCGTCGCGGTTCGCGGGGAGTGTCGAATACGGAAGATATTCACCTTACGCGGGGACACGCAGGCGCAGGCGTGGAGTGCGGATGCGCGCTCGGAATCTCCCGTGCGCGCGATCGTGATTCCGCGAGAGTGTGATTTTCCGAGCGGCGTTCGCGCGGCGGCGCACACCGTGATTCCGAGCCGCGACGCTCGAGAAGCGAGCGACGGCGATATCGATGATTTCCCCGCCCGCGCGCGAGGCCAACGGTCGTTTAAACTCGCGTTTGGTCGACGCGCCCCCGCGAATGGGTCGCACGCGCGCGACCGCGACGCCATGGCGCCGGCGAGCGCGCCTCGATTTCTCGACGACTCCGCGCGCGAGCGCCGACGCGCGAACGACGCTCGATGGTCCAACCTCGACCAAATCATGTCCAATTTGCGCGTGCGCGATGGGAATGCTCGAGGACGAGAAAGCCCTCGGTCGAGGGCGTCGAGCGCGTCGTCCTATCGAAGCTCCAGCGGCGAATCTCCGCGCGAACTGGCGTCCGATTCTCGCGCGCCGCCTCTCGCGCGTCCGCCTCGATACGCCGCCGACATCGCCGACGACGACATCGCCGACGACATCGACATCGCATTCTCCACCGCGTCTGATGCCTCGGACGAATGCGACTCGCACGACGACTCGCTCGATCGCGAATGCGGCGTATCATCAAACGCCGATGATGATGATGACGCCGATGACGCCGACGATGCCGATGCTCACGCCGCCGACGCGCGCCCGAACGCGCGCCCGTCGTCGCCTCGCGTCTCCGCGCGCGCGCGACGTCGCCCCGACGTCCTCGCCTCCCCGAGCGGGTTATTCTACGACCCGCGTTCGGGGAAGTACTACGCCGCCGAGGACGACGAGGAGTGAACGACGCGCCAGCGGACTGGAATCAAGGCACCTCGCGCGGCGCCCGCTTTCGGCTCGCCTCGCGTCGCGCGCGCTTCGACGCCTCGCCCTCGCCGACGTTCGCTCGCTCGCACTAAGGCGAACGCACGTAGACGACGTATGAATGCATCATCGGTTCGTGTCCGCGTCGCGTCGTCGTCGTCGGATGTTCACTCGTCGCGTTCGCGCGTCGCGTTTCGCGCCGTCGCGCGCGACCTCCGTTCGTTCACGCGTCGTGCGTTTTCACATCACACCCGTTCGCCGTCGCCGCGCGATGATGACCGATGCAAACGAGCGAGCGATATCGATCGACGACGAATTCCTCGTGAACGACGTCGATGCGAACATCGATCGAAATCAAAAACGTCGTGATTTCTCCATCATCACCAGTCCTCCTACGGAGTCGACATCGAGATCGCGGTCGACTTCGATCGATAGAACGTCGGTCGATGTCGGCCTAACGCTTCGAACTCGATTCGCGAATTCGAGCTCAGCGAGAATTCTCCGTCGTCGAACGCGTCGCTCGTCGTCGACATGACGCGCGCGATGCGTCATTCATCGACGCATTTCCCATCGACGCCTGTCATCTCATTCGCGCGTCATGGGTGCGAACGCGTCGTCGAACGCGTCGATGAACGCATCGGCGTCGACGAGCACGAATGGACAACACGCGATGAGCATCCGATCGAATTCGATCGCACGCGAAGCGAATGCGTTGGAGGATGAGTTCTTGCGCGCGCCGAGCGCTTTGGCGCGCGCATCGCGCGCGAAGACGAGCGAGGACGACGACGCGCTCTTCGCGCGCGCGCTGGCAATGAGCGAAAACGTCGAGCGGTGTCGCGCGTGCGCGCGCGCGCTCGATCGCGACGGAGTGCGAACGAGTGATGGGGGAACGTATCACGCGTCGTGCTTGCGGTGCGCGGCGTGCGCGTCGCCGATCGGGGGCGTCTTCGAACGAGAGTTCGCGACGAGCGCGGGGAAGGTGTTTCATCGACGGTGTTTTCGCGCGACGCAGCAACCGACGTGCGCGGTGTGCGCGAATGTGATTGAAGCGGATTCACTCGGGGTGATTCGGTTTCACACGACGCCGTTTTGGGATGAGAAGACGTGCGTGGAGCACGCGAGCGACGGCACGTTCGCGTGCGACGGGTGCGGAAGGTTTGAAAAGCGCGCCGCGGGAGAGGAGTACGTGAGATTGCCCGATGATAGGAGGCTTTGCGTGCGCTGCGTTTCAACCGTCGTCGTCGATCAAGTCGACGCCGAACCGTTGTTTCGCGACATTTTGCAGTTTTTCGGGTCGTTTGGATTATCCGCGCTCGGTCCGGGGACGACTTTACCGCCGCTGTATTTGTGCACGCAAGATGTGATGAACAATGTGGACGAGACGGAGGAATGGCACCACGGCCGCACGTCGACGGTGCGGGGAATGTGCGTGTCACACACGGAAACCATCGAAACCGTTTATCGCGAGCCGACGTGGACGAACGACGCGCGCGACGATACGCGCGGTGGCTCGTACATGAACGTGTTTGGTGGCGGTTTTCAGATGGTCGAGCGTCGAATACCGCGAAGCACGACGCAAAAGGTGACGGCGATTCTCGTTCTGAGCTGTCTCCCGCGCCTTTTATGCGGTCAAATCCTCGCGCACGAGTGCATGCACATGTACCTTCGTTTCAACAGCTTCCCGACGCTCGAACCTCTCATCGAAGAAGGGCTGTGTCAGCTGTTCAGTCTCCTTTGGGTCGAGGCTCAAATGTCTAAGCCAAACATCACCGAGGACGACATCGCGTTCGCCGCGTTCATAGCCGAAAGCATCAAAACCGACGCCTCCGCCGTGTACGGCGACGGCGCTCGTCTCGCCATCGCCGCCTACCTCGACGTCGGCCTCGTCCAAGTGCTCGAACACGTTCGGCACGCGAGAAACTTCCCCATTTAATCTTAGCCATAGCCATAGCCATAGCCTCCGTTATCGAACGCGTTGAATCACGACGCGTCGCTCGCGCCTCGCTCGCCTCCTTTTCTCCCTCTCGCCTCGCTCGCGTTCCTCACTTCAAGCCGCTACCTCGCGCGCGCTCGTTCTCGCCTTCTCTCGACGACATTCCACGACATGGACGCCTTGCGCTCGCGCCTCGCCGGCGTCGCCCTCGAGGACGACCGATCGATCGCCCTCGCGAAAGTTCCTGGCGGCGCGATCGCGTACGTCCGAGACCTCGACGGGAGCGCGTCGGCGCGCGCGCTCGCGAAACTGAGCAACTACGCCGTGACGGAGGCGATGTTTAAAAAGTACAACGGCGCGATCAAAGAGGTACGAGCGAGTGGGGCGATCGTTCGCGCGCGCGCGAGGACGAGGACGAGGCGAGAGCTGGGCGTCGGAAGCGAGGATCGGGCGGCGATCGACGGCGACTGACCGCGAGCGTCGTCGCGCTTGACAGGCACCGGTGATGGTGACGAGCGCGAATGAGACGATCGCGGGAGCGGATGCGATTTTAGCTCACGTCGTGCGCTGCGTGGCGACGGAGCGAGGATCGGTGGCGTACCCGCCGACGTGCGACGCGGCGGAGGTCGATCGGTGGGTCGAGTTTGAGCGCGACGCCTTGCGAGCGCCGGCGATGACGACGACGGAGATGCTCACCGGGACGGTTGATCTGGACGACGACGAGTTCGATCGAGCGCTGGAGGCGGTGAAAGCGGCGCTGGCGACGCTGAACGCACGGTTGGGGGAGTCGGCGTATTTAGCGGGCGACGCGCCGTCGCTGGCGGATATCGTCGTCACGAGCACGCTGTTCCCAGCGCTCGCGAAATCGATCGATCCGGAAGCGCGCGATGCCGTTCCGAACGTCATGCGCGTCGTGAGCGAGCTCGCGGCGGTCGAGGACATCAAGACGGTCCTGGGGAAGCTCAAGCTTTGCGACATGATTCGCAAGCCCAAGGTTAAGGCTGAAAAGCCGAAGAAGGCACCCAAGGAGGACGTTGACGCCGCGGGTGCCAAGCCAGAAAAGAAGAAAGAAAGCGGTTTGGGTTTATCGACGTCTCGAAACGAAGATTTCGGTGCTTGGTTTTCGCAAGTCGTCGTCGCCGGCGATCTCATCGACTATTACGACATTTCTGGTTGCTATATCTTGAAACCGTGGGCGTACGCGCAGTGGGAAGTCTTGCAGGAGTTCTTCAACAAAGAGATTAAAGCGCTTGGCGTTGAGAATTGCTACTTCCCGATGTTCGTCTCCGCGAGCCGATTGGAGGCGGAGAAGGACCACATCGAAGATTTCGCGCCCGAGGTCGCATGGGTCACACGCAGCGGTAATACCGAACTCGAACAGCCAATTGCCGTTCGACCGACTTCGGAGACGGTAATGTACCCGCACTATGCGCAGTGGATCCGATCGCACAGAGACTTGCCGCTGCGAATGAATCAATGGTGTAATGTGGTGCGATGGGAGTTCAAGCACCCGACGCCGTTCATTCGCTCTCGCGAATTTTTGTGGCAAGAAGGTCACACCGTGTTTCAAACCAAAGCGGAATGCGATGTAGAAGTGCGCCAAATCTTAGAACTCTACCGCCGCGTGTACGAAGAGTGGTTGGCCGTGCCTGTCGTTCCGGGTAAAAAGTCTGAGAAGGAAAAGTTTGCAGGAGGGTTGTACACCACCACCGTCGAGGCTTTCGTCTCTGGATCTGGCCGTGGCGTGCAAGGTGCGACTTCGCACTGCTTGGGACAAAACTTTGCTAAGATGTTCAACATCGAGTTCGAAAACAAGGAGGGCAATCGACAGCTGGCGTGGCAAAACTCGTGGGGTTTCACGACACGAACGCTCGGCGTATGCTACATGGTGCACGGCGACGACGACGGTTTGGTCTTGCCGCCAAAGGTTGCCCCGGTTCAAGCGATCGTGATCACCATTCCGAATAGCAAACTTGGCTCCGAGTTCACTGACAAGATGAACGGTACGTGACATCGCGCTCACTTTCATTTTTTTCTTCCCTTAGTAACGACCATCTTACCTGCAACGGACTCGTCGTTCATGAGTCTATTTGCCTTTTTAAAGGGTCGGAAATTAAATCCCAGAGCGCCTTTACCAATATCCACTCGAAACCTTTGGGTCATGGGTTGGTTATAATGGCTTGGGGCTCACATTTATCATTCACATGTGCTTTTACGCCGCGCGTTCTCAAGTGTTTGACGTACTGACCGGCGCGTTTGCATCGCCGTAGGATGCGCTCAAGTTATCACCGACTCTCTCAAGGAAGCTGGTGTACGAGCGAAACTCGACGCTCGTGACAACTACACCCCGGGGTGGAAGTACAACCACTGGGAGCTCAAGGGTGTGCCGCTTCGCATCGAATTCGGCGTTCGCGATTTAGAAAACGGCACGTGTGTCATCGCTCGACGCGACAACAGAGTAAAAGAGACCGTAAACCTGTCTGATCTAAACAAGCGATGCAAGGAGTTGCTCGTAACTGTGCAACAAGACATGTTCAATCGCGCCAAGGAGACGCGCGATAACTCCATCATCAGGCTCACGTCTTGGGACGGTTTCATCGACGCTTTGGACGCGAAGAAATTGATCCTCACCCCTTGGTGCGAAACCAAGGAAAGCGAGGAGTTGGTGAAGAAGAAGACCACCGCGGAGTCTCAAGGCGGCGCCGCGAAGACGTTATGCATTCCATTCGACCAACCGCCGCTCGAAGCGGGCGCCAAGTGCTTCATCACTGGCGAACCGGCGAAGTGCTGGGTTCTCTGGGGCCGTAGCTACTAAACATATTATGCAATTCATATACAAGTCTACAGTATGATGCTATCGTTTACTGTGCGCGAACGCCGGGCCGTTTTCGTTATAATCCGTCTTCGTGATGTACTGATTGCTGGAAAAGATGACTTTCGAAGCGATCGCGGCGCCCGTCCACGCCGCGTGCTCGTACGTCGACGCCGGCATGTACTCCGGAATAGTCGTCATCGTCGGCACGAGGGACAATCTTGACTGCAATTCAGCGAGCAATCGCGCTTCCAAGCCCGGCAGCCTGCTCGCCTCGCCGTGCACGAAGACGTTATCGAGAACCAGCTGCCGCGTCTCCAGAGCGCATTTTTGCACGCTCTCGCAAATTTCCGTCGGCAGCGACCCGCTGTGATCGCCATCGCCGCCTTCGCCTTCGTCGAAGACAAAATCATCGCACATCAACGCTTCACCGCACGCGTAGACTTCGCTCGTGAGCTTTAACTCCGCGCCGTTTGGTAAAACAAACGTCTCCGGCTCGACCGCCGTCTCTCCGCTCGTCAGCGCCTCGTACTCCTCCCGACTCCCCGCACACTTCCCGTGCGCGACGCGTATCGCTCGCGCTACATCTTCCCCCACGTCCACCCCTTGTTTCTCCTCGATCGCCCGTCGCATCGCTCGATCCATCACCCGCCCTCCGCGCTTCGCCCGGCGCCACGTCCACGCGTGCGCCGCGCCGTCCACCGCGCACGTCACCTCGCTCCAATCCTCCGTCACCTCCGCGCTCACCCCAGTGAGCTTCCCACACGCATACATCGCCATCGCGCTCGCGTCCACGAACGCCAGACCCGCGACGTTGAACTCTTCAAACATCATTCGCGTCGCGTCTTCGCGCGTCCCGGCGCTCGCGCTCGCGCGTTCGACGCACAACACGTACCCTTCACCATTGCGAATGACCCCGACGTCGTCGTACAACGCTCGTCTGATGACCATTTCCAGTACTTCTTCGTTCGCCACGCCTTGCCTCGACGTTAACGAACGCACGAAGAGCGCGCGTTCGCGCTCGTTCGCGATCGCGCGCGCTTTGCTCGATCGCACCATCGGCACCGATCGATGATCGATCGCGTACGCCGCGCGAATGACGTCGTGCGTGATGTCCAAGATCACCACCGGGATCTCGTGAGGCGATATCGCGTGCATCGCGTCGACGTCGTCGAGTGATGACGTCTTCATGAGTTGAGTTCAATGGTTTCATCCCAATCGATGTCCTGCATGATTGCTCATGGATGAACGTCCATTACACGACGCTTGGCAGTTCGACGTCCATGGGCGTCGCGCGCGCGCTGACGCTGACGCGAGCGCTCGCGCGCGTTCGCTTGATCGACGTCGATGCGAGTTCGATGCGAGCGCTGGGGTCGGCGCGCGCGCGAGCGGGACGCGCGCGCGGGCGAAACGCGAACGGCGCGCGACTCGCGAGCGCGGGACCTGGTTCATGGACGCCAGACGAAAAGGCGAATAGGGAAAGGGAGCGATTTTCATCGACCATGGCGAATTATGGCGGCGGCGGCGGGGGCGATGGGAAACATTTAATCTTAGTCGACGGGTTGAGCTTCGTGTTTCGCGCGTACTACGGGTGGAGCGCGCGAGGGGAGGGATTACAGAACGCGCGAGGGGAAGAAACCGCGGTGCTGTATTCGTACGCGAATACGATATGTAGTTTATTGGAACTAAATCCATCGCACTTGGCGGTGTGCTTCGATGCGAAAGGGAAGACGTTTAGGCACGAAATGTTCGTGGAGTACAAGGCGAATCGGCCGCCGACGCCCGAGGCGTTGTCGGAGGTGATCCCGAAAGTTGAGGATTTAGTTCGAGATATGGGCGTACCTTTGCTGCGGTTGAGTGGAGTGGAGGCGGATGATATTATAGGGACGATGACGCGGCGCGCCGCCGATGCGGGGTTTCACGTGAGCATCGTCTCGCCAGATAAAGATTTTTATCAGTTGTTGGCGCCGCGAGTGCGCATGTTACGACCGAGCAAGACGAATAGGGGCGATCCGTTCGAGCCATTCACCGTGGAGGACTTTAGAGTGATGCACGATAATGCTATCGAGCCCAAGCAGTTTGTAGACTTTTTAGCGCTCGTCGGGGATAGTTCCGATAACATTCCCGGCGTCGAAGGCGTTGGGCCGAAGACGGCGTTACCGCTCCTCGAAGAGTTTGGCGACGTGGAAACAATTCTCGCCAATGCCGCAACCGTCAAGGGCAAGCGCGCGAGAGAAAGCTTAATGAGCGAAAAGGGCGCGGCGAGCGCGGTGCTCTCTCGACGGTTGGTGGAAATTCGGCAAAATTTAACCGTACCGTCGCTCAACGAGCCACTACTACCGCTCGACAATTTACGCGTCCGAGCGCCCGCGGACGGCGGTCTAGCCGCCATGCGCGCATTCGAGCGTTATGAGCTCGCCGCAGCAGCCGAGCGTTGGAAAAAGGTTGTCCGCATTTGATTATGTCGTGCCCGCTCATTGCGGTATCTTGATTATGTGTTGTAAAGTATTTCTCAAACGCGCTCGTTGAGCAGCCAAAGCCTCGGCGAGGCTCAACACCGTACCGCGAACCGCGCTGACGCGAACGACACTACGGCGCGCGCCGTCGTATCGTGCACCTTGTTCGCGAGAACAAAAAGGCGTAGGACACTACTTAGAACACCATCCGCGTCGATCGCGCCGCACTCGCGGCGTTCTCGCTCGATAGACGCGCCGAGGTCGGGTCGCGAGTCGATCGCACTTTAGGGTGTTACGACCGTCATGTCCGCGAGCGAGCGCGAAGGGCTGCTTCACGACACCGGCGCGACATCCACGAGTTCGAACACATGGACGACGAAGTGCAAGCGCGGTGTCATCGCCCTCGGCGCGTGCGTCGCCCTCGTATGCTCGGTGGCGTCGATCGGGCGCGGCGATCAGGCGCGGCGCTCCGACGCCGCGCTCGGCGCGTCGGCGCCGTACGGTGCACTCGCCGCGAGCGATCTCGGCGTCGGTATGCAGAGTGTGAAATCGGTGACTTCGGCGCGCGGCACGCTCGGGCAGACGTTCGAAGTAGCCGCCGCCGAGCGGCTGTTGCCTGTGTTTTTCCACACCGAGAAGAGCGGTGGAACGTCGCTGGTGTTGCACGCACTCGAGCTGCTCGCCGAGGATCGACCCGATGTCTTGGCGCTGCTCAATCGCGTGAGAAATGAAGATGTCATGCTCGATGAAGATTTGCGCGCCATGGATGCGCTGTGTCCGGGAAGTGCTATGTTCTTGACGACGGTGTGGCAAGCTGGCTCAAAGTGGGAAGCAGGCGTTCCACGGCCGCTGGAAGATTATTCCGACGAGCACTGGTCCAAGTGCTCGCTCCTCACGAGTCACACTGGCAGAGAGCTGTTGAGGCGCGCGGAGGAGATCGAGAAATCAAGTGGCGTTCGGCGGCCGAAGCTTTTGATGGGGATGTTTCGCGATCCCGTGGAGTACGAACAAGCGGCGTGGCGGAGTGAATTGTTCATGTATCATGATTTGCGTTCGGAGCTCGGATGGGGAAAGCTTGCGGATACCCCGCTCGGTTCGGCCATCCCTGACGATGATCTTAAAGATTTCACCGCGAATAGCAAGTTTGCGGATATCATGATCAACCACCACTGCGCGAAACATTTGGATACGAATTTCCAAACGAAAAAGGTGATTGAGGAGGAATGGTGGTCCTTGAGCTCGAATCTCCCAGCGGCGTTAGCAGAGGCGAAGAAGCGCGTGCGAGAGCTCGCATGGATCGGGTTGACGAATAGATTTGATGAAAGTGCGTGCATGCTGTCGTATATGCTGCGCAAAAAGCCCAAGCCAACATCAGAGAGTAATTACGACCGAGCGAAGTTGTTGCCCGAAACACTATCGGCAAACCATCCGCATAGTGGTCAGGCAAACGAAGGTTTCATCGATGAAGAATTGAAACAAAAGTTGTACGCGTGCAACGATATGGACAATCAGCTTTTCCATTTGGCTCAGCAAGAGTTCCAAACACGAGTGAAAAACGCTAGGGATGAACTCCAGCGCCTCGTGAATAGCGGCGGCTCTCTGAGCCCGATCAAAATTGTTGGTCCCCAATGGTTGCACCCGCAGGAGTACCTAGATTGTCTAAATTAACTACAAGAACTAGAATGAACCTAGCGCGCGCTCATCATTAGCTATAATAATATGTGAGATTATATTTGAGATTTGAGCGAAACATTGAGCAACTTAATTGGCGTCGACTGGGCAGCAACGAATTGCGGAGCTTTGAAAGTCAGCGTATTTTGAAGTCGCATTTTCGACGACGGGGATAGCTGTCCAACAACGTCTCTAAACGGCCGAGCGCTCACAGCGGCGAGACGTATCATGAGCTGAGATGCAGTTTGCCCCACCGTTGCGTCGACGTCTTTTGCGTTGACATTTTCTGGCGCCGCAACATCGACAGCCAGGGCTAGAAATATGGCGAGAGACGTTGTGCACATCGAGTCACTCTCATCGACGCTTACCGCAAGAAATGCGCTGGCCCATAGCTGCAGGCTCTCAGTAACCAAGTCGAGCGCGTCCGCGGACTGGACTTTGCGAGCGAGTTTGTTCGCGTAAAACTCACGTGTCGACACCCGCGCGCTCGTGGCGAGCACGTGTCCAACACCTCGCAGTAACATGATCATGGTGTTTGAATCCAAAGAACGAAACCCACGAACAATTATGATGCGATACTTATGCATGCACGGCTCGGTGAAGATGGACTCAATCAGAGCCATCACTGCTCCTTGAACGCGAGTATTGCGAGAGGACATTTGCAGTGTTAGTGGCATGAGACTCTCAACAACAGCATCGCTCGTGTGTCCTCGCGCTATGCTGTGCGCCACGAGCTTGACAATGCTTGCATAGGCATTTAAGTGCACTGCACCGGAGACAAGTACGTGCGTCACGAACGTGGCGACGACGTTGCACACTTCAGGCGTCTCGTGCAGTCGAAGCGCGTTGCAAATCGTGTCAACTTCACTTGCCACGATACAACCGGTATCAACCGTGATGAGTCTTGTCAACGCACGGATCGATGCTTCGAAATCTGCGCTCGATGGGATCTTGGGCTTTGAGAATCCGCAAATCATAGCCATGAAGCACATCTCGCGGATAGAGTTGTTGTCCTCGGCGGTTTGTTGGAGCGTAGAACACGCTGATAGAATGCTGACGACTTCGTCGCTCGACGACCAAGCGCTGCGATCTCTAATAACCTTGATCCATTCGGCATTAATCCATGTCAACACATCGCTTGATATGGCAGCTGAATCATTCGCCGCGATACGCGCGATATTAATAATCAGCGTTCGTCGAGCCTGCTCCGCGACGACGTCAGCGCAAGCCTTACCGCACAAAATCTCAGAGGTTCCCTGACGCCACTCATTGGCGATCGCGGTTACAACATTTGCGAGACGCTTCGTAATAGCGGCGTCGTCACCAGTGATGCCACTCGTCAAAGCACTAGAAACGAGTCGGAGGAGAGCCAGGAAGGACTCAATGGAGGCGTGTGCGGGATCCGTTGCCCGCATGGCCGAAAGCAACTGTGCTTGGTACTGCTCGAGAACGAACAGCGTTCTGAGGTCTCCATCTGAAACTGAATCCGGGTCTGCGTCTCCGGCCCATAAGTTCATAAGGTTTGCGAATAACTCGAGTCCAGGCGCGTGAAGCGCAGCCACGGGCGAGACGGATAATCGATACGCAACGTCAAACGCCGTTTGCGCGTGCAACGCGAACCAATGGTCCCCCTTGCCCGCATCCACGCTGGAGCGAGCAGCAGCTAGACACCGATGTTCGTGCGCACTTTCACTCAGCATCATGGGAACTTGCACGAGTAGCTGCGCGGCGTAGAGACGAGTGCTGAGTTTTGGCGCGCCGCGTTCGACGCCGAGTGCTTGTTCCTCGGCATCTGCCACGGCGATGTCCGTCCCACCAGCCTCGTCATCTTCTTCCACATTAATCGCACTATTTTGCTTGCCGACGGGTTTCTGTGAGTATAGAGCAATGGTGGACAGCATCGTCAATGTTTTGAGAGGATTTCTTAGACACTTGTCGTGAACCAGCAACTCAACGCAACGTTTGATGGTCGACCGCGTTTTAGGATCACTTTCGCGATCGAGCACTGTGAGTAGCTCAGTGTCCAAACCCACGTGCGCCGCGACAGCAGCGCTGTCGCGCTCCAATAAATGCCGAAGAATAAGCATAACCGCATTCGTAGTCGAAGCGTCCGATGTCAGTCTCAACATCTCTCGAAGCTTGGGCACGAGTGCTTGTCCACGGGTGGTGTGCGGCGTAAACGTGGCGATGTGCTGCAGAAACATGGTTGACTCAAGTTTCGCCGCTGGAGCGTCGCTCTCGCCCAGAATTGCGATGAGCATCTCAGCGCGTTTGAACGTGACAGAGTCGTGGTCCAAATCAGGACCAACAGCAGCAATCGCAGTATTCACCAATCGAGCGGTAACTACTCGCGTCATGGCGCCATTTTGCTGCTCCAAGAGAAACGGCGCGTCGACTATAGCGAGAGCCAAAGCCACGGTATCATCCGCCTCGCGCACAAAACTCTGACCGATTTGGGTTCCGATTTCGGATATGGCGTGAATCGCCCAGACGTGTGATGAAAACACGTTATCAATTTGCATGCTCACTTGCAACAAATTCGTGATGACTGGTTGACAAGCCTGATTCATCGCGATCGCTCCCGTATTCCGGAAAGTGCCCGCAATCGATAGTGCAACTATATTTCTGAGCGCACATTCTTTCGGCATAGTCAAAAGCTTCATGGATGTCTTGACAATATCTTTTGCGCACCCGTCTGGAGTTGGGTTGAGTGCGTTGGCGAATGCGTGCACCTCTGCAATTGCTCGCCAGTGCATGGTAGATGCAAAGTCGGCGTACTGCATGATGTTCGCGATCTTTCTGAACCCGCGCATTAGTTCTTCGTTTGCGACTGAGACTCCCTTGACGGCAGCAAGGACGTCGGCGCATAGTAAAGTCAACGCCGCAAGTCGTTCCACTTTTTCGCCATAGTCCAACTGAGCGAGACGTGATTTGAAAGGCGATCCAAATCTACTGTGAATCAACTCGATCGCATTTTTCTTCTTAATGACGGCAGGCGCAGTTCCTTCCTCGTACTCGCGTTTCTGATCTTCTGGCGTACGCATGATGCTGTGCGCTAAACTGATGAAATTGCTCAGGATTTCGCTTTGAAGAGCGGGAGCGGTGCTGAAAACTTTTGCGAGCTGCTCGCCTTGCGCCTGACGAGTTGATGCCTTCATCGACCGCGCTCGTGGGTAAACGTGCGACTCGGACGCATCGATCCAAATGCGAGAATGTGGCGCATCGGGTGTGCCTTCAAACTCGTGTAACTGGTCCAGATGTACATCCGCTCTTGATGACCATGGTCCGAGGTGCGCGTCTTCGGTAGAAAGTTGCTCGCGTAGGAAGCCTTCTGGTAAACACTCGTCAAGCTTTGAATACGAACTCATTCGCATTCTGCAGAGAGCTACGATTCGCTCGTGTAGAGCGCTGTAGATCGAAGTGTCTTCGATCGTGTTGAGCAACTCAAAAATTCTAAATCGGAACAGAGCCTTGGCGTGCTCAATTGAGGTTTCAACAGACGACGAAACCATTATTCGCTCAGCTGCGGTGATACCAGAAAGTAACAGAGGCATGAGATTTGCCGTATCGGTTTGCTTTCCGATGAGCCACGCGGATAGGGTCTCAACTGCCGCCGCCGCTGCGTAAATTTCGCCGTGTTCGCTCTCTGTGCCGCCCTGCACCACGGCGTCAAAGGTGGCGGTGAGAGCAAATGCGATAGACGTGGCGCACATTTTCGACGCCTGCTCGGCTCCTGAGCCCGCTAAACACGCAGAAATAACAATCCAACCGCCCTCACGCACACGCGCGCTACCTGGCCCTGTCGCACATCTGATGCCGACGGATGCTGAATCGCGTAAAATCCCTGACGGCAAACCAGATGAGAGTTCTTCCCCGATGGACACTAGCGCGGCTACGTGCAGTGCGGTGCCAAAAGCAGCTAAAGACGGCCCATCTTCAGCACAAGTGGACAGCGTTTCAAGCTCACCCACCGCTTCGCACAGTTGAATGACGAATTTTGTTGGACATGCAACGGCGAGCGCTCGCATCGCTTGCGCCGCCTCCGTCTGTACGTGTCGCTGATCAATGTTCAGCGTCGCACGAACAGCCTTACTTACGTCGCGCCAAAGCTCTTCGCCGATGCTGCCGATGATTTCAATGGTGTCTCTGATCGTTCGAAGCGCGATGAGCGATCGAGCGACGTCGGCGTCGACGAGCGCTCGTGCCGCCGTCGCGAGTGTCGCTCGAAGACTCGCCTCATCCGCTTTCGCCAGGCACCCAACGCGTATGACGTAAAGCACGCTCGCACACACGTGTGGATCGTCATCGTATGGTTGCGAAAACAGCAGCTTCACGGCGTTACTGACGAGTTCATGGTACTCGGCAACTTCCTCGTGCGCCGCTTCGCGAATAAAGCTCGCCCAAGCGCGAGCGATTCCGACACGTGCGCGTCGACTTTCGTTCGTGTGCACGCAACAAGCCGTGGTCAATGGCACGAACAAACACGCGTGCACCGCGCGCGCGAACGAAAACGACGCACCGCTCGAAGGCGCGTTCCCTTCGTGCGGCTGGTCGGCGCTCGATTCCTGCGGCGCCTGCGCGCGCGCCAACGTAGCCGCCGTCAACCCCCTCGACGCCGAGTCTCGCACCCACTCGCACTCGTCTTCCATCGCCTTCAAAATGCGTTGCACGACATTCGCGATATCCACCCCCCCCATGGTCGTCGCTTTCCCCCCGCTCGCTCGCCCGCGCGCCGAAGTCGCGCTCCACGCCCGCGCCAGCGCCCCGAGCGCCTCCGCCCGAGCCGCGCGCGTCCCCACATCGCGCTCGCCCTCGATTTTCACCAACGCTTTATACGTCTCCCCGATCGTGCGCTCATCCATCGCCCCGTTCGACCGTTCGCACGCGCGCGAGAGAAACCTCAACGCCGCCCGTCTCGTCCCCGCGTCCTCGTTCGCCTTCGCGCTCGTCCCCGCCTCGATCGCGAACGCGCACGCCATCGCGGACAATCGTCCCCAATGTTCGCTCACTAACATTCTCAAAGCGTCGTACGAAATCGCGCGCGAGCCTTGGTCGTCGCGCTCGCCCTTCCCTACGCACGCCGCGGCGAGCTCGTTCGCTCGCGCGTGCACCGACGCGAACCCACTTCTCGTGCGTCCGATCGCCAGCGCGCGCATCGCCGCTCGCGCGCTCGCCATCCCGATCGCGCGCGATATCGTCTCAATCAGCGCGTCTTCGCACGCGTGCACGTCGTCGATTTCGTCGCGAGCGAGCGCGGCGCTCAGCGCGCACAGGGCGTCGAACCGCGCGCGCGAGCGCGCGCTCGAACTCGATTCATTCTTCGCCTCCGCGCGCGTGTCGCACACGGCGACGATGAAGCGATCGATTTCGTTCATCGTCGCGCGCGTGAAACGCGCGGGTGAACGCGCGAAAGTCGGGGGATGAAGCGATGGGCGCGCGCGATGGGGTGATGGATGTGGTGTCCGTTTTACAGCGAGGTGCCGAGTGTCGGTTCATATTCTCGTGCGACAGCGATCGACGCGCGGACGACGACGACGACGACGACGTCGCGCGTCGTGACGTAGGACGACGACGGAGGACGACTCAGGACGACGCGACCGCTGAGTTTTCGATCGCATTGCGATGTCGAACGCACAGACGTACGGGATCGTGGTGAACGAGAATGTGGAAGGGAACGCGCTGGAGGCGGTGACGAATCTCGCGCGCGCGCACAACGCGCTGGCGCGCGAGTACGACGCGAGCGAGTTCATTCAAGGGAAGATTGGGACTCTGAAGCACGCGATTAAGGGTGCGCACTCGTGGTTTGGGGTCGATCGCGCGGAGAAGGAGTTCAAGCATAAGGCGGGAACGCGGCTGTTGTTCGTGACGCAGATGAGCAAGAGAGATTTGGGAGCCAAGTTTTTACACGCCGCGGGCGTGCGTTGGATCGCGGAAGAGGATATCGGTACGATGGATGATTTCTTTCGCTGCGTCGAGTCGCCGTTGGAGGACGTGGATATGGATCCATCGAAGCACGAGATTCCCGAGGAGACTATGGCGACGTGTCGAGAAATTTTCACTCGCGTACCGAAAGTCAACGGATTTTGGATGGATGATGCCGCGCAGATCGATGTTTCGCCGGCGAAAGATTTCAAGAACCGACACGTACAACACAAGACCGATCGCGAGAAGCGCCGCGGGGTGCGAGACGCGGCGACGCATTCACAAGGTTCTCGATGAAACAAATTGAATCGAATCGCGATGATCATGAATGTTTCTTTACAATTTCTACTGGTGCGTTTCTACTCTCCCGCGTGCGCCGTGATACAAATGAGAGAGATGCGTATGCGGAGATTTCGGCGATCGTGCCGCCACAAATGTTTCTCGTTTTAAGCGTACTGCTCTTCGTGCTGACGAAGGAGACGTACGACTTCCATTTCCTCGTGTGAACGGAACATGTAATCGAGCTCTTCATCGTCGATAGCGTCGATAGCCAACGCGTCTTGTCTCTCGATGATTTCCTGGTTCGTTTCCTTGAGCAAGGGATCGACACTACGCTCGGCCATCGCCTTGGAAAAGACTTCGCCGGCGTCAAACACGCTTTCGCGATTTGTCGGATCGAGGGGCTTCATTTCCGTCGACAGCAGGCGCTCGGGAACACCCGCGAGGAGTAGTCCATGTAACATCACTTCCTGCCAACCTAAATCTTTATCTTCAGCCAGCCCAAACGGAAGTTTTGGCTCTTCGCCGGCGTCCTCCTCGTCCTCCGTCTTGGGCTCTTGCTTGATCACGGTGCGCTGGCGACGAACGCCGCCGCGAGACACGCGCTTGCGCTTCGGCGTTGGCTCTAAAGGCTTGGCTAGAATCACCGGTGCGGTGGGGCGAACGGGAGCACTGCTCGTCGTCGGCGTCTCGGTGAGGTCCTCTTGTTCGTCTTCGTCTTCGTTGACGCTCGCGAGGCGCTTGGCATCCTTGTCGCTCGCCACGGAGTGATTGCGCACCAGCTGAATACTTTGCAGCACTTTCGAGCGCTCGTCGTTCGCCGTGCGGAACGCCGGCGGTAAGCCGTCGACGACGCTGACCGGAGGCGGAGCTTCGATCGACGTCTTTTGCATCTCTTTGCTCGATTCTGCGGTGGCGATAAACTTGAACGCGATGGGCAAGTAGTCATCTAAACGTTTCATGCACATCTCCTCACCCCAAGGAAACTTCTGGGCGAACGAAATGATTTCTCCTAAAAGCTCCTTCAACCGCTTACGCACGGAGACGCTTTGCACGCGCGACGCTTGCGCCGCGCGCTCAACGCTCACTTTGACGCCATGCAAACGCGCGACGACGATGACGACGGCGGCGACGATCACAATCGGATCTCGACCGATAAGCAACCCGCGCGAGAACGCAAACTTCAACAAAACCTTGGCGTCGCGAACCGTCGGAGCGATCATCACGCTCCGCGTCGTGCTCCCACGAGCCGGTTGCACCGAGGAATTTTTGTTAGAAATCGCGGCGAGCTCTGGAAGCGCGGCGACGGCGCGCGCGACGTAATTCTCTGGATCCAGAGGCGGCATCTTCAACCCATGCAGCTCTTGCAACTTATGAAACACTCGCCCGAGGGTGAAAACGTTCACCGAACACGCCTCCGCGACTTCGCGCATCGCCACTGGCAGATTGTTTTGCCGACACACCGAGTACACGCACGCCCCCGTGAGCTGCGACGTCCACTGCCCTTGCCCCCATTTTCCATCAGACGCTCGCGTCACTAACTCTTTCACCTCGGCGATTATATCCTTACTCAACTTCAACTGCGCCCCTGTGTGTTCCACGCTCTTTGAAATATGATACAGATTCGTGCTCTCGCGGTCTCGAAACATGTTCCTCGTCACGTGCGACGCCCCCGGCATGGAAACCATCTGCGCTCGCGCCGCCGCCAAGTGCGCGCCCACGTGCGCGCCATCTTGTAAAAACGTCCCATCCGCCGCGCCGTCCTCCGTCCAATTCAGCGTCGTTTGCAGCACGCTCGCCGTGTGCACCGCCCCGCACGCTTGGCAAATTTCACATCCCAGCGCGGGTTCGAGTTTGATTTCGTATTTCCCACACGACGCGCACGGGACGCCGCTCATCCCTCGCGCGCGCGAATTCGCTCGTTCGATTTTTTCTCCTCTTAATCCACCCCCGCCGCGCGTTCGCGCGACGTCGCGCGCGTCGAACTCGCGCGCATTCGCGTTCGATCGCCTCGCATCGCATCGCGTCCCGTCACCGTCGAACGGTCACTGGCGAACTGAGACGACATGACATCGCGCTCGGTGTCTGTACACTACGCAAACACGATCATCTGGTCTACTATTCAACAACGTACGTACCGAGAGTCCGACCAACGTTCTCTTTTCTGGTTCTGTGTCGACATAAAATTCATCTTCGGACATCGCTGTCGTTGTAGAACACGCCGATGTCGATGAACGAGAACACGATCGAGTTCGGGACGACATCGGCGCAGGGCGACGGTTCGCGTGACGGGGACGACCGCGATTCGGTGACGCGACAGAATGTCGCGCGCGACGACGGTGGAGCCGCACGCGTGCGGGCGATCGATCGCGCAAACGCGCGCGAAAGCGAACGCGTGCGCGTGCGCGCGCGAAAGCGCTCGCGGTCGCGCGGGCGATCGACAGTGCGCGAACGCGCGGACGAAGTCGAAGTCGTCGCGAATGACGCGCGCGAACGCGAGCGCGAGCGATACGTGGGAGACGATCACGTCTTTAGCGTCGCGACTTGGGATGTGTGATCTCGGGCAAGGGTACCCGGATTTCGGGGAGAACGTCACCGCGCGCCGAGTGGCGAGAGATGCGTTGCTCGGGACGACGGATGATGTGCGGGCGAATCAGTACTCGGCGGTGAGCGGAACGTCCCGCCTGGTGCGAGCGTTGGAACGGTATTACCGACGAACGGGGTATGATTTGCGCGCTGGATCGATCGCATCGAAGGAGGAATGCGTCGTGGTGACGTGCAGCGCGACGGAGGCGCTGTATGGGGCGTTGAAAGCGGCGATCGAAAAACCAGGGGATGAAATAGTTTTCGTCGCTCCGTATTTCCCGTGGTACTTTGCAATCACGCAGGATTTGGGGGGAAAATCAGTCGCCGTGCGCTCGGAGGCACCGAATTTTGCGATTGATGTCGAGGCGTTACGCGCGGCGATCACACCTCGCACCAAATTGATCGTGCACTGCTCGCCCCACAACCCATCCGGTCACGTCGCCACGCGGGCGGAGCTCGAAGGCATCGCGAGCGTCGCGGAGGAGTTCAATCTGAACGTTTTAGCCGATGAGGTGTACGAGCGCTCGGTGTTTGGCGACCGCGAGCACGTGCGATTGGCTACGATTGGAAACATGCGCGAGCGCACGGTGACGCTTGGAAGCGCGTCAAAGTTGCTGAACCTGACCGGATTCCGAGTCGGTTGGGCGGTTGGTCCACCGGCGTTAATTTCGCCCATTAAGTCGAGCCACGCGCTGATGAGCTATTGCGCGCCAACGCCGCTACAAATCGGCGTCGCCGCGGCGTTAGAAGAAATCTCCGACCGCGCCGTGGCCGGTCGCGTTTCGTCCGACGACAACGCTCAAGTCATGCGCGAGAACGCGACGGCGCTCGCCGCCGCGCTCCGCGACGTCGGCCTCGAAGTCTATCCTCCAGACGGTGGCTACTTTCTCGTCGCCTCGTGCGCCCCGCTCGGGTTGACCGATATGGAATTCTGTCTCGCTCTCGCCGAACACGCGAAAGTCGCTGCGGTACCCATGAGCGTGTTCTACTTAGAGTCCGAGTCCGCGTCGGCGCCGAAATCGCTCGTGCGTTTCGCCGTGTGCAAGGTGCGCGCCACGATCGACGAATCCGCGTCGCGCATTCGCGCTCACGCCCGCGAGCTCAAGCGCTGAAATAAATTCATGCCGATTCCATCCATCGCCTTTTGTATTTCCACGTCGTCGCGATCGCTATACCTCACACCAATCGCCTCGTCGTCCCGCGTCGCTCGCCCGCGTCAGAAAGCTCCAAAGCGTGACGTCAGCACGTCATCACTCGATCTTTTTCATCGCCAAACTTCGACGCCAACGCGCTTGGCGCGTCGACGCACATGTCGCGTTCGACGAACGTCGAGTGCATCTCGCGCACTATAAACGATCGATCGATCGACGCGCGAAGGTCGTCGATCGGTCGTCGCCTCGCGCGCGCGTTCGCGTCGCGCGCGGCGTCGGGAGCTCGGAAACCTCGCGCGGGCGCGCGCGCGCGAACGTCGATGTCGTCGACCGACGTCGCGTCGAATGGATCGCCGCGCGTGATCGCGATGAAATCGATGAAACACTCACGCGAGCGCGTGAGTTGGGGGAACGTCGAGCGCGAACGAGGGCAGAATGAGGGATTGGCGTCGACGCCGGCGGCGGCGGCGAGCGCGTTGGCGTTGTACGCGCTCGCCGACGGCGGGTTAGCCGAAGGCACGTCGAATTCGTACTACGCCACGCTGTTTTTGTTCGTGTTGAGCGCCCCGGGGTTGTTTTCCTTGGTGAAGCGATCGGCTAAGGCGAAAGTGACGAGGAAAACGTTTGAATTGGATGGACCGAGCGCGAACGGGGCGCGAGGACAGGATGACATCGCTCGCGAGGTGAGCGGGTTCTTTCGTCGAAATAATTACATCGTCGCTGGCGAACCTGGGGAGGTGATCACATTTGAAGGGAACATCGCGCCCGAACGCGGAACGGCGGCGTATATTACGTTTTGCGTGCTCGTTGGGTTGTTGTGCATCGGGTTGGTGTGCTCGATCGCGTTGCCCGGGGGCGACGCGTGGTACGCGTTGGCGCTCGCGTCGCCGCTCTCGGGGAAGTACTATTTGGACAACGCCGGGCGCAGAGAGCAAGTAAAAGTAAAAATGCTCACCACAGATGACGATAAATCGATCGAAATCACCGTCGAAGGGGATCCCGATGAAATCGAGAGGTTTCGACGCGAGTTGGATTTGACGCCAAAAGGTATGGTGCGCGTCAAGGGCATTTTGGAATCGACGTGAGCGCGCCTCACTCGCGCCCTTCGCGGCTTCGGCCATAAACCACGTTGCTTCTTCTTATTTTAGCGCAACCAGACGGGGGGTAATTCTCATAAATCTTCGTCGCTCGTACGGTTCGTCCGCCGCACTCGTCGCCTCGCGCATGGGCCTCCAAGCCCTCGCGTCCTTGCCTTCGCGCGGCGCTTTCGCGTCGTCCTCTCAAACCCCCACGAGCGCGAAATCGCTCAAACCATACGTCTGCACCACCGACGCGCGCGACGCCGTGCGCGTGCACACGGACGGGACGAACATTTTAATTCGTCAGCTCAGCCAGAGCCGCGCGCGCGCCGAGGCGAAGAAACGAGCCGCGCGCGCGCTCGCGATCGCCGAAGCCAAAACCAGGGCGGACGCTCTCGCGAACGAAGCTCGACGGCGCGAAGGAGACGCGCGCGAGGCGTTGGCCAAGGCCAAGGCGAAAGTAACGGAGGAAAGAGGCGGCGAGCGCGCGCGCGCGAACGCGAACGCGCGCGCGAACGCCGACGAGCGACGCCAACCGTCGACGTCGACGGCGACGAACGAGAATCCGTTCGCGAGGA
>Ga0222712_10001917_pt1 | contig 24783 bp, 15 predicted proteins | sample C33_657DmetaG_FD_165043 | JGI IMG/M metagenome (GOLD analysis project Ga0222712, IMG submission 165043) | Estuarine water microbial communities from San Francisco Bay, California, United States - C33_657D | ecosystem: Environmental > Aquatic > Marine > Unclassified | place: USA: California... | reverse complement strand
AATTCAGTAAACGAGGATAATGTAACGGTAGTGAAAGAGGCCAAAGATTTAACAGAGGGGTCACAAATTTATTCCACAAATTGTGTAGCTTGTCATGGTGATAAGGGGCAAGGAGGCGTGGGACCTAACTTAACAGATAAGTTTTGGTTACATGGAGGAGACATCAAATCGATCTTCAAAACACTTACGCATGGCGTTCCCGAAAAAGGGATGATTGCCTGGAATAAAACCTTAAACCCATTACAAATTCAAAAAGTAGCCTCTTTTATTTTATCACTGCAAGGATCTAATCCTCCAGGTGCGAAGGAGCCACAAGGAACTGAAACTAAAACACCCTGATTATGAAACAGAACGTAGGTAAAATGGATCGCATCTTTCGATTAGCGATCGCCGTAAGCTTAGCCATTCTAGCTTATGCCCAGATTATCCCCGCAAACCTAGCCTTAACAGTCTACATTGTGGCAGTTGTGATTGCTCTTACTGGAATATTTCGATTTTGCTTACTTTACAAACCTTTTGGGTTGAGTACCTGCCGAGAAAAGTCTCCATTTTAATGTAAAAGGGGTCCGGCAACGGACCCTCTTTTTTTATGTCAGAATTCAATATTAATAATGATGATTACCGGAACCATTTGTACAACCAGACGAAGGATGGGAAACGACTTTGGATCTACCCAGGTCGCATAATCGGTCAATTCTACCGTCTAAGAACGTATTTCTCCTACCTTTTATTAACGCTATTATTTGGATTGCCTTGGTTAGAATATAAAGGAAATCCGATATTTCTGTTTAATGTATTGGAGCGGAAATTCATCTTTTGGGGTGTTCCTTTTTTCCCGCAGGACTTCCATTTAGTGGCATTGGGATTAGTTGCCTTTCTTTTATTCATCAGCTTATTTACCGTTTTATTCGGACGCATCTGGTGTGGCTGGGCGTGCCCGCAGACCATCTTCATGGAGATGTTATTTCGGAAGATTGAATACTGGATAGAGGGAGATGATAAAGCGCAAAGAAAACTAGCAGAATCCCCTTGGAATGCAGAAAAGATCCTGAAGAGAGGAACAAAGCATACCTTGTTCATATTCTTGTCATTCGCTATAGCGAATACCTTTTTGATGTACATCATAAGCAAAAAAGAATGGCTAAAATTAGTTACAGAATCTCCACTTGACCACATTATAGGTTTAGTAGCCATCCTTATTTTTACCGCGGTCTTTTACTTTGTTTTTGCCCGGTTTAGAGAGATGGTTTGTATGGTTATTTGTCCTTATGGTCGCCTGCAAGGGGTTTTATTAGATAATAATTCTATTCTAGTTCAATACGATCACAAAAGGGGAGAACCGCGCGGAAAAGGCGAAGAGAAGGGCGCCTGCATCGATTGCCATTGGTGTGTACGTGTTTGTCCTACGGGAATTGATATTCGAAATGGTAGTAATCAATTAGAATGCATTGGATGCACGGCCTGTATTGATGCGTGTGATATGGTGATGGAAAAGACCCACCAGCCTACCGGTTTAATTCGCTATGATTCTTTGAATGGAGTAAATACAGGACAAAAACTTAAGTTCTCCTTGCGGATTGGAGCATACAGCACCGTTTTGGCCTTAATCATCGCGGGCTTAGGTTATATGTTAGTCACACGGACTAATTTTGAAACCACACTGCTGCGTACGCCAGGAATGATTTTCCAGCTGGATGAAAAGACGAATGAGGTAAGTAATTTATACCAAATGGAGGTTTTGAATAAGTCGATGGAAAAGCAAAGCTTCAGAATAGAGGCGCCTGAGCCCTTTAAGATTGTTTGGGTAGGGAAACCTCTGAATTTAGTCAACCCGGGAAAAATGGCAAAAGGGGAGTTCTTCCTAAGAATCAAACTAGGTAAATGGAAGAATGGGGAGAAAGTTCCGGTTCAAATTACCGAAACAAGTGGAAAAGAAGATATTATCAAAACTAGTTTTATACAACCAGATGAATAAATTTAGCTTTAATTGGGGACATGGGATTATTGTCACCTTTGTGCTTTTTGGGGCATTTATGGCGTATTTTTATGTCAACATGTCCAAAGAATCCATCGAACTAGTAGGCAAAAACTACTATGCGGATGGCCAGGCATTTCAGAAAAAAATCAATGAGCGGGAACAAACGGAAGCCTTAACTTCAAAGGCTAGTTTAGCGTTTTCGGCCGATTTTCAGCAAGCCAAAATTCAGTTCCCTGCTTCCATTTCAAAAGGGAGTTTAGTTTTTTACCGCCCATCCAATGCCAATTTAGATAAAACACTTAGTGTTTCTGCCGATTCGACTGGCCTAGCACTAATCAATACGCCCTTTTTAGTCAAAGGTCCTTGGAACGTCAGTTTAAGCTGGGAGAAAGACGGCAAAAGCTACATCGAAGAACAAAGAATAAACATTCCTTAATGCATACCTGGTATTACACCTTTCTGATTGGTTTAGCCGGAAGCTGGCATTGCTTTGCGATGTGTGGACCCATTGTGGCTCAAATTAACGCGCGCGGGAAATCACCTGCTAGGATGCTGCTTTATCCACTTGGACGCATTTTCATATATGGCACGCTGGGATATTTCGTGGCAGGCATCGGATCCATCTGGCTATTTCCCAATCTATGGTCTTATTATTACGTACTAGCAGGTGTTTTTATCCTCCTAATTATAACTCAAAACATAGGAGAGGGGCCGCTTGCCTTTTTACATCAATCGATTGGAAAGAGATTACAAATAATAGGGTCTAAAATGGGGCCTTCAGGGTATTTCCTTTTAGGAATGGCCAATGGATTATTGCCCTGTGGATTAGTTGTGGCAGGATTAAGCGTAGCCTTAATTCAACCTAAACCCTTATATGGAGCTTTTAGTATGGTGATTTTAGGCATAGCGACATTACCAGCGCTTCAGCTATATATTTGGGGGTCTTCCAAATTAAAGAAACAGCCGATATTTCAATACCTTGGATGGTTCGTAGCAGGAATTTTACTCTTTAGGGGAGCTTGGGGTATCGGAATGGCTTATTCTGATTATTTAGCTCATTCGAGCCTCAGTCCGATTATCTGTCATCCGTTTAGCTAGTATTTGAGTTTAGCTAGTCCTTCGATATTTTTCAAGGTCATTTCGCCTCCTTTAACATCCAAATAACCTTCTTTTTTAAAGTCACTTAAAGTACGAATAACCGATTCGGTAGCTGTTCCCACGCGAGAAGCAAGATCTTCGCGTGAAAGTTTGATCACCAAAGGTTCGGACATAGAAGTGCCGTAGGTTTTAGCTAATTCGACTAAAACCATTGCTACCCGCATGCGTAGGCTTTGATAAGCCATTTCGACCATCAGCTTTTCGTTTTTCAATAAATAACTGGTCAAGGCTTTTCTGAAAAAGACTTCCAAGTGGATATTTTCCTTTATTCTTTGCAAGAAATCGACAGCTGAAACGAGAAGGATAGTCGATTCTTCTAAAGCTTCCGCACTTTCGCGGTAAGCTTGGTTTTCTAAGAGGTCAACAAAACCGAAAAATTCGCCTTCCTGAACGAACGAAGTAATGAAATACTTGCCATCCTTATTCGTATGGTAGGTTTTTACCTTTCCTTTGGCTAAATAATACAAACGAATCGGATGATCTCCCTCCGCATAAATCACCTGTTTCTTTCCGTGAGTTTGCGATTTCTTTTCTCCATCCCAGGTGCGTAAATCCAAAAACGCCAAGGCTTCGTGCACGGCTTCAACATCAGAAATCGATTCTACAACCGGTGTAATCGTTTTTGCTTTCTTCAAACGAGCATCGATGGCTTTCAATAATTCCACTTCTTGGAAGGGTTTAGTCAAATAATCATCGGCCCCCATTTCCATACCCTTGCGCATATCCGCCCGATCGGTTTTAGCCGTCAAGAAGATAAAGGGAATCGAGGCTAATTCTGGTTGACTGGAGAAGACTTGTAAAACACCAAATCCATCCAAATTAGGCATCATAATATCGCATATCACTAAATCTGGATTCCAAGTTCGAGCTAATCGTACCCCTTCCAAACCATCTGAAGCGGTCTCCACTGTAAATCCAGATAATTCCAACAGCTCTGCCGTATTCTCCCGAATATCTACACTGTCTTCAATAATTAATAGGCGCTTTCCCATGCTATTATTTCACTGGAAACTGAATATGTAGTTCAGTCCCTTTATTTAATTCACTCTTAATTTCCACTTTACCCCCTAATAAACGCATATAGCGATCCACCAAGTGCAATCCTAAACCCGTTCCTTGAATAACGGTGGCATTTCCACCACGGAAAAAGCGTTCGAATAAATGCTTTTGATCCTCCTCACTAATACCAATACCTTGATCAATAATGGTAATCAAAACCTGATTCCCTTGTTTCTCCACTTTCAGGATGATTTCCTTCTGTGAGAATTTCAAGGCATTAGACAAACCATTAAAAATGACTTTACGTAGAATCGAGGCATCTTGAACACAACTGAAATCATCGTCCAATTCCAGGTAAATAGCCTGCTGATAGGTACTAAAGTCGGTTAGAATATCTTGTAAAAAGTTTTGTATAGAAAACTCAGTTGGATGAATTTCTAATTTACCATCTTCTAATTTACCCACAGATAAAAACTCCTCTAAAATCTCTGTTAAATGATTCACAGACGATTTTATACGATTGATATGTTGCTCTCTTTTTGGTTGATCCTCTGCTTTCGTATATTTTTCAATCAAAGTTGCAGAACCCAAGATGGAGGTTAAAGGCGTTCTGAATTCGTGTGAGGCCATCGAAACAAAACGTGTCTTTAAATCCCCTAATACTTTTTCCTTTTCTAGAGAGATTTCTAATTCTTTCGCACTTACCTCTAACTTATCCAGCGTATTTTGAAGGGCCTGCGTTCTAGCTGCCACTTCTTGCTCTAACGTTTCGTTTAGCTGGTTGATTTGTTGATTCTTTAAAATCAACTCCATTTCTACTTTTCGCTTTAACGTCACATCACTCACGAAAGCGATGTAATGCATACTTCGCTCTGCTTTAAAGTGACTTAGAGAAATTTCGATAGGAAATAAAGAACCGTCTTTTCGTTTAGCTTTTAAATCTAAACCCACACCCATTGGTCTAGAGATGGGTTTTTCGGTACCCAAATGATCAATGTGAGCGTGATGCCTATCTTTCAGGTGATTCGGAATTAATAGGGAAATATTTTCGCCATTTAGTTCATTCTCTTCATAACCAAATAATTTATCTGCGAATCGATTCGATAGAATAATTTCAAAAAGTGAATTGGTTACAATAATGCCGATGGCCGCCTCTTGGAAGATAGCTTCAAACTCGAATCCGGCTTGTATTTGATTAGGCATTTGACTGAAATTTGATATAAATATACCCTTTTTTAAGGATGATAAGAAACGACCGCGTGCTTCAACACATCGCTTTTATAAAAATAAATATCCTTGAATTTTCCTTCGGCATACATTTTACCTTGATCAAAGAAATGAGGGGAGTTGGGATTCCCATTTTCACCACCTGCTAGCAGAGAATAGGCCTTAATTTTAGGGCCAAATTCCACCGCCGCTATAAAGCTATTGCCATTCACCCCATACCATTTTTTAGATCCTTGAATCGATCGACTCGTATAAGAGGGTAGTTGGCCCCATGCTGAGGAAGTAAAAGGCACTGGAATACTCACTTTCGAATCATCCATTTGTAAAGCGTCACCATTGGAAATACGTTGGAATCTGTTTAATTCGCCCCAGGCAACCCGCCAAGTACCAAAATCTCTATTAATTTCCGCTAAAACCTCTCGTAATGCTTGAACCATTTCTAATCTAGCACCCGTTTTTGCATAGCTTTCCATATTCTGAACAACTTCTGTTTCTCCTCCAAATTGCTTGGGCTTAGGAATTTTAGGCATTATTTTCAGTCCCCAGCGAATAGCGATGGTTTGAGCAACAGAACTCGCAGACGCATTGTAATCCCAATTTTTCAATTCATTCACCACCTCTGCTAAATCCGATTCGTTGCCTGCCGCATGTATAAGTGGAGGTAGTAAAGTTTCAAAAGCCGTCAAACGACGGTCATAACCTAACCCAATCAAACTCTGTAAATCCAATTTGCCGGTTTGTGAGAACAAACGAACCGCATTGCGATCTCGGAAATTTTCGCCATCAGGGGCCATATAGACAGGATAATTTGCACGTAATGGACTCGAAGTTCCTGAAACGGTAAAAGGAGTGGAGTTGCAATTTTGAATCCACCCAGAAGTAGGATTATATACGTGAACGATTTCTTCAACAGAATGAAGTCCTTTCCAATCGATCTTGCTTGAAGAACCGTCTTGGGGTACGCCCCAGTCTTTTGAGCTGTCTCTACGCGGAACGTAATTACCGTGCCAATAAGCGATATTACCCTTGTTATCAGCATAAACGGTATTGTTCGAAGTGTTTGCCCGCATTTCCATCACACGTATATAATCAGCTAATCCTTTTGTCTTAGTGCGCAACCAACTTTGCATTAAACTCTTTCGAGCTCTATTATACGATCGAACGGAGATCCATTTCCCATTTCTAGCGGCTAACACGGGACCACGGTGGTTAAAATAGGCCTTGATTTTACGTGAACCTAAGGTGATAATTTTCGTTTGAAAAGGAATCCATTTGCCATCTAGGAGGTATTCCATCTGTCCATCCCGCGAGCGTGTAGTCTCTACATACGCATCCGCCACATCGACTTCAGAGGAAGTATGCATCCAGCCATTGTACGGATTAAATCCCTGATAGACAAAGAATTGACCCCACGTTACCGCTCCATACACTGATAAGCCTTGTTCGCTCACTACATGTACTTCAGGACGGAAATAAAACGTCACGTGCGGATTAATATAGAGTAAAGAATGACCGGATTTAGAGAGGGAAGGACCTACTGCGAAGCCATTTGAGCCTGTCAACTTCTCATCTGGATTTTGGTTTTTCACACTAGCGACTTGAGTAGGTAAACCATAGAAAAGGGCTGTTTCCTGTTCTGTAACATCTCCCGTAGAAATGGCTCCAATGGATCCATCTGTCCACAATAGGGGATACCAAGGTTCAAAATGAGTGATTAACCGAGGCTTGACCTCTGGGTGTTTTTGTAAATAGTAATTAATACCGTCCGCATAAGCGTTCAAGAGTTTTTTAAGCCAAACAGGAGAGGTTTTATATTCTGTTTTGGCCTCTTTCTCATCAATTAACAATTTGATATAGAGGTCATAAGCTAATTCCTTTTCCCCTTTTACTTCAGACATTCGTCCCAATTTCTCGATGTAATTCATCTCCACTCGAGCGAAATCATCCTCGCATTGGGCATACATCAAGCCAAAAACAGCATCTGCATCCGTTTTACCATAGATATGTGGAATGCCCCATTCGTCTCGGTGAATGGTTACGCGTTTCGCTTGGGCCTGATAAGAATCGGCTTTCGAGTAAAAAGAAATAGTTAATAAAAAGAGTGTAACGAATTTTTTCATAGCTGGTTGATATATCTGCTAAAAATAAGAATAAAATCGGGTCAGGAGGGTATAAACAATGTAAAATTGTCTTTCTAACTTACAAGACGATTCTAAACCTATTGTATGAAAAACGTTCGGCTTCTTCCGATACTACTCTTATTGTGCGTTTCCAGCTTATTTGCCCAAACAAAAATTAAAATTCAAGGGGAAGTGAACGTCCCATTTTCTAGCATTCGTCTTTTTAAAGGTACTTCACTGGTGACTGGAACGATCGGGAATGAAAAGGGAAAATTTGTAGTCGAAGTAGCACCAGGAACGTATGACTTATTGATTGAAAGCATTGGTTATGACGCTTTGAAGATGGCTAATCAGTCATTTACAAGCTCCATTAATTTAGGATCTATTAGCGTTAAAGAAAGCAATCAGACCTTAAATGAAGTAGTGGTAAAGGGCCAAAAAGCTTCCATGGAACTCAACCTCGATAAGCGAATCTTTAATGTAGGGACGGATTTAGCGAATAAAGGGGCGACGGCTTCTGAAATATTAGGGAATTTACCATCTATCCAAGTAGATCCAGAAGGTGCGATTAAACTGCGAGGAAGTGATAACGTGCGCATTTTGATCGATGGAAAACCCTCTACTTTAGCCGGAATTAATGGTTCATCCGGTCTGCAATCCTTACAAGGAAATCTCATCGATAAAGTCGAAATCATCACGAATCCTTCTGCCCGTTACGAAGCGGAAGGGATGGCTGGTATCATCAATATCGTACTAAAAAAGAACCAAAACCAAGGATTCAACGGGGCGATCGAAACAACGACAGGATATCCCGAGAATTTTGGCGGAACAGCCATCGTCAATTACCGAAAAAACAAATTCAATTTCTTTATCAATTACGGCGTATTCTATCGCCGGACACCTGGAAGAGGCAGTATTTACCAAGAAGTTTATACCGGAAAGCAGACAAATTATCTGGATCAACATTCGTCTAATAATGTCACTGGCCTAGTTAATAATGTAAGAGGTGGAGCGGATTATTTTTTCAATGACAAAACCATTTTAACCGCCTCCTATATCTTTAGAAGAACTGACGTTCAACGCATTACAGACTTTAATTACCTGGATTACCGCGGAAATTTATTTAATTTGTACAGCGATACATATCGCCAACAAGATGAAAAAGAGGCAGAACCGAATGGAGAATATGCCCTCACTTTCAAGAAAAACTTTGCTAAAAAAGGAAAAGAATTTAGCGCCGATTTGCGCTACTTAGATTATTGGGAAAGATCGGATCAAACCTATACTCAAAAAGGGAAGAAACCAGATGGATCTGCTTTTCCTGAACTTAATAAGGTACAAAAAGCCTTAAATGACGAATTCGAACGCCAATGGATTTTGCAAGCTGATTATGTTAATCCGATCGGTAAAGATGCCAAAATCGAAATGGGTCTTCGCACCAGTTTCAGGAATATGATCAATGATTATATCGTTACAGAACAACAACCATCAGGACAATTTACCATTATCCCAGGCTTGAAAAACGTATTTAATTATAAAGAAAACATCTCGGCAGCCTACCTGATTTTTGGAAACAAAATGAAGCAGTTTTCGTACCAATTCGGGTTAAGAGCTGAGACTACTGATATCCAAACTGAACTAGAAGAAACGAAGGAAAAGAACCCGAGAATTTACGCAAATTTGTTCCCTAGTGCTCATTTTACGTATACCATCACTCCCGACAATTCCTTTCAATTAAGCTATTCTAGAAGGGTAAGACGTCCTACCTACAATGATTTAACGCCCTTTGTTACTTTTTCTGATAACCGAAATTTCTTCTCTGGAAACCCTAATTTAAATCCGGAATTTACCAATTCATTTGATTTAGGAAACGTACGTTACTTTGATAAGGGAAGTATTAGCTCGTCCCTTTATTACCGTCAAACCTTTGGCAAAATCGACCGTTTCAGAACCGTTGATACCTTAGGTTTTGCAAAAACATTACCAGTCAATTTAAGTGATCAACAGTCGATGGGGGTTGAAATTGCCAGTTCATATACCTTTACCAAAGCCTACAAAGCAGATTTAAGCTTTAATGCCTTTAGAGCGATTACGGACGCTACCAATATCAATGCAGCCTTTAAGGCAGACACCTATTCTTGGTTTGTTAGACATAGTTCCCGCATTAAATTAGGAGCAGTGGATTTACAAGTGAGAGCAAATTACGAAGCGCCTCAACAAACGCCGCAAGGAACGAGAGGGTATATCGCCTGGGCTGATTTATCTGCTTCCAAAGATATTTTGAAGGGAAACGGGACACTTAGTTTAAGTATTTTAGATATATTTAGCTCCCGAATTAATCGCTATGAATCTCGTTTCTTAGAACCTAGAGATGGTTCTGGTTTTTACACACGAGGAGAATCGCAAGGGCGATTAACATCACTTAATTTGACCTTTAACTACCGATTTAAAACGACTAAACAAGCTGCAAAACAACGCCGTAGCTTAATGGACGAAGAAAATTAATAACACCAATGAAAAGAATACTCTTACTTTCTTGCACTGCATTAGCGCTTTATTCTTGTAGCCAACAAGGTAAAGACGATACCTACAAGATCATTTATGAGGACCAAAGCAAAGTAGCCGAAAACGCGAAAGCCATTAAGGATAAACAACCTATTAAAATTATTCCTGGTCTTAAAATCGATTTATGGGCATCTGATTCCTTGTTACAAGATCCTGTTGCCATCGCCGTTGATGATAAAGGGGCAATTTTTGTTAATAGTACGAATCGAAATAAAGCATCTGAATTTGATATTCGTGGGCACCGCGATTGGATGACAGAATCCATCGGTTTCCAAACGGTGGAAGATCGCAGAGCCTTTTTACGCCGCACATTTGCTCCAGAAAATTCAGCAAAAAATACCTGGTTGCCAGATATGAATGGGGACGGATCCCACGATTGGTTGGATTTAAAAGTGGAGAAAGAGGAAATATACAAGGTTGAAGACCTGAATGGCGATGGTTATGCGGATCAATCCACACGCGTTTTCAATGGTTTCAATGAAGAAGTTACGGATGTAGCTGGCGGGCTATTAGTGCGCAAGAAAGATGCTTTTGTGGCCATAGGCCCTGATTTAATGCGATTAAAACACAAAGGTGGGCAGTGGACTAAACCGGAGTCTATTTCGACCGGTTATGCCGTTCACATTGGTTTTGGTGGTCATGGAATGTCAGGATTGACAGAAGGGCCAGATGGTAAAATCTATTGGCAAATCGGAGATATTGGTGCGAATATTACGGCTAAAGACGGTAAGCAATACAAAAATCCGAACTCAGGCGTCATCGTTCGTTCTAACCCAGACGGATCGGAATTTGAAGTGTATGCCAGCGGATTGCGCAATACACACGAATTCGTATTTGATAACTACGGTAATTTAATCAGCTCCGATAACGATGGTGATCATCCAGGAGAAAGTGAGCGTTTAGTGCATGTGGTGGAAGGTTCTGATGCCGGATGGCGCTCGAACTGGCAATATGGAAAATACACTGATCCAAGGAACAACCAGTACAAGGTATGGATGGATGAGAAATTATTTGTCCCGCGTTGGGAAGGTCAAGCAGCCTATATCATTCCACCAATTCGCAATTTCCACAATGGTCCTACGGGAATGCTTTGGAACCCAGGAACGGCTTTAGGAAAGCGCTGGACCAATAAATTCTTCTTGGTGGAATTCGTGGGAAATGCGAATATGTCCCATATCTGGTCATTTGACTTAAAGCCGAAAGGAGCTTCTTTTGACTTCAAATCAGAAGAAGATGTAGTAAAAGGGATTTTACCTACCGGTATTCGTTTCGGTCCGGAAGGAGCATTATATGCTTCGGATTGGATTTTTGGCTGGGATACAAAGAATTATGGTCGCATCTGGAAAATCGATGTGGACGAGAAAGAGAATGATTTGAAAGCAGAACGTGAGCAAACGAAGAAGTATATCCAGCAGGATTATGCGAAACAGAGTTTGACGCAACTTTATGATTTGTTATTCTATGCGGATCAACGCGTTCGTCTAAAGGCGCAATATGAACTAGCGGAAAGAAAAGCAACAGCTATCTTCAAGAAAGCGGTTCAACAAAAAGAGAATCAATTAGCCCGTGTACATGGAATTTGGGGATTAGGCCAAATCAAAGCAGCGGCTTCCATCCAACCACTTTTAGCAGACTCAGATGAAGAAATTGTAGCACAGGCTGCGAAAGTAGTAGGGGATATTTTCGATGGATCTGCTTCAGATAAATTGATTCCATTAGTGGCTTCATCAAACCCACGTGTTTCCTTCTTTGCAGCACAGGCATTAGGACGCATTCGTTCTGAGAAAGCCATTCCGGCTTTAGTAAAATTAGTAGAAACAAACGCGGACAAAGATCTGTATTTGCGTCACGCTGCTGTTTTAGCCTTAAGTAGAATAGGACAGGCGGAACCAATGTTAGCTTTGCAAAATTCGCCTAATCGTTCTTTGCGAATCGCGGCGGTACTCGTATTACGTCGTTTAGCTCATCCTGGAATGGCGGGATTCCTACAAGATTCGGATGAATACATCGTAGCAGAAGCGGCTAGAGCAATTAATGATGATGAATCCATTCCCGCGGCATTACCAGCGTTAGCGGCGACTTTAGCTGATTCGCGCTTGAAAGATGAGGTGATTATTAGAAGAGCAATCAATGCTTGTTTGCGCGTAGGTTCAGAGAAAGAAATTGATTTATTGATTGCTTATTCTGAAAGAACGGGAATCTCTGAGGCTTTGCGTGCTGAAGCCATTGCGACCTTAGGTTCTTGGGCGAATCCATCGGTCATGGACCGAGTGGATGGCCGCCACAGAGGTGTTTTGGAAAGAAATCCAGCCGATGTAATTGCCCGTATTCAGCCCAAAATCCCTGGATTCTTTGCTTCAGAAAATCCGGACGTTTTAATTGCAACGGCAAAATTAGTAGCAGAGTTACAATTGAAATCATTCACGGAGATTGAAATCAACCTTTTCAAAAATCATCCCAATGCGAAGGTAAGGGCTGCTTTATTAAGTTCTTTGGCAGAACTTCAAATACCTCAATTAGGTACCATCTTAGAAAAAGGTATCCGCGATGAGGACAAAAATGTCCGCGGTATCGCCTTAAGCAATTTGAACAAAATCGAATTAAGCGCCACTGAATTACCCGCAATCACAAAACCGATTTTCGAAAAAGGATCGCTTACCGAGCAGCAATCTCTTTTGCAAAGTATGGCCCAAATGAAGCCGGCTAACACGTCCGTTATTTTAGCAGACTTAATTCAAAAAATGGTGGATAATCAATTGCCCTCTGGAATCAAATTAGACCTAATGGAGGCAGTAGAAGCAAGTAATGAAGAGAAATTAGTGGCCAAATTAGATGCCCTAAAAGTGAAAGGGACTTTAACAGATGAATTCAAAGAAGCGTTGTTTGGAGGTTCTGTTACTGACGGACGAAATATCTTTAATTATAATTCAACCGTACAATGCGTACGCTGTCACATCGTAGGTGGAGAAGGAACTACCGTAGGTCCTAATTTAAAAGGAGTGGCTTCTAGATTGACAAGAGAGCAATTGCTACAGGCCTTGATTGAGCCGAGTGCGCGCATTTCTCCAGGTTATGGTACTACGAATTTTGTATTAACAGATGGACAAGAAGTTTCAGGTTCCATTATTTCTGAAACGGATGAACTGGTGCAATTAAAAACGAATGATGCAGAACCATTGCGTATTCCTGTAACGCGCATTAAATCAAGAGAAAACTTGCCATCTGGTATGCCTCCAATGGGCTCTTTGATGAGTAAAAGAGAAATTAGAGATGTGGTGGAATACTTATCATCACTAAAATAAGTGTATATTTGTACTAATGAAGCTTAACAAAATATTTTTATTATTCATATCTCTCTCGTTTTTGACGTCATTGACGTCTTCAGCGCAGGGCGGTATCACGGCTTCCATTCAAAAAGAAAAATCACAACAAATCCATAAAACCGAGTCCGCTGATTTCGGTTTTATGGATTTTCTATTAGAAGAAGATACGACTGAGAATGAGGAGGATAATTTATTTATCCCTTTTGTTTTAAACCAAGTTTCTTCCTTATTATTCCCTGTAAACCATACGATTTTAAGTAGATTTACAGGTTTCCCTACTAAGGCATTCGCCTTCTTAAAAACACCTATTTTCTTGACATTCAGAAATATTAGGCTGTAGAAATACCTCCCTTTTTTTACCTATTGTTTACGCAATACTTTATTCAATCTGCCTTATTTTAGATTTGATCTTATCATTTTATGCATATATCATTTAATGAGCATCATGTGATTCATGAACTGAAACACTTTTTGCCGGCACAAGCTCCTTTAATGGACTTTGTGCACCACAATACGTTGCATGCATTCCAAAACCTTTCGTTTCACGAAGCATTAGCAACAGCGCATGTTAAACTAGGTTACCAAGTCTATTTCCCATTAGAGATCTTTCGATCGATGTATCAGGAAGGACGCATCTCAGATGATGTATTAGAACGCGTTCTGGTACAGAAAAAAGGAAATGCGGAAGCCTGGAAGGGTAAATTACTCTTTGGAGAGTATCCTAACATTGAACCGGGTCGCGTAGGAGCTTTACGTGGAATTTGGAAAACTACGTATGGAATCGATGTAGACTCCTTAGTTCACCCTACCTTATTTCGAATTATTGGAAGCTTTTTAGACCAAGGAATTTCTATTTGGAATTTCCCATTAGAGGGGAAATCATTTTTAGAGGCCATCCGAACGGTAGAAAGCACGAGTTTCGCGAGTATTTTTTATAACAAAGAGACGAGAAAACTATTATTAGACCCTGCATTGACCATAACGAAGATGCTACAAAAAATAGTAGGAGAGAACGAATCATTGTATGAACAATACTTGTATGATCAGCAATTCTCACATCAGGGATGGTCAGGCATGGTTTCTACTGTGGAGGATCTTCCCCAGACCTTATTGGATACCCGATTTATAAAATTAGAGGATTTAATTCTATTCGAATTATTGTTAGAATTTGATGCACTGAACTACAAGTTAGATCAATCTTGGTCGCCAGTGGGAAATTTCGTGACGGAGAAAATTATTCCGCTTCACGATCCAATTGTCTATTCTGAGAAAATGGATGTATTGAGTCTGTGGCAAGAAGCCTTTGAATGGTCCTATTATGACCAGGTTTTAAAAGGCTTGCAAATGGAAAAGGTAGAGTCCGTTAAACCACATTCGAAAAGTTTCCAAGCAATGTTTTGCATTGATGACCGGGAATGTTCATTTAGAAGACATTTGGAGAATTTAGATTCTGCTTGTGAAACTTTTGGCACGCCTGGATTCTTCTCCGTGGAATTTTTCTATCAGCCAGTGGGAGGTAAGTTTTATACCAAACTTTGTCCAGCTCCAGTGACCCCTAAATTCCTCATTAAAGAGGAGGGAAGCGAGAAAAAGCTAGGAACAGATCTCCACTTCTCGAAACACAGCCACAATTTCTATTCAGGTTGGTTATTTAGCCAAACGCTTGGATTTTGGTCTGCTGCTAAACTTCTCGTTAGCCTATTCAAGCCGTCGATGAGTCCTGCGACTGCGTCTTCATTGAAACACGTAGATAAATTCTCGACCATTCGGGTGGATTACCAAGCGATGGAGAACGGACTTCAAGTAGGGTTCCAAATCGAAGAAATGGCCGTCAGAGTCGAAAGCTTACTGAAAAGTATCGGTTTAGTGAACAATTTTGCTCCCATCGTTTATGTCATTGGCCATGGAGCCAGTTCTGTAAACAATCCACATTATGCGGCCTATGATTGTGGAGCTTGTTCAGGACGCGCTGGATCAGTCAATGCGCGTGTGATCAGCCAGATGGCCAATAAGCCAGAAGTTAGAGCCATCTTGAGAGAAAAGGGGATTAATATCCCAGAAACAACCGTTTTTGTGGGTGGATTACGGGATACAACGCGAGATGATGTCGTTTTCTATGATGAACAAATTACGTTTGCGGACTATAAAATCAAGCACGCGGAACACGTTAAACTGTTTGCTAAGGCCTTAGATATGAATGCCAAAGAACGTTCAAGACGCTTCGAGTCTATTGACACATCAGCGAGAGCAAGTGACATTCATGAGAAAATCAGAATCCGTTCTGTATCTATTTTCGAACCGCGTCCAGAACTAAATCACGCAACGAATGCCTTGTGCATCGTGGGAAGGAGAGAATTGTCGAAAGGTGTTTTCTTAGATCGACGTTCGTTCTTGAACTCCTTTGATTACCGCGTGGATCCAGATGGGACGTATTTATTCAACATTTTGAAAGCGGCTGCACCGGTGTGTGGTGGGATCAATTTAGAATATTACTTCTCCAGAGTGGATGGCGAGAAATTAGGCGCTGGAACAAAGTTACCACACAATGTGATGGGACTTTTTGGGGTAGCCAATGGAATTGACGGCGATTTGAGACCCGGTTTACCGGCTCAAATGACCGAAGTTCACGACCCTGTTCGTTTGTTGTTGATTGTGGAACACTTCCCAGAAATTGTATTAAAAACCATCCAAAAGGCCGAAGAAACCTACGAATGGTTTATCAATGACTGGGTGAAACTCGTGTCCATTCATCCGGAAACGAAAGAGTTATCTGTATTTGAAAAAGGAGAGTTTATTCCTTACGAACCGTTGACAAAGGATATCGAAGAGATTGATAATTTGGATGAATTGTTAGCGTCATCGCAAGAAAATTTCCCTGTGTATTTAATCAATCAAAATTAATCATACCATGAATTTAACCCTTCATTTATTTATCTGGGTGCCTATTTTCGGATTTTTGGTGAGTTTAATTTTACCAAAAAAGAACGAGACACTCATTTCTGTCACGGCTTTTAGCACCTTAGCGATTCAATTAAGCCTCGCGATAGGATTCGTGGCTTATTGGCTTTTTACTGGCGCTGAAACGATACAAATCAATGACCTGATCCTCTTTAAAAACGAGGAATACGTGTTCCAAATTGATTTTCTGTTCGACAAAATAACAGCGGTCTATTTACTTGTGGGAGCCATATTAACTTTTATGGTGACCCTATATTCTCGCTATTATTTACACCGCGAAGCGGGGTATAAGCGCTTTTTTAACACCACGCTCTTTTTCTATGTGGGTTATTGTGTGACAACGCTTTCTGGAAATTTAGAGACCCTTTTCATTGGTTGGGAAATTCTAGGAATTTCGTCTTTCCTACTAATTTCTTTCTACCGTGAACGCTATTTGCCGGTGAAGAATGCGGTGAAAGTATTTTCTATTTACCGTATTGGCGATGTGGGAATTATTTTAGCGATGTGGGCTAGTCATCATTTATGGGGCCAAAACATTACTTTTTCCCAATTAAACAATGCTGAACTCGTGCATGAGCATTTGCAAACACATAGTATCATCGGGGTATTTATCTCCTTGATGTTTTTACTATCTGCCTCGGCAAAATCAGCTCAATTACCCTTTTCATCTTGGTTACCCCGTGCAATGGAAGGCCCTACGCCATCTTCGGCCATCTTTTATGGTTCGCTTTCGGTGCATATCGGTGTATTTTTGATGCTAAGAACGTTTCCTTTTTGGGAGAATCAGACGTCTGTGCGAATACTCATAGCGGTATTAGGCTTATTAACGGCTTTAGTAGCAACTGGAATTGCAAGAGTTCAATCGTCGGTGAAAAGTCAGATTGCCTATGCCTCCATTGCGCAAATAGGTTTGATCTTCATCGAAGTTTCGCTTGGGTTTGAAAAATTAGCTTTATTCCATTTCGCTGGTAATGCTTTCCTACGAACTTATCAATTATTGGTTTCACCATCCGTGGTTACTTATTTGATTAGAGAACAATTCTACCATTTCGAGCCGCGTGCTAGTTCGATTGAGCGCCTGTTGCCTACAAAATTGCGTAATACGTTGTATGTGCTTTGTTTGAAAGAATGGAATTTAGATTCGTTTATGTACCAATACCTTTGGAATCCAATGAAATGGGCAGGAAATAAATTGAATTTCATGAATGGAAAACGCTTAATAGCTTATTTCATCCCTGCTTTTGGAATTAGTTATTACTTAACGAACCAAAATCAATTAAATGAGACCTCCTTGCATTGGTTACCTATCATCTTTGCTGGAATAGGTTTAATCATGGTATTCAAATCATTCACACAGCGAAAAAGTATTCGATTAAGCTGGATATTAGTGATTATGAATCATTTCTGGATTGCCTTAGCCATTTCATTAAATGAGAAATTTGATTCGTTTGAATCAGTGCTCTATTTAAGTGGCATTATGGTGGCTGGACTTGTAGGATATCTTTGTTTACAACGTTTGTTCCAACAAGAAGGAAAAATGACCCTGAATCGTTTCCAAGGTTTATCTGAAAACCATCCTAAAATTGCCCTGATCTTTTTATTAGCGTGTTTGGGACTTACTGGATTTCCGATAACACCTACCTTCATAGGGGAGGATTTAATCTTCTCACACATACATGAAGATCAATTTATTTTAGCGAGCATCGTATCACTCAGCTTTATCCTGGATGGATTAGCCGTGATCCGTATTTATGCCCGCATTTTTATGGGTCCTAATTATAGAACCCATGCCGAATTTTCAAACAGATATTTTTAATAACTTAGCACTTAGATAAAATGAAAAATAAAATAGAATTGCCTAAAGATGGCCTAGCAGGCCTAAAAGAGAATTTCTCTTCCGATGCTGTATCGGGATTTATTGTATTTTTATTAGCATTACCTCTAAGTTTAGGTATAGCTAAAGCCTCTGATTTTCCCCCAATCATGGGATTACTAACTGCCATTATAGGTGGTATAGTTGTGAGTATTTTTAGTGGATCACGATTAACGATCAAAGGGCCTGCAGCCGGATTAATTGTCATTGTAGCTGGTGCAGTAGCTGAATTTGGAAAAGGAGATAATGTATTAGGCTGGCATTTAGCACTAGGTGCTATGGTCGTTGCCGGTTTAGTACAAATACTTTTTGGAGTTTTCAAACTGGGCAAATTGATGGATTTCTTCCCACTTTCTGCCGTTCACGGTATGTTAGCTGCGATTGGATTGATCATTATCGGAAAACAAATTCCGGTGTTCTTGCATACTTCAGTTTCGACGAAAGGTAAAGGACCTTTGGAATTATTCGCTTCTATTCCAGAATTTGTGTCGCATTTAGACCCCAAAGCCACCATCATCGGTGTAGTAAGTTTAGCCATCATGATGGGCTGGCCAGCGATTAAGAATCCGATTATCAAGAAAATTCCTGCGCCATTAGTCGTTTTAGCCTTAGCTATTCCAGCTGAACTTTACATGAACTTCCAAACGATAGCACCGGATGCACTCGTAAAAATTGGAAGCTTGGTAGATAATATTCAATTGAATGCTTCTTTTGAAGGATTAAGTGAATCAGGAATCTTCATCAAATTTGTCATCATGTTTGCCTTAGTGGGTTCATTAGAATCTCTTCTAACCGTGAAAGCAATGGACATGTTAGATCCTTACAAACGTAAATCAGATGCAAATAAGGATTTGATTGCAACGGGTATTGGTAACACAGTCGTGGCATTCTTAGGTGGTTTACCGATGATTTCAGAGGTAGCTCGTTCTTCTGCCAATATTGCGAATGGAGCCAAAACACGTTGGGCGAACTTCTTCCACGGATTCTTCATCCTTTTATTCGTGTTAATCGCGGCTAAATTGATTGAGTTAATTCCTAATACGGCTTTAGCAGCTATGTTAATCACGGTGGGTATCAAATTAACACACCCGAAAGAATTTATTCATACCCTAGAAAAAGGGAAGGAGCAATTGTTGATTTTCTTAGTGACTATCATTTTTACCTTAGTAGAAGATTTATTAGTAGGTATCGCAGCTGGTATTTTAACTGAGATTTTGGTGAATATTTTCAACGGAAAACCATTGAAAGCCATTTTCAGCGCTCCTACAGAAGTTTCATTTACGGATGATGCGTATTTAATCGAAATTTCTGATGCGGCAGTGTTTACAAACTACCTAGGCATCAAACGTAAATTAGAATCTATTCCTAGCGGATTTAAAGTGACGATTGATCTTTCCAAAACACATCTTGTCGATCACTCGGTTATGGAAAACTTCGAACACTTTAAGCACGATTACGAAAGTGATGGGGGATCAGTGACTCTAGTTGGTCTTGAAAATCACAAGGCACTCTCGAGCCACCAAGCTGCAGCAAGAAAGCGAATCAAGTCTTAGTTTAGCGTAAATATTACTTGTCTTTATTACCAATAAACCGCCTCTAAAAAAGGCGGTTTATTTTTTTATAAATATTCGATACCTTTAATGAAATTTAAACCTATGAAAAAACTAGTGCTGCTAATAAGCTTGCCGTTTTTCTGTTTTTCCCAAACGGAGCTGTACCTAAGTCAACCTAAACAGAAAACCTTTTTTCAAAAGTCCGAAAATCTGTATTCCGATTTTAATGGAGCTAAGATTGTGGTACATCCAGAACAGACCTTTCAAAGCATCGATGGATTCGGATTTACGTTAACAGGCGGAAGCGCTCAATTAATTCAGGCCTTAGAACCCACGAAAAGAGCTGCACTTTTACAAGAGCTTTTTGGCAAAAACGGAATCTCCGTTTTGAGAATCGGAGTAGGTGCAACAGATTTAGATGCAACGGTATTTACGTATGAGGACAAGCCTAGAAAATTTAGTCTAGAGCCCTCAAAAGCGGATTTAATTCCTGTTTTACAGCAAATTTTAGCGATTAACCCAGCAATAAAATTGATGGCCACACCTTGGTCTCCACCTACTTGGATGAAGGATAATGGAGAGAGCAAAGGGGGATCGCTTTTGGAAAAACACTATACAACCTATGCGAATTACCTGGCTAATTACATTCAGGCGATGGAAAAGGAGGGTATTCCAATTTGGGCATTAACACCGCAAAATGAACCCCTTCATCCAGGTAATAATCCCAGCATGTACATGAGTTCGCAGATGCAGGCGAATTTTATCAAAACGGCTTTAGGACCTGTATTCAAAAAGCGAAATATCAACACTAAAATCATCATTTACGATCACAATTGCGATCATCCAGAATACGCAATCGATCTATTAAACGATGTAGAAGCAAAGCAATATGTGAGTGGGTCAGCCTTTCACTTGTACAATGGGGATATTTCTGCCTTGAGCAAAGTGAAAGCGGCGCATCCGGATAAAGACCTGTATTTTACTGAACAATGGACGGGGTATAAAGGCGATTTTACGGGCGACTTTATGTGGCACGTAAAGAATGTCATCTTAGGCGCGGTGAATAACCACGCAAAAACGGCCATTGAATGGAATTTAGCAAATGATCCTAGCTATGGGCCTCATACACCAGGTGGTTGCACCGAATGCTTAGGTGCGCTAACCATCTCAGGTCAGGATATCACCCGCAATCAATCGTATTATATTGTTATGCAAGTGGCCAGATTTGTACCGGCCGGCTCTGTACGCTTAGGAATCGATGTGCCGGAAGGGATTCAGGCAGCAGCCTTCAAGCGACCAGATGGAAAAACAGTATTATTAGTCCAAAACGAGGGCCGCAAAAAGAACCTGAGCGTAGAAAAACTAAACCTAGAAATACCGGCTGAATCAGTCGTAACGATCGTCCTATGAAAACATTCAACATTAACCGCAGACATTTTATGAAAGGGGCATCGGCCGCTTTGGCTTTGTCTACTTTTGGCGCTTATGGATTAGATTTAGTGAATCCAACACGTCCTTACCGAGTGGCCCTTATAGGCACTGGTTGGTACGGGAAAAGCGATTTGTTCCGTTTAATGCAGGTAGTGCCTGTAGAAGTGGTGGCCTTGTGTGATCCGGATCGAAATATGTTAACAGAAGCAGGAAAGCTTGTAGCAGCACGTCAAAAATCACGTAAAACACCGCGCCTTTATGGCGATTACCGCCAATTATTAAAGGAAAATGAATTAGACATCGCCATTGTAGGAAGCCCGGATCACTGGCACGCCTTACAAATGATTGATGCAGTGAAAGCTGGGGCCCATGTCTATGTCCAAAAACCGATTTCTGTAGATGTGTTGGAAGGCGAGGCGATGGTCGCTGCCGCCAGAAAATATGGCAAAACGGTTCAGGTGGGGACACAGCGTAAAAGCACGCCTCATTTAATCCAGGCCAAAAAAGAAATCATAGATAAAGGTCTTTTAGGTAAAGTGGCACATGTAGAAATGTATTGCTATTACCACATGCGCAATAACGGAAATCCGCCAGTACAGGCCGTTCCAGATTATTTTGACTACGAAATGTGGACCGGACCTGCGCCATTGCGTCCTTATGACGGTTTACCGCACACCCGCTGGTGGAGAACGTTTGAGGAATATGGCAATGGAATTATGGGTGATATGTGCATCCACATGTTCGATACGGCGCGTTGGATGCTGGATTTAGGCTGGCCTAACCGCGTAAGTTCAGAGGGAGGGATCTATGTCCAAAAAGAGGGCAAATCCAACATCCCTGACACACAAACGGCCGTTTTTGAATACAATGGGTTGAATTGTGTTTGGCAACATAGAAGCTGGGGAACTCCTCCTGATCCAGAATATCCGTGGGGTTTAACCATTTATGGAGAGAAAGGAACCCTTCGAATGAGCACGATGAAATATGATTTCACGCCTACAGATCCCAAAGGCGAGAAATTGCATATGGATGTGGTTTACGAAAAAGAAAAGTATCCAGAGGATCTAAAGGAGGATCGCATCGAATTAAATGCGGCTCCAGCCACTCGTGGACACATGCTCGATTTCTTAGCTGCGATAGATAAAAGTTCAAAACCTATTGCAGATATCTCAGAAGGGCATATTTCTACGGCATCCTGCATTATTGCGAATCTTTCCATGAAATTAGGTAGACCACTTTCCTATGATCCGGGAACGAAAACCGTGTTAAATGACCCGGAAGCTACAGCTCTTTTAGCAAGAAATTACCGTGGACCTTGGAACCGAAACATGTTGAACTAATGAAAAAACTCATCCTTTTGGCCTTATTGGCCCTTCCGGCCTTAGCCCAACAACGCACATCAGCCCAATTAGGCGAAGATTTGCAGAAATTACGGGTGCTCGGATCTGTTTTGCACGTAGCGGCTCACCCAGATGATGAAAGCACGCATATGCTCACGTGGTTTGCCCAGCAGCAACATTGGGAAACAAACTATTTTGCTTGCACTAGAGGAGATGGAGGCCAAAACCTCATCGGCGACGAGCAAGGTGTGCCATTAGGATTAATTAGAACGCAGGAATTACTAGCTGCCAGGAGAATCGATGGAGCGAATCAATATTTCTCCCGTGCGTTTGACTTTGGTTTTTCGAAGTCGACGGATGAGGCTTTGGCGTTTTGGGATAAGCAACTTATTCTTTCAGACTTAGTTTGGGTCATTCGCAAAACCCGTCCTGATATCATTTTCACGCGTTTTCCACCGGATGCGCGTGCCGGACACGGACATCACTCAGCCTCCGCGGCACTCGCCATCGAAGCTTATAAAGCAGCGGCAGACCCCAAAATGTTCCCAGAACAATTGAAAAAGGGGGTAGAGGTTTGGCAGGCGAAACGCTTATTGTGGAATACGTTCCGTTTCCCGGGATCTACGGGAAATTCGACCATATCTGACTCCCAATTCAAAGTGAACATTGGCGATTATTTGCCGTTTTTAGGCCAAAGCACCGGCGAATTAGCCGCCTACAGCCGTAGCCAGCATAAATCCCAAGGTTTTGGCTTTGCGGTAGACCGCGGAAGAAGTACCGAATACTTCGCCACTTTAGGCGGTGATGCTCCTAAAGAATACTTGTGGGATGGGGTAGACGCTTCATGGAATCGAGTGAATCCGAACATCGATGCGCTGATCATTCCCATCATCAAAGCCTACAATCCAGAGAAACCTTACGAAAGCATTTCGGCTCTGATCGGTTTAAAGAAATCCATCCATGCGCTTCCTAAAAGCCCATGGACGCAAAAAAAACTAGCTGAAATCAACGCATGGATTGTCAATGCAGCCGGCATTTACTTAGGCGCAACAACTTCCCAAGGCATCGTAGCGGTAGGCGAAAAACTGCCGATTAAGACGGAATTTATCGTTCGCGCACCTATTCAGGTGGAAAATGTGAGGATTTCATTCGCAGGTATAGATTCGACCGTTAAGGGCAGTTTAGAACCCTATAAAAAATATCCATTCAATCATAGCATTACGGCCTCCGCGCCCATTACGCAACCCTATTGGATACAAGAAGCGAAAGCAACTGGACACTTTAATGTGAGTGAACAACAGAAGATCGGTCAAGCAAAAGTAGATCCAGCCTATACGGCAAAAGCCACTTTTATGATTCAAGGGGAAGAATTTTCCCTAGAGAAACCCGTACAAGAACTCATCATCGATCCAGTGAAAGGGGAGATCTTGCAGCCTATCGCCGTGACTCCAAAAACGGTCTTTAGTCTGAGTTCTAATGTGGTCTTACTCCCTAAGGGTAGCAAGGTAACGAAAACTACGAACCTCTCCATCACAGCACTTGCGGCCTTAAAGCCAGGTAAAATCGAGGTGATGTCGGGAGCTACGGTTTTGGCAAACATCGCGTTAAAAGACGGAATGAAAGCAGGAGAGAAGCGCGAATGGCCTATTTCCTTTACTGAGGCATCGGTACCTGCAGGGAAACTATCGAGCAACATCCAACTGTATATCACTTCCGGAACCGAAAACTGGGTGGATTCCTTGACCTTGCAAACCATCGAATACCCTCACATCCCTACACAACGCTATTTCACACCCGTGAACTTGAGCTTATTGCACGTCGACTTCGCGAAAAAAGGCCATCGCTTAGGTTATATCAAAGGTGCCGGCGATAAAGTCCCAGAGGCACTAAAGCAAATGGGCTATGAAGTCGACTTCTTAGGGGAAAAAGACTTAACCGCCGCAAATCTTCAAAAATACGATGTCGTGCTTACCGGAGTGAGAGCTTATAATACCAATGAGTATTGGGAAAACGCTTATCCCGAAATCATGAAATACATCGAAAATGGCGGAAATTATGTGGTTCAATACAATACCGCCAGTTTCTTAGGACCAATGAAGTCGAGTATGTCGCCCTATCCATTGCAAGTAACTCGCAATCGAATCACAAAAGAGGAAGCGAAGCCTATATTCTTACAACCGAATCACGCACTATTTAACAGCCCTAATAAAATCAGCGAAACGGATTTCCAGGACTGGATTCAAGAACGCAGTATTTAC
>Ga0222712_10001916_pt1 | contig 24792 bp, 29 predicted proteins | sample C33_657DmetaG_FD_165043 | JGI IMG/M metagenome (GOLD analysis project Ga0222712, IMG submission 165043) | Estuarine water microbial communities from San Francisco Bay, California, United States - C33_657D | ecosystem: Environmental > Aquatic > Marine > Unclassified | place: USA: California... | reverse complement strand
CAATATCGCCACGTTGATCACTCCTGCAACCCCTGCTCATGTTTTGAGCAGAGTAGTGTCCATGCGTGGCTCAAATTTCAGTGAAAACTAACCCCAAAAGTGGCTCAGTTTTGGGTGGAAATCAACAAAGAGCTCCACTTCGTCGGTGTCGCCGTGAATTACCGCTTCTGAAACTGGATCTACATCTCCCCAGTCTTCATAAACCCCGGTCCAGGCCGGGGTTTTTTACATCTGTTAAGCCCGTAAAGGGGCTAGCTGATGCAATCGGGGATAGAAAGCGCGAATATCAGGATTCGTGACCGCGATGAAAAGAATGCCCGCGACACAATCATCGATGACGTAAATTAAGCTTATCTTTCATTAAGTTACGCATTCATAAGTCGGGGGGATACATAATCCGCCAGATCTGAGCCGCGCAGACAAAAGCGGCTATCGAGGCCAGAAAAATTCCAATTTGGCAGCCTCTATTGACACTGCAAGTCAGTAATCTGAACAATGCAGATGCATCCTCCGGGGAGAACTACAGATGGAACGCCGTGATTTCATCCGAGTCTGCGCCGCGTCCGCGATCGCCTTCCACGGCGCCCCCGTACCGGCGGCATCCGATGTGCGTCCCCGCGGCTACGCCCGCACCCTGCTGACGGACGATGGCGGCCGCCCACTGCGGGCCTCGCAGCTCTCGGTCGGCGAAAACTATGTATTCCATTACCCCTTCGAGGGCACGCCCTGCTTCCTGCTCAATCTCGGGAAACCGACGGGACGCAACGTGCCACTAAAAACCGGGACGGGCGCAGACTACCAATGGCCCGGGGGGGTGGGTCCACGGCAGGCGATCGTCGCCTATTCGGCGATCTGCTCACACCAGCTGACCTATCCGACACGCCAGATCAGTTTCATCAGCTATCGAGACCAGTCGACGGCATCGCGCATAAGCAAACCGAACATGATCCACTGCTGTTCCGAGCACAGCGAGTTCGATCCCGCGGCCGGCGCCCGGGTCCTGGGCGGGCCGGCCCCGCAGCCGCTGTGCGCGATACTGCTTGAACACGAAGCTGCCAACGACACGCTGCACGCCACCGGCACACTGGGCGGGGAAATGTTTGACAGCTTTTTCAGCAAATACGAAATACGGCTGGCCATGGAGCACGGCTCCTCCCGTGCCCAGCAGCGGGTATCCGGCAAAACAGCAGTCAGCCCATTGAAACAGTTCTGCAAGCAGCAGGTGCGGTGCTAACATCCCCAAAAATCAATAATCTGCACAAGCAGAAGACCCCGGAAAGTCCCCCGCCTCAGCCACTACCAACCAAAGGAGAATCCATGAAACGCATCGTCATCAGTGCGGCGCTAGCCGGCATCGCTGCCGGCTGCGCCGGCCCCGCCGCCCATCAGGACGCCACCGCCACCGCAGTACTGGAGCCGCGCAGCGGCAGCAATGTGCGCGGTACCGTGACCTTCACTCAGGCCGGCGCCGACATCGTCCGCGTCAGTGGTGAACTCAGCGGCCACACCAAGGGACCCAAGGGATTCCACATCCATGAAAAAGGCGATTGCAGCGACGCACAGGCAATGAGCGCGGGCGGGCACTTCAACCCGGGCGGGCACAAGCATGGCGGCCCCTACGAGCCGCAGCGTCATGCCGGCGACCTCGGCAACATCAATTTCAACGACCAGGGCGTGGCGAAATTCAATTTCGTCGTCGGCGGCATTTCGGTGAGCAGCAAGGCGGACGGTGTGATCGGCCGTTCGGTGGTGGTCCACGCTGCAGCGGACGACCTGAAAACCGACCCCACCGGCAACTCCGGCGGGCGCGTCGCCTGCGGCGTCATCCGTTAAGGCTAACCAGCAGCAGGCCAGTGGCGCGTTTTGCGTGCCGCCGGCCGTTCAGCGCAGCAGTTCGGCCAGGCCGGGCGCCATCCGGCAAAACAGGCTGTCCGGCTGCTGGGCAGCCGGCTGCAGCACATGCAGCATGCCGTAAATGCCGACGGCGGCAATCAGGGCACTGGCCAGATAACGCACCCAGGCCAGCGGATACGCTGCACCGCGCGCCTTGCCGCCCGCGCCCGGCGCGCTGGTCAGACTGACAATGCTGCCGCACATCGCCGCGCAATGCGCGCCGCCGAGAAGGCCGGCCCTGAGGGCGGTTGCCGTCATCGCCTGCAGCCAGCCGTCCATGTGTGACTAGATGACCCGGGAATAGCGCATGGTTTCGCGCTCGCGCCGCAGATATTTGTCAAACACCATGCAGACATTGCGGATCAGCATACGGCCCCGCGGCGTGACGGTAATCCACTCATCGTCAAGCTGCACCAGACCATCAGTCCCCATCTGCCGCAGATCGACCAGCTCTTCGCTGAAATAGCGGTCGAAATCGACCAGATAGGCGATCTCGATCGAACGTTTGAACAGCTTGAACTGGCAGGAGAGCGACTGGATGACCGCCCGCCGCAACAGATCATCCGCCGAAAGTTCCAGACCGCGCGCCACCGGCAGCTGTCCGCGGTCAATCGCGTCATAGTAGGTTTCGAGATGGCGGTGATTCTGGCTGTAGGTGGGGCCGATCGCGCCGATGGCCGAAACGCCCAGTCCGATCAGGTCGCACTCCGCATGCGTCGAATATCCCTGGAAATTGCGGTGCAGGTGGCCGTGACGCTGCGCAATTGCGAGGGAATCGTCCGGTTTGGCGAAATGATCCATGCCGATATAAACATACCCCGCCTCGCCCAGTCGCTGCGCGGCCAGTCCCAGCAGTTTCAGCTTGACGTCCGGTGTCGGCAGTTCCGCGTCGGCAATGCGCCGCTGCGGTTTAAAGCGTGTCGGCAGGTGGGCATAGTTGTAGACCGCGATACGATCCGGGGATGCGGAAATCACCCGCCCCAAAGTACGGTTGAAACTGAGCAGGGTCTGCCTGGGCAAGCCGTAGATCAGATCAACGTTGATCGATGCGAGTCCTGCTGCGCGCGCTGCATTCATGACTGCCAGCGTCTGCTCTTCACTCTGGATGCGGTTGACTGCACGCTGCACGTCCGGATCGAAGTCCTGGACGCCGAGACTGACCCGGTTGAAACCCATATCGCGCAGCGCCTGCATCTGCGAGGCCTCGATGGTGCGCGGATCGAGCTCGATCGAATATTCGCCGTCGCGCGACATCTGGAAGTGGCGCTTGAGGTGGTCGCACAGCGAGGACATCTGCTCCATGCTGAAAAAAGTCGGCGTGCCGCCGCCCCAGTGCATCTGTTCGACAATGCGGTCATCCTTGAACAGCGGCCCCTGCATGTCGATTTCGCGGAACAGATACTCCAGATACTTGTCGCCCTTGCTGCGGTCCTTGGTGACCACCTTGTTGCAGGCGCAATAAAAGCAAACCGTGCTGCAGAACGGCAGATGGATATAAATCGACAGTGCCCGGCGGATGCCACCGATATTGCGGCGTGCCGTCCATGACTGATAAGTTTCAGCGTTAAAGGCCTCGACGAAACGATCAGCAGTCGGATAGGAGGTATACCGCGGACCGTTACGGTCCATGCGCCGGATCAGGTCGAGATCAACCTCAATCGGCAGTGCAAGGGGCGCGGCCAGTGAACTGTTCATGGTCAATGGGAAATCGCTTAATGGCAGCCATTGTGACTACCGGCTCCGGATTGAAGTTTGACGCAGATCAAAACGGGGGTAAGATGATGACCTTCATTCAATATTTCTAATAATCCGATTTCGCAAACCAGCATGGCCACCACCCTGCGCATCGTCGAGGTCGAAAAGCTCAAAAACGCCTGCTCCGCCTGCAGCCTGCATGAGCTTTGCCTGCCGGCAGGACTGTCCGCGGCTGAACTTCAGTCCGTTGACCAACTGATTGACCGCCGCCGCTCGGTCAAACGTGGTGATTACCTGTTCCGCTCCGGAGCTGCCCTGCATTCGCTTTACGCGATCCGCTCGGGCTTCATTAAAAGCTGCGTGCTGCATGAGGACGGCCGTGAGCAGGTCGCCGGTTTTCACATGATGGGTGATCTGATGGGGCTGGATGCCATCGGCACCAACCAGCATTTGTGCGATGCAGTAGCCCTGGAAGACAGCGAAGTCTGTGAAATCCCGCTGAAGGAACTGGAGGGGATGTCGCGCAACATCCCCTCGCTGCAGCAGCACTTCCATCGCATCATGAGCCAGGAAATTGCACGGGATTACGGGGTCATGCTGCTACTGGGCAGCATGCGAGCCGAGGAACGTCTCGCCGCTTTCCTGCTCAACCTGTCCCAGCGTTTTTCCGCACGCGGCTATTCAGCCACGGAATTCCATCTGCGCATGACACGCGAGGAAATCGGCAGCTATCTGGGCCTGAAACTGGAAACCGTCAGCCGCACGCTGTCACGCTTCCAGGCGCAGGGGCTGATTGCAGTCCAGAACAAACACCTGCGCATCCTGAGCCTGGACAATCTGCGGGAACTGGTCAGCCACCACAGCTGCCGCTCCTGAGGACTGCAGTTCCCGGGAAAAATTCAGTGATTTTGCGGCGCCACCATCGCGCCATCCAGCCGCCACATCGATTGCTGGTCCTGCAGGATCAGCATCCAGCGCCCTTCGGTCAGTCCCGGGCCCACCCCGCTGTACGGACCGTCTGCCCTTTTGCGGCGCATGACCAGTCCATCGCATCCGGCCCGTGTCGGATGTACAACGCACAACTGCAACGTATCCGTAAGGCTCGCCCCCCCCCGGAGTCACCTCAAGACGCAGCGTAATCCGGCATCCGTAATCGGCAAACTGCGCCGCGGCGTGATAGCCGTTCTGCACAGCCCGCCAAACGGGCGGGCGTGACAGGTACGCTGCACCACGTAATACGAAGTCGCAAACAGCGCCGAGCCGCCGAAGGTGAATATGACCGCGTTGGTATGCAGCGGGCGCAGACGGCCATAAGACAGCCACGGCGCAAGGACAGTCAGGGCCCAGTCCAGCGGTTTTGATCTACATCAACCTGCGTACAGGCCAAAAGACTAAACTGGCCCTGCATACCACTCTTAAAGGAGAACAGTCATGTTCCGCAATATCATGGTTCCCATCGATGGATCCGCCCTTTCGCGTAAAGCCGTGAAAAAAGCCGTCGCACTGGCAAAACTGAGTGGCGCAAAAATCACCGGATTCCACGTCGCTCCGGCCTATAAATTCAATGTCTACGCCGACTACATCCCGCCCAATTTCGTCTTGCCAAAAGATTTTGAAACCCGCTCGCGCAAAATCGCGGAAAAACATCTGGAGGTGGTGAAAAAAGAGGCGACAGCGGCAGGTGTCAAAGCGCAATGCTTCTTCGTCACCAGTGATTTCCCGGCCGACGCCATCGTCAAGGCAGTCAAAAAACACGGGTGCGACCTGGTGGTCATGGCATCCCATGGCCGCAGCGGACTGTCCAAGTTTATTATCGGCAGCGAAACCCATAAAGTATTGGCAAACACTACGACACCAGTGCTGGTAATGCGCTGAATCCTGCGCCGTAAAAGCATGAAAACCATGCCGAGTTCCCGATACCATTAATGACGATCACCGAACGCATCGACAACATAACCCGCATTCCGACCGAATTCCTGAAAGCCCAGCCACCAGCGCCCAAAAGCGTGAAAATCGAAATTTCACCGCGCTGTAACTACCGCTGCGGATTCTGTGCGTTGCGTACCCGCGAAGTGCAGCCGAAGTGGGACATGGATTTCGGCCTGTTCAAGCGGGTGACGCGGGAAATGCGCGAAGCCGGTGTCGAGGAAGTCGGCATGTTCTATCTCGGCGAATCGTTCATGAACCCGCGCCTGCTGGTCGATTGTATTACCTATACCAAACAGGAACTGGGTTTCCCCTATGTGTTCCTGACGTCGAATGCCTCGATGGCCTTTCCGGAAGCACTGGAAGCCTGCATGAAAGCCGGCCTCGATTCGCTCAAGTGGTCGGTCAACGCCGCCGATGAAGAGCAGTTCCAGAAAGTCATGGGGGTCGCCGGCCGCCTCTTTCGCCGTGCGTTCGCCAATATCCGCAGCGCATCGGAAATCCGCGCGGCGGGCGGCTACAAAACGGGCCTGTACGCCTCTTCGATCCGTTACGACGGCGAGCAGCAGCAGAAAATGGAAGCCCTGCTGAAAGACAAGGTTTTGCCCTATGTCGACCAGCACTACTGGCTGCCGCTCTATTCAATGGGTGCCTTTGCCATCCAGCGCGAAGAACAACTCGGTTACCGGCCCACCGCCGGCAATCAGGGCAGGCTGGGCGCCCTGCGCGAACCCCTTCCCTGTTGGCCGGCGTTCACCGAGGGTCACATCACGGCGGAGGGCAACCTCTCGGCCTGCTGTTTCGACGCCACGACCAACTGGACCATGGGGGATCTAAACAAAATGTCTTTCATGGACAGCTGGAACTCGGACAGCTTCACCAAGCTGCGCGCAGCCCACCTCAAGCGCGATGTCCGCGGCACGGTTTGCGAGAACTGCATTGCTTACGGCTGATCCATCCGTAATGCCTGTGCTGCAAATGCCGTCGGAATTGCCGTGGTGGGAACTGCGCGGCGAAAACTGCTGCCTGTCGTTCAGGGCGGTATGGGCGTCGGCATTTCCGCCCACCGTCTTGCTGGCCGTCAGCCATCCCGCCGCAAACGGGTAATGGCGACTCCACACCGCCAGAGTCAGCGCACTGGCTGGTGTTGCCAGCGACAGCGCACAGGGGCAGGTCACCACCAGCAAGGCCACCACAATCCACAGTGCACGCGATGAATCGATCTGCCACCAGACCGCGAAAGCAGCCAGTGTCAGCACCAGCAGCGAGGCGACAAACCAATGTGCGACACGGTCGGCCGTCTGCGCGATTTTCGGTTTTTCCGACTACGCACGATCCATCAGTCTGACGATGCCCGACAGCACCGTCTCTTGACCGGTACGCGTGACACGCATGGTCAGCACACCTTCCAGATTGACCGCACCCCCTGTGAGCGGTTCACCCGGGCGTTTCACCACCGGTCGCGACTCACCGGTGAGCAAGGCCTCATCGGCAGTTGAATAATCCTCAACCACCACCCCGTCGGCGGGAATGGCGTCACCCGGGCGCACGCGAGCCAGATCGCCGGGCTGCAGGGATGCTGCGGCAACACGCGTCGTCGCCCCCCCCTGTGCGTCTCCGTTCAGACGTTCAGCAGTGGCCGCTGCCCGGACCTCACTGGCATCCGCACCATGACGCACGAATCCGCGCTGCACTTCGGGCAGGTCATACACGGCCAGTTCATCCGGCACCAGATCCATGCCACGCACCGACGGTGGCGCTGCAGTACGGTTGCGGTAATAGACGCCCAGCCCCTTTGTCGGCAATGGTCTGTGCAACTGCCTGGCAGCCGCGGCAGCAGGTGCCGTGCTCCACACCTTCAATCCTGACCGGGAACACTGCGGCCTCAAGCGGCAGGCCGCAATGAAAGCACCCCGCGTCGAAATCCGCCGCAGGGTGCTTTGCTGCAGAATCCGGCGTTTCCGCCGTCATCGGGAAACCACTGCCATCAGGACTTCATCCTGGCGCCGAGAACCAGCGGGTTGATCTTGACCCACTGGCTTACCGCCGGCCGTGATGTCGTGCTTCCTGGTGGCCAAGATCAGTTCCATGCCGAGGTTGTGCGTCACAAAATAGGTAAAGTCTGGCTCCAGCGTGGTCTCCGAACCGGGATCCGGATTGATGTTGATGACTCGCGCACGACCCAGCCAGTCACCTTGAACAGCACTCGCCACACCGCCCACCAACGCAATTGCCAGTGCCACAGGTACCAAAATCAACCGCTTCATATACATCTTTTTTTGTTGAATTGTGCGGGATCATGTGAGGCACACTGCAATTTCGTCCCTTTGACCCAGATCAAATACCCAGCACTTCAAAGGGTTGTCCTTTTAAAATGACAACCGTGATTACGTGGCTGACTGATAACGACGATTTCCCGCCTGTTGAACAGGCGCTGACAGAGCCCAATGGCCTGCTGGCGGCCGGCGACAACCTCGCGGCATCACGACTGCTTGCGGCATACCGTCGCGGCATTTTCCCGTGGTACTCCGACCAACAACCCGTGCTGTGGTGGAGTCCGGATCCGCGCATGGTGTTGTTTCCGGATGAATTCCGCATACCGCGTTCCCTGGCCAAACGCCTGCGCCGCCGTGATTACGAAATTCGCGTGGACCATTCCTTTACCGAAGTCATGCGCGGGTGCGCCATGCCACGCAGTGGTGAGGCAGGCACCTGGATCACCGGAGACATCATTGCGGCGTACAGCGAATTACACAGACTTGGCCATGCCCACAGCGTTGAAACCTGGATCGACGGCGAACTGGCAGGCGGCTTGTACGGGGTGTCACTGGGCCGTGCGTTTTACGGCGAATCCATGTTCGCCCGTGTCAGCGACGCATCCAAGATCGCCTTTGCACACCTGGTGCGCCAGCTCCTGCGCTGGCAGTTCGGCATGATCGACTGCCAGATGAATACCGCGCATCTGGCCCGTTTCGGCGCGCGAGAGATCAGTCGCGCCGAATTCTCGCGAAAACTGACGGAATTGGTAAACTATCCCAAGCCTACCGTTTCCTGGCAGTTTGAAAATGACCTGTTTGCATAAGTGATGGCTTACCCGGGCGCTCACTGGTGACCTTTCTCTCGGATTTCCCGCTTTCGGTACTGCAGTTCTATGCGACCGCGCCCTATCCCTGCAGTTATCTGCCGGACCGGATGGCACGCTCGCAAGTTGCGACACCCAGCCATCTGATCGACGGACCGGTCTACAGCGAGCTGGTTCGCGCCGGATTCCGGCGCAGCGGCGCCTTCACCTACCGCCCCCATTGCGACCACTGCCGCGCTTGCGTTCCGGTGCGTGTTGTGACCGGAGATTTCCGAGCCGGACGTACCCAGCGCCGCGCAATGTCCCGCCATGCCGGACTGGAAGCCCGCGAACTTGATCTCAAGTATCACGCCGAACACTACGCGCTGTATCTGCGTTATCAGTCACGCCGGCATTCCGGCAGCGGCATGGACCAGGACAGTCGTGAGCAATACCGGCACTTCCTTTTGCAAAGCAATGTCGATTCGCAGCTCGTAGAATTCCGTGAAAACGGTGAACTGCGCATGATCAGCATCGTCGACTGGCTGCAGGACGGACTGTCGTCGGTGTACACCTTCTTCGACCCCGATGTCGCTGGTGCCAGCTTCGGAACCTACAACATCCTCTGGCAGATCGAACTGTGCAGAAAGCTCGATCTGCCCTACCTTTACCTGGGCTACTGGATCGCCGAAAGCCGCAAAATGGCCTACAAGATCCGCTTCCAGCCGATGGAAGGCCTAATCGAGGGGCGCTGGCGCCCTCTCGAAGAATGATCGGGCGGTAATCCCTTGCGCATCCTGATCATCGAAGATGACTCGACCATCGCGGCCAATCTCTATGATTATTTTGAAGACCACGGTCACAGCGTCGACGCTGCCGGAGACGGGGTGACGGGTCTGCACCTTGCTGTTTCCAAAACCTTTGACGTCATCGTTCTTGATCTCGGCCTCCCCGGCATGGATGGCCTGTCTCTGGCGCGAAAACTGCGCGAGGAAGCGCATCTTGAAACCCCCATCCTGATGCTGACCGCGCGCGATACGCTTGATGACAAACTCGAAGGCTTTTCCCGCGGTGCTGACGATTACCTGGTCAAGCCGTTTTCCCTGAAGGAAGTCGAAGCGCGGCTGACCGCGATGCACCGTCGCAGCAGCGGCCGCGTCACGCCGCGGCTACTCGAGTGCGGACAGCTGACGCTGGACCCGAAAACCATGGCGGTGACCTTTTCCGGCAACGACGTCAAACTGCCGCCAAAATGCCTGCGTATCCTTGAACTGCTGATACGCGAACCCGGCCGCGTCATCAGTCGCGATGAAATCGAGCGTCTGGTCTGGGGCGATACCCAGGAAACCAGCGACACGCTGCGCAGCCACCTGCACACGCTGCGCCGCGCACTGACAGCCGCTGGCGGCCATGACCCCGTCGAAACATTGCACGGCATTGGCTACAGGCTGCGAAACATCGAAGAATGAAAACACTCCAGCTCAGGGTTCGTATCGCCGCAGCAGTCGCCATCACCTGCATCGGCGTGGTGTTCGGTCTGGCGATCGCACTGCATACCGCATCCGAAGAACTTGAGAAAACGCTGGTGGACCACATCGTCAGCGAGGAAATGGTTTACCTGGTCAGACACCATCTGGAAAATCCCAGCATTGTCATCCGTGAGCCCGGTGCCAATCTGCAGTACTACGTCGCGAAAAACACGAATGACCTCGAACGAATCCCCGAGCCACTGCGGAACCTTCAGGTCGGACAGCACGAAATCGGACTGGGTCTTGATGAACAGCATGTCATCGTGCGTGAAGTCGACGGGACGCGATTCATCGTCGCCTACGATGCCGGCCCCCATGAAATCCGGCAGCAGCAGTTCAAACAGCTGCTGTTGTTGGCAATCGGTGCAGCAGCGATCATTGCCGCCGGGCTGGGTTACTGGATTGCCGGACTGATCACGCGCCAGATCACCGATCTCTCTGCGCGTGTTGCAGTGCTTGATCCGGGATCACCTCGCGCGCCGCTGGTCGAACCGGGGCAGGATCCTGAAGTCGCCGCGCTGGCCCACGCCTTCGACGAATACCAGTCGCGCATCCGGGCTCTGATCGAGCGCGAACAGGAATTTACCGGCAATGCCAGCCACGAGCTGCGCACGCCGCTGACCGCCATCCGCACCAGTTGCGAACTGCTCGAAACAGAAACCGGCCTTCCCGAAAAAACCCGCGCGCGGATCGCAGCGATCAGCGGGGCCACCGAGCGCATGACCGGGCAGATCGAAATGCTGCTTTTTCTCGCGCGCGCTCAGGCCGTCAATAACCGCGAGTCGGTCGCCCTGGCGGACAGCGTCAATGCCGCGATCGAGCCTTTGCACGGAGAAATCCAGCGCAAAGCGCTGCAATTTGAAAACAACATCCCGCTTGAAGCCACGGTCAGCACGAACCGTCATGCCCTGCATCTGGTGCTGACCAATCTGCTGCGCAACGCCGTGCAATACACGCCATCGGGCAGCGTCCGCATTGACTGGAAGGCACCGACGCTGACGGTCACCGACACCGGTCCGGGAATCCCGGAAATGCATCGTGAACGGATGTTCGACCGCCATTTCCGGGGCAGCGACGCCGGCGACGGATTCGGACTGGGCCTCGCGATTGTCAAACGGGCCTGCGACCATTGCGGATGGTCGATCGCCGTGTCCACACCATCCGACGACGGCACTGCATTTGAACTGACGCTGAGTTGATTCTTCGCAATGTCGCTGCGCACGGCACATTCCCGGGAAATCAAATAAGTATTTGTTTTAAAAAATAATTAAACGAGCGCCTGCGGCTACTCAGGCCGACCGATACAATAGAAAGATGTATACCCTGCTCCGCCCCCTGCTGTTCTCGCTGGATGCTGAATCCGCCCATCACCTGACGCTGAAGTCGCTGCAAATCGCCGCGCGCACCGGCGTATTGCGCCCCTGCCTGTCCCTGGTGAATCCGATGCCCTGCCGTGTCATGGGCATTGAATTTCCGAATCCGGTTGGACTTGCTGCTGGCCTCGACAAAAACGGCGACTACATCGATGCGCTGGCCGCACTCGGTTTCGGCTTTCTCGAAATCGGCACCATCACGCCGCGCCCGCAACCCGGCAACCCGCGGCCGCGCATGTTCCGGCTGCCTGCAGCACGAGCGGTGATCAACCGCATGGGTTTCAACAACAACGGCGTCGATGTAATGCTCGCCAACGTCAAACGCGCCAGTTATCGCGGCGTACTCGGCATCAACATCGGCAAGAATTTCGATACCCCGATCGAACGTGCTGCCGACGATTACCTGATCTGCCTGCGCAAGGTCTACACCAGCGCAACCTACATCACCGTCAACATCTCCTCGCCGAACACCAAGAACCTGCGCCAGCTGCAGCAGTCCGATGAGCTCGGCCAGTTGCTCGGCGCACTGAAACAGGAGCGCGAACGCCTCGCCCAGCAGCACGGCCGATGCGTGCCGCTGGCGCTGAAAATCGCTCCCGACCTTGATGACAGCCAGATCAACGTCATCGCCGACCTGCTGGTCAGTCACGGCATCGATGCGGTCATCGCCACCAACACCACGCTATCGAGAGACGCGGTTGCACATTTACCCCACGGCAGCGAGGCCGGCGGACTCAGCGGCGCACCGCTGACAACACAGGCACAGGCCGTCACCGCCAAACTCGCCGCCAAACTCGCGGGCGCGATTCCGGTGATCGGCGTCGGCGGCATCATGAACGGCAGCGATGCCGCACAGCGCATCGCTGCTGGCGCCAGCCTGATCCAGTTGTATACCGGTCTCGTCTATACCGGCCCGGGACTGGTCGGCGACTGCGTGGACGCGATCCGCCGGAGCTGATCATGCGCGTCGGCATCCCGAAAGAAATCAAGAACCATGAATACCGCGTCGGTGCCACGCCGGACGGCGTTCAGGCCCTGGTTGCAGCGGGTCACACCGTGCTGGTCGAACACAATGCCGGCGCGCGGGTGGGTTTCAGTGACGACAGCTATCGCGCAGCTGGCGCAACGGTGACGGCCTCCGCGGCAGAGACCTATGCCGCGGAACTGATCATCAAGGTCAAGGAAATCCAGCGCAGCGAGTTTCCACTGCTGCACAGCGGCCAGATCTTGTATGGCTACCACCACTTTGCGCCGGACCGCCTGCTGCTGGAAGCCATGCTCGCAGCAGGCGTCTGCTGCGTTGCTTACGAAACCATCAGCGATGCAGCGGGACGCCTGCCGCTGCTGACACCGATGTCGCAGATTGCCGGACGACTCGCGCCACAGGTCGGCGCATGGGCACTGCAGATGGCCAACGGCGGCAGCGGGGTGTTGCTCGGCGGCGTGCCGGGCGTGCTGCCCGCCAATGTGCTGGTTATCGGCGGCGGCACTGTCGGCGAAAATGCTGCGCGCATCGCCCTGGGCATGGGCGCCAATGTCACGCTGCTCGACCGCGGCGCCGACCGGCTCGCGCAACTCGAATCCGTCTTCAACAGCCGCCTCAGGGGTGCGATCGCCTCGCCGCAGATGCTGCGTGATTTGCTGCCGGCACAGGATCTTGTGGTCGGCGCGGTGCTGCTGCCCGGAGCAAGAGCGCCGCGACTGATTACACGCACGGATCTCGGAACCATGCGACCCGGATCCGTCATCGTCGATGTCGCCATCGACCAGGGCGGCATTTGCGAAACCTCCCGCGCCACCTCACATACCGAGCCTTTGTACATCGAAGAAGGCATCGTGCATTACTGCGTGCCAAACATGCCGTCGGCCGTTGCACGTACAGCAACACTGGCATTGACCCAGGCGACTTTGCCTTACGCGATAAAAATCGCGACGCTCGGACTGGGCGCCGCGGTTATGGCCGACCCCCATCTCGCCGCCGGCCTGCAAACCTGCAACGGAATGCTGACCCATTCCGAACTGGCGCGTGATCTCGGTCTGCAGTACGTCAAACCGTCGCAAGCACTGGCGTGAACCGTTCGGCAATTTCAGCAGATGTGATTGACGCGATGCTTCCGCAAACCCAATGCGGGCAGTGCGGCTACAGCGGATGCCGACCCTACGCAGATGCGATTGCAAGAGGGGAGGCGCCGTTCAACCAGTGCCCGCCTGGCGGTGACGAAGTCATCGCGGAAATCGCCGCGCTGCTCGGCATCAGCGCAATACCGCTGAACACCGCGCATGGCCTCACCACACTGCCGACTGTGGCGCGCATCAAAGAGAGTGAATGCATCGGCTGCACGCTGTGCCTTGCTGCCTGCCCGGTGGATGCCATCGTCGGCGCACGCAAATTGATGCACACCGTCATTGCCGCCGAATGCACCGGCTGTGCACTGTGCCTGCCACCATGCCCCGTAGACTGCATTGTCATGGAGCTAACAGGAGCGGAACGGGACCGTAACCAGCAGCGCAACGACGCACCGCAACTGCGAGAACGCTTCCACGCCCACCAACTGCGTCACGCCAAGCGCGAACAGTTACGCCGCGACCGCGCCGCCAGTGCCGCTGCGGCACGCAAAAAAACCATCATCGACAAGGCACTGGTGCGCGCCAAAGTTCGTCTGGCAAATCGAAAACCCTGAGGGAAATTCAGCGGGGTTGCTTCAGCGACTGAGAATGCCGCGCAGCAGTTGCATGGGGTCGAGCGCCGGCGCACCCTGTGGCTGCGGCGCCGGTTGCGGTGCAGCCTGCTGGGCTGGCTGTGCCGCCAGTCCGCGCGCACCTTCGGCAGGTAAAGGCCTCCCAGCACGCGGATTTGCGGCACCGGCTGCAACGGGGCGCAGATCCGGCTCACGACCGGCAGGCAGACGCGCCAGATTCGGTGTCAGCAGTTCACCCAGCTGCGCGAGACGGTCGCCGGGCAAGGGATGCGTCTTGAACAGCAACGCCATGGAATTATCACCGGCGCCGCGTGCCGCCAGCTTGTGCAGCACATCAACAAGCCCGAAGGGGTTGTAACCGGCGCGCGCCGCCAGCACAACGCCGATGGCATCGGCTTCATATTCCGCGCTTTTATCAAGACCGCGTGCAAACACCTCGGCACCGGTACCGATCATGTTATTGATCATCGCGGAACGGTTATCGCGCTGCGCGATCTGCGAACCCGCCGACAGCGCCGCACTTTTCTGCATCACCGTGACATGGTGGCGCTTCACGACATGGCCGATTTCATGGGCCAGCACGCCGGCCAGTTGCGCTTCGCTGTCGAGAATGTCGTACAGGCCGCGGGTCAGCATCACATAACCGCCGGGCGCCGCAAAAGCATTGATCGACGCGGTATCGATCACCGCAAACCGCCAGGGCAGATCCGGCCGCTCGCTCTGCTCTGCAATCCAGCGGCCGACGCGGTTGACGTAAGCCTGCAGTGCGGCGTCGTTGACCAGCGGCGCTGCACCAAGCATGCGTCCGGCAATTTCGCGGCCCATGGCCTGCTCGTCCTGCTCGCTGACGCCGGCAACCGCCGTCAGCGCTTCACGGCCGATACTGAACAGCCGGTTCAAATCGATGTTTTGCGCCTTTGCGGTGACGGCAACACCACCGAGAACTGCCGCCAGCAACACGCGCGCGATGGCCGTGCGGGTCAGGTTCATGGCCGGCTCCCGGACGACTCACCGAGGTAATCGACTCGGGCAGCGCCCAGTCCGGACGCGTCAGCATGAGACCGGGCCTGTTCGCGTGTCGCCGCGTAACGGTCAAGCTGCTGGATCTGACTCCCGTCAAAACGCGCCTGCTTCAGGTCTTCTTCATCCAGACCGCGGATGCCGATGGTGCTGGTGACACTGACCCGCTGACGCGGCCCGAACACACGCCCGAGTACGAATCCCGCACCTTCACCCGAGCCTGCAGCCGCCCCGAAACGGACGTTGAATGAATACAGCCAGCCCGTGGCGGAGCCCGAACGGATCTGCACCCAGGCGCCCTGCCTTGCCAGCGCATCGCCAGTACTGCCATTGGGCAAAGTGACTACCGCAGCGGAATCAATGAGTGGCTCGCTGCGCAGCACGCTTTCCCGCTCCAGGGTCACCGGCTCGGCATGGACCGCAAATCCTGCGCACAGGCAGTACAGGGCCATGACACTGCAGCATCGTTTAGCTAGAAACAGCATCGGGAACTCCGGCTCTACAAGCGGCCATTATAATCATCCAGCCTTTATACCCTATTGAAATCCGGAACCCCATGAACCCCGCCCGCCGTCGCGCCATTTACGAACGTTTTCGGTCCGCGAATCCCGAACCGCGCGGCGAACTGGAATTCGCCTCGCCGTTTGAACTGCTGATCGCGGTTATTCTTTCCGCGCAGGCCACCGACAAAAGCGTGAACCGGGCGACCAGGCCGCTCTACAAAAAAGCCAATACACCGCAGGCACTGCACAAACTGGGCGTCGCCGGACTCGAACCCTTCATCAAAAGCATCGGCCTCTACCGCACCAAGGCCAAAAACATCATCGCCACCTGCGACATCCTGCTGAAGAAGCACGGCGGCAAAGTGCCGCGCGACCGCGAAGCACTGGAAGCGCTGCCGGGGGTTGGCCGCAAAACCGCGAATGTGGTACTGAACATCGCCTTCGGCGAACCAACCATCGCCGTCGATACGCATATTTTCCGCATCGCCAACCGGACCGGTCTGGCGCCGGGCAAGGACCCATTGGCCGTTGAACAGAAGCTGCTGAAGTTCACACCGGACGAATTCAAACTGCACGCCCATCACTGGCTGATCCTGCACGGGCGCTATGTCTGTATCGCGCGCAATCCGCACTGCGACGACTGCCTGATCCGCGATCTCTGCGAATTCCGCGGCAAAACGCCGGCGAAGTCGTAAAAAAACCGCGCCATCAGGACGCGGTTTTTTGCGATGGAAAAACGGCGGTCAGTATTTGACCACCAGACCCTGCTGCCGCGAGAAATAGGCGGCGAGATCTTCAATGTCACGCTTGGACAGATTGGCAGCCTGCGGCGCCATGATCGCGTTTTTGCGTTCACCCGCCTTGTAATCCGACAGGGCCTTGACCAGATAGTCGTGGTGCTGACCGGCGAGGCGCGGGAAATCCGGCGCAGCGCTGTTGCCGTCGGGTCCATGGCAGGCGGCACAGGCCTTGGCTTTTTCCTTGCCGGCAGCGGGATTCGCTGCGTTGGCAAAACCACAGGCGAGTACTGCGACAGAACCGGCCGCCAGAATCATTTTCTTGATCATAATCGCCCCTTATTTCGCGGCAGCCTGCACGGCAGGCGCTGAGTAGTAAGCCGCAACATCGGCCATGTCCTGTTCGCTGAGGCCGGCTGCAATGGCGCGCATCGACGGATGCGTACGGTCACCGTTCTTGTAACCCTGCAGCGCCTTGACGATGTAGGCCGCATGCTGGCCGCCGAGTTTCGGCACATTGTAGGTCACCGGAAAAGCCGTCTTGTAACCGGGGATGCCGTGGCAGCCGATGCACATCGAAACCTTGTCCTTGGCGGCGGCCGGCGCTGCGTCAGCGGCCTGCACCAGGCCGGGCGTCAGCACGGCCAGCCCGAAGGCAATTGCGGTTAACCGTTTCATGAGGGCGATTTTCCTTTGAATTTGGGACCTTGCAGGGCGCAGATTATAGCCCAAAAGTTTCGCTGATTGACCAGCAAAATAAGCTGATTGTCTCTCGATGCGGCGATGCCTGATAATCCATTAAGTCCTATCGGGAATCCCATTGAAGTCACCATCCTTCTTCGCGGCGGAATTCAAGGCATTTGCAAGACGGTTTTTCCCGTTCCTGCAATGGTGGCCCCGCATCGACCGGGGAACCCTGCGCGCTGATACGATGGCCGGCCTGACCGGGGCTGTGGTCGTACTGCCACAGGGCGTGGCATTTGCCACCATTGCCGGCATGCCGCCCGAATACGGCCTGTATGCTGCGATGATTCCCGCAGTGATTGCCGCCCTCTTCGGTTCCAGCTGGCATCTGGTGTCCGGACCAACGACGGCGATCTCGATCGTCATCTATTCCACGATGAGCGGGCTGGCAGTCCCGGGAACGCCCGAATACATACGCCTCGTACTGGTGGTTACTTTTCTCACCGGAATATTCCAGCTGGCGATGGGTCTTGCGCGAATGGGTGCCCTGGTCAACTTCATCTCGCATACCGTGGTGCTTGGCTTTACCGCCGGCGCGGGTCTGCTGATCATCAGCACGCAGATCCAGCACTTTTTCGGTATTCCGATGCCGCGCGGCATTTCCTTTGCCGAAACCCTGCATCAAACCCTGCTCGGGCTGAATGCCATCAACTGGTATGTGACTTCCGTCGGCATGATCACGCTGCTGGTCGGCCTTTTCATCAAACGCCGTTACCGCAAGCTGCCTTACATGATAGTTGCGATGATCGCGGGCAGCCTGTATGCCGCGCTGCTCGACTTGATTCCGCAACTGGAAGCCGGCGGGCAGATTGAAACCGTCAAAGCCCTATCCGGGATTTTCCCGCATTTCTCGGCGCCCGATATGACCCTGGAGTCGATCCGCAAGACCGCATCCATCGCCGTAGCTATCACCCTTCTGGGACTCACCGAAGCAGTATCCATCGCGCGGGCCATCGCAGTGCGTTCCGAGCAGCGTATCGACGGCAACCAGGAATTCATCGGCCAGGGGCTGTCCAACCTTTTCGGCAGCTTCTTTTCCGCCTACGCCTCCAGCGGTTCATTCAACCGCAGCGGCGTCAATTACGAAGCCGGTGCGCGCACTCCGCTGGCCGCCGTGCTGTCGGCCGCCTTCCTGCTGATGATCGTACTGCTGGTGGCGCCGCTGGTGCAGTTCCTGCCGGTACCGACAATGGCCGGCATCCTGTTCATGGTGGCCTGGGGCCTGATCGACCTCAAACAGATCCGCGGCATCATCCGCACCAGCGTACCCGAAAGCGTGGTGCTCGGCGTGACGCTGATAGCGACACTGTTTGTGCAACTGGAGTTCGCAATTTACGCCGGCATCCTGCTGTCGCTGATGCTTTACCTCAAGCGCACATCACACCCCGTCGTCCTCGACGTCAAACCCGATCCAGCGCCAGACAGCTATCACTACTCCGCCGACACCGGCCTGCCCGATTGCCCGCAGCTGAAGTGCCTGCGCATCAACGGCTCGGTATTTTTCGGTGCCGTCGACCACATCCAGCAGACCCTGCACGAAATCGGCGAACGCACGCCGCAGAAACATGTGCTGATTGCTGCCAGCGGCATCAATTTTGTCGATATCGCCGGCGCGGAACTGTTTGTGCATGAAGCCAAGCGCCGCAAACGCCTTGGCGGCGGTCTTTACTTCTACCGGCTCAAGGATGAAGTCATCCGCCTGCTCAACCGCAGCGGCCATATCGACGCCATCGGCCGCGATCACCTGTTTCCGGTAAAAGCCCGCGCATTGGAGGCGATTTACCCGAAGTTTGATATGGCTACCTGTCGCGACTGCAAGTTGCGCATTTTCCGCGAATGCCGCGACAGACTGCCTGACGGGACGAGGCGAAGCGACGCCGGGTGAAGCCGGAGCGGATACCGGTTCAGTTCCCGGTCAGCGGACCACAATCACCGGCCGCGTACAACGCGTCAGCACTTCCATGGTTTCACTGCCGAGCAGCGCCGCGGTCAGCCCCTTGCGGCCGCGCGAAGGCATGACGATGGCATCACAGTTGCGTGAACGCGCGGTTGCGATGATTTCCTTGTACGGCCGGTCGGCAACCGCGAGGCGCGTACTGCAGGGAACGCTGGATTTTGCCGCCTGCACCTCCGCCCTTTCGATATAGGCTTTGGCGCTGTCGCGGGCGGTACTCTCGTAGTTGTCCATCCACGCAGGCTCCGGCACATAGCCCTCGGCAAAAATCATCGGGTCCAGGCGGGGCAGCACATAGAGCAGGGTGATGCGTCCGCCGGCCATTTTGGCGAGTTTGATGCCGGTAACAAGGGCCTTGCGCGACAGCTTGGAGCCGTCGGTATAAATCAGCACGTGCTTGAACATGCGAGCCTCCTCTTTCTTCCGATGCCGTTATCTCGATGGCTGCAGATCTCGTTGGCTACAGAAACAGATTAACACGCACCCCCGCGATATGCACGAGCGCGCTTATAATGCGCCTCACTTCAGGATTTTCCCAATGGCTAACCGGCTTTCAAAAATTGTGACCCGCACCGGCGATGACGGCAGCACCGGACTGTCATCCGGCGAGCGTATCGCCAAGGATCAGCCTCGTGTCGCCGCCATGGGCGACGTCGATGAGCTGAACAGCAATATCGGCCTGCTGCTCACCGAGACGCTGCCGGACGCGGTTCGCGAAGCACTGGTCGGCATACAGCACGACCTGTTCGATCTCGGCGGCGAACTGAGTCTGCCGGGCCACACTCTGGTCAGCGAAGCCCACCTCACCCGCATCGACGGCCTGATCGAGCAGTTCAATGTCGATCTGCCGCCGCTGCGCGAATTCATCCTCCCCGGCGGCTGCCGCGCAGCAGCACTGGCGCATGTGGCGCGTACGGTGTGCCGGCGCGCTGAACGCACGCTGGTCGGCCTGCGGCAAAGCGAAAATCTGCATACCCTGCCGGTGCAATACCTGAACCGGCTGTCCGATCTGCTGTTTGTACTGGCGCGCGTACTCAACCGCACCGGCGGCGGCAGTGATGTGCAATGGCAGCAGGGCCGGAAAGCGGGCTGAACGTCTGCGGCAAAAGCCTCAGTGCCGCGCGGTCCGCACCGCGTCAAGATGGGCGCACAACCGGCGCGCCCCCTCCAGAATGCGCGGCGTCGGCCGCTGCATCAGATCAGCTGGCAGATGGCGCGCGGTCCAGCCGTTAAACGGCGGCGGCAAGGCCGCCCAGCGTGCGGCAAAAGCAGCCGGGGTATCCGCGGAACTGCCGCCGAGGACGATATCGGGTCGCACCGAGAGCAGCGCCTCGCGTGACACTTCCGGCGTCAGTGCCTGCAGTCCGGCGAAGACATTGACGCCGCCGCACAGCGTGATGATTTCGCTGATCAGGTGCGCATTGTTGACAGTCATCAGCGGCCGGTCCCAGATTTCATAAAACACCCGTACCCGCGCGCCCTCATGCCGTCGTGCGCGAAGAACCCGCAGATCGGCATCAAACGCCGCCCGCGCTGCAGCACCGGCCGCAGCCGTGCCGGCGAACTGCGCAATCGCCGTGATGTTGCGCGCGATGTCATCCAGCCCTGAGGCGCCTGCCACAAACACCGGCAACCCGGCACGTTCCAGACGCGCAATCGCATCCGGCGGGGTGCCGCCCTGCCAGGCCAGCACCAGATCGGCACGCAGCACGAGCATACGCTCGAGATCGAACTGCACGGCATCGCTGACCACCGGCAACCGGCGTGCCGCGGGCGGGTAATCGCTGAAACGGGCGACACCGACGAGCCGTTCACCCGCGCCGGCGGCAAAAACCAGTTCGGTCAGATTAGGTGCCAGCGTGACGATACGTTGAGCAGGCTGCATCAGTTGCAGCGCAGTGCCGCGGGCATCAATGGCCTGGACGGGATCAGCCTGCGCGGGAGTCGCGAATGGAAAAAGCAGCAAGGCAACAGCAGCGATGCGGCGGATGGCCGGGATCACGGAACACGTCATGAACTGCGGGGAATGCGGCGGGAAACTAGCGGACTTCGTCCATCATCCGCAGCATGCGCGCGCTGGTCTGACGCAGACGCAGCGACAGCATGGTCACCATCTTCACCAGAATTTTGGAACCAAGACTGGGATGGTCGAGGATGATTTTCGCCATACTGTCGCGGAACAGCACGGCAAAGCTGGTCGGCTGTGAAGCCATGCAGGTGGCGAAACGCGGCTCGCCGTCGATCATCGACATTTCCCCCAGCGTCATGCCGGGGCCGGCGCTGGTCATGTGCTGCTGTTCGGCACGATGGTTTTTTTTCAGGATATCGATTTCGCCGTCGATGATCAGCACCATGAAGTCGCCCTCGTCGCCCTCGCGGATGAGGATTTCGCCGGGCTGGGCGCGATACACCTCCATATAACCGGCGAGCGTGGAGATGTCTTCCTTGGAGAACTCGGTGAAAAACTGCGACTTGCCCACGAGTCCGAAAATTTCACTTGCAACAACCGTGCCCTCCCCAACGCGCTCGAGCTTGTCGAGGTTACCGCGGTCAGTTGCCGTAAAGTTTTCTTCGCTCATATCACCTTGTGAAGTTCCGGCTAGTCCTTGGCCACAGCCTTGAGCCGGCGCTTGCGGACCCCTTCCGCCAGCGCTTCCAGCACGCCACGGCTTTCATCCCAGCCGATGCAGCCGTCGGTGATGCTGACGCCGTAAACCAGCGGTTTGCCGGGCAGCAAATCCTGACGGCCGGCCTTGAGGTGGCTTTCCACCATCACGCCGAAAATGCGGTCATCGCCGCTGGCGACCTGATGGGCGACATCCTGTGCGACATCCACCTGTTTTTCCGGTTTCTTGCTGCTGTTGCTGTGGCTGAAATCGATCATGATCCGCGCCGGTATGCCGGCTTCGGCAAGGCTGCGTCCGGTGGCATCCACGCTGGCCGCATCGTAGTTCGGCGCCTTGCCGCCGCGCAGGATCACGTGGCAGTCCTCGTTGCCGGTCGTTGACACGATGGCCGAAGTACCGGCCTTGGTCACAGACAGGAAATGATGCGGCGCCTGCGCGGCGCGGATCGCGTCAATGGCGATCTTGATATTGCCGTCGGTGCCGTTCTTGAAACCGACCGGGCAGGACAGTCCCGAAGCCAGTTCACGGTGGATCTGCGATTCAGTCGTGCGCGCACCGATGGCGCCCCAGGACACCAGATCGGCGATGTATTGCGGCGTAATCATGTCGAGGAATTCGCAACCGACCGGCATGCCGCTTTCGTTCAGTTCCAGCAGCAGTTCACGGGCAATTTTCAAACCCTCGTTGATGCGGAAGCTGCCGTCGAGGTTGGGATCATTGATCAGCCCTTTCCAGCCTACCGTGGTGCGCGGTTTTTCGAAATACACGCGCATCACCACCAGCAGGTCGGCGGCATGTTTCTTTTTCGCTTCGAGCAGTTTGCCGGCGTATTCCTTGGCTGCCTTGACGTCGTGAACCGAGCACGGCCCCATGATCACCAGCATGCGGTCATCCGCGCCGTGGATGATGCGATGGATGTCCTGGCGGGCTTCGAACGTGGTGTCCGCCGCTTTTTCACTCAACGGGAATTCGCGCAACAGGTGGGTCGGCGGCGCCAGTTCCTTGATTTCCTTGATCCGCAGATCATCAGTACGGTGCAGCATCACTATCCTTAACTTTCCATATAATCAATGCATTATAAACGAATCCTGACATTCACTGCAGTGTCGCTAGAGGGTGCCGCCAACCGTCAATCCGTCGATGCGCAGAGTCGGCTGGCCAACACCAACCGGCACGCTCTGGCCTTCCTTGCCGCAGGTGCCGACCCCCGGGTCCAGACGCATGTCATTGCCGATCATCGACACCCGGGTCAGCGCATCCGGGCCATTGCCGATCAGCGTGGCGCCCTTGACCGGATAGGTCAGCTTTCCGTTTTCGATCATGAAGGCCTCGGAGGCCGAAAACACGAACTTGCCGCTGGTGATATCGACCTGACCGCCGCCGAAATTCACCGCATAAAGGCCGCGATCCACTGAAGCGATAATTTCGGCCGGATCCTTGTCACCGTTGAGCATGTAGGTGTTGGTCATGCGCGGCATCGGCACATGCGCATAGGATTCGCGGCGACCGTTACCGGTCGGTGCAACACCCATCAGCCGCGCATTCAGTGAATCCTGAATATAACCGCGCAGCACGCCGTCTTCAATCAGCACGTTGTGCTGCGTCGGGTTGCCTTCGTCATCGACGTTGAGCGAACCGCGACGTTGCGCGATGGTGCCGTCATCCACCACCGTGACACCGGGAGCCGCAACGCGCTCACCGACACGGCCGCTGAACGCCGAAGTGCCCTTGCGGTTGAAATCACCCTCGAGGCCGTGACCCACGGCTTCATGCAGCAGAATGCCGGGCCAGCCCGGTCCGAGCACCACAGTCATCGTGCCTGCCGGCGCCGGACGCGCCTCCAGATTGGTCAGCGCCTGATGCACGGCTTTCTGCGCGTAATCGTTGAGTACGTCTTCAGTGAAATGACCGTAATCAAAACGGCCGCCGCCACCGGCGCTGCCCTGCTCGCGCCGGCCATCGGCCTCAACAATGACCTGCAACGACAGTCGCACCAGCGGCCGCACGTCGGCGGCCTGCATGCCGTCGCTGCGCGCCACCATTACCACTTCGTATTCACCGGCCAGCGCCGCCATCACCTGTGTAACCCGCGGGTCGATACGCCGCGCGATGCGCTCCAGCCTTTCCAGCAAGGCGACTTTTTCCGGCGCACCAAGACTTGCCAGCGGATCCTGCGGCGCATACAACGTGCGCAACTCGCCCTTGCGGACAATTCCCGTGCGACCTTCACCGCCCTGGCGTGCAATCGCACGAGTCGCCTGCGCCGCAGACTGCAACGCGTCAAAACTGATGTCGTCGGAATAGGCGAAGGCAGTTTTTTCGCCGCTGACCGCACGCACGCCAACACCCTGGTCAATATTGAAGCTGCCGGATTTAACGATGCCCTCTTCGAGGCTCCACGACTCACTGCGCGAATACTGGAAATAGAGGTCCGCGTAGTCGACACGGTGGGCAAGCATCTGCCCGAACACCGCCTGCAGACGCCCCTCATCCAGCGCATGGGGGGCCAGCAGCGTCGCGCTGGCGGTTTCAAAAATATTCGCGGATTTCATTATTTTCCTAATAAAAACAAACTTGTATTAAATTCTAGGACTTGGCAACCAGCGTCCGGTGGCTCAGTGCGGGCAAACTCTGGCGCAGACGCTGTATATGGGCACGATTCATTCCGGCGACAACCACCCCGGAACCGCGCGGCAGACGGTCAAGGATCACGCCCCAAGGGTCAACAATCATCGAATCCCCGTGGGTTTCCCGACCATTGAGATGATACCCGCCCTGCGCCGGGGCCAGAACATAGGCCAGGTTTTCAATGGCCCGGGCGCGAATCAGGGTTTCCCAGTGCGCCTTGCCAGTGGTCTCGGTAAACGCCGACGGCACCAGGATCAGATCTACCCCACCCATCGCCCGGTACAGTTCCGGAAAACGCAGGTCGTAACAGATCGACAAACCGATGCGACCGAAGGGCGTATCAAAAGCGACGACTTGTTTGCCGTGCTCGATCGTGGTCTTTTCGGAATAACGCTCATCACCC
>Ga0222712_10001914_pt1 | contig 24811 bp, 48 predicted proteins | sample C33_657DmetaG_FD_165043 | JGI IMG/M metagenome (GOLD analysis project Ga0222712, IMG submission 165043) | Estuarine water microbial communities from San Francisco Bay, California, United States - C33_657D | ecosystem: Environmental > Aquatic > Marine > Unclassified | place: USA: California... | reverse complement strand
TAGGATTCAATGTGGTTCTATCTAATCAAAGCGTTCGTCTTCTTGGAATCGATACTCCAGAAAGCCGAACCTCAGACAAGATAGAAAAAGTTTTTGGAACTCTAAGTAAAAACAAAGTCAAAGAATTTATTGACAAATGCGAAGGTCAGATTATTCTTCAGACCGTCCTGAGTGACAGCGAAGAAAAGTTTGGTCGTTTGCTTGGCAAGATTATTAATCCAAAAGATAATACTGTTCTTAATGATTGGCTGATTTGGAATAATTATGCTGTAGCTTATAATGGAGAAAATAAAGATAAAGTTGCAGAATTTCATTTATTCAATCGTAAGTGCTTGATTGATAAAAAAGAAGTATCCATGACTTACGCTGAAGCAGGAATAAAGTAAAATATGAATGTTAAACTAGTAGCTGTAACTTCACCAAAAATTGAAGGATTGAATAACGCCGAAGACATTGTTTCGTATTGTGCAAGAGTAAGTAATCCATCTAATCAGATGAATACTGAAACTGCGCCAAGACTTCTTAAATATCTAATCAAGCATCAACATTGGAGTCCATTTGAAATGGCGAGCGTAACAGTTGAAATTGTTACGAGCAGAGCTATTGCCGCACAAATTCTAAGACATAGGTCTTTTGCTTTTCAAGAATTCAGCCAAAGATATAGCGTAGCTACAAAGCTAGAAGATGTTCAATGGCGAATGCAAGGTAAAACTAACAGGCAAGTTGGCGATGCTGAAGTGGATTTGTCGCCAGAAAAAATTGAATTGGTTAACCAAGCACTTAATAGCAGCCTCAAAGCGTATGATTCATTAATTGAGGCTGGCGTTGCTAAAGAGTGTGCTAGAATGGTATTGCCATTAACTACGCAAACTACTATGTATATGACAGGTACTCTTCGTAGCTGGATTCATTATATTGAATTGAGAGCAAAAGAAGATACTCAAAAAGAACACAGAGAAATTGCAGTAGGTATTAAGAATATATTTATTAAAGAGTTTCCTGTAATTAGTGAAGCTTTAAGTTGGATTTAAAATCGATTATGATAAGTAAATATAATTTGTTCCTTGATGACCTAAGAATTCCAACCGATGTCACTTGGGCTAATGTACCAATCGATCAACATTATTCTGTTGTACGAAACTACAAGGAATTTGTAGATTTGATCACATTGAGAGGAGTTCCAAAATATGTTTGTTACGATCATGATTTAAATGATTTTAACAATACAGAAGAAATGACTGGCTATAATTGCGCTAAATGGTTAGTAGCATATTGCATTTTAAAAAATATCAAGCATCCGCCATACATTGTCCATAGTTTAAATCCTATCGGCAAACAGAATATTGAATCTTACATAGAATCCTACAATAAAACACTATGAGCTATCAAACAGAATTTGATTTCGAAACGCCAGAACAGAAGGAACAGCGTCTTAAAAATTGGCATGATCAAGAAGCCGAGATAGATAAGATGTTTGCAGAAGATGGTAATTATTATACATATAATAAATATGTAGATAAATTTATTGATCTTCTACCTTATCGATTGGGATGGGGTTTCAAAAATAATTGGTATGAATTGCGTTGGTGGGCTAAATGCAAGTACCAGAAGTTTCGCTATGGAGTTTCTGACGATGATGTTTTTTCTTTAGAGACTAATATCGCCAAGTTTATAGTTCCACGTTTGCAATATCTTAAGAAGGTAGGTAAGATGGGGATTCCAATGAAATTTTTGCCTAGTAACTATACTTCTCTGTCAGAAGAAGAGCAACAAAAAGCAGAAAAGATCGCTGAAAAAGAAATTGATCGCATCATGGATGAAATTATTTTTGCTTTTGATTATATCATTGATCCAGATAAATATTTACCTTTTCCACAGTTATCAATAAAATGGGATCTTAAAGATAGAAACTATTTTAATAGAGAAAAAACCATTGAAGAAAAAATAATTTGGGACGAATATATGAAAAAATGCGATCAACATAATGAACGCAAGAAGCAAGGTTTGTTATTATTTGTTGAACACATGGATATTTTATGGATATGAAAAAATTTACTCCTCAACAACGCGAATTAATAGAAAGCTCTCGCGTTAAGATTAGAAGCCTTAACGAGCAACAAAATAAGCTTTATAATCACCTCTTAAAAGAATTAAATCTTTCTATATATGTAGAAGATTGGATGTTTGATTATATTTATAATGAATTTGGCACGATAGAAGAAATAGAGGAGAGAATGTAATGGACTTAACTTCAGCAATAATAGGGCATCTTATAGCAGATTATCTTTTACAGTTTGACTTTATTGCTGAAAATAAGAAAAAAAGTCATATAATTTGCGGAGTTCATTGTTTAATTTGGACGTTGTTAGTTTGTTATATGGGTCAAATTTCAAGCGTGACGGCTTTTTTTATTTTATTTGCGTCTCACTTTATTCAAGACAGGTGGAATTTAATTCCTTGGTATATGAAAATGATTGGTCAAAAGAATTTTACTAAACCACCCCTCGCGCCTTGGTCACTAATTGTTGTTGATAATGTCTGGCATATTTTTACAATATGGATAATATACAAGCTATGTATCAGCCAAATTATTATTTAACTTTAAATCTTCCGAAGGGATTTAGTCGTGAAGATGCTGAAAAAATTCAAAAAGATGTTCTTGACTTTCTGGAATCTAAACGCCATTATGGCGCGAAATACGACGGCAAAGCAGGTATAACTGTCAATGTTGTCAGCGTATCTACAAATCATGATTGAAAAAGCCATAGAGCGTCTTCGCGCATTCAACGATTGGCGCACTGGAAAAGATGAACGCAGCATGACTGAAGCTGGAATCGTTCCAGCGCAAGTAACTGCGGACATTAAAACCGTTTGTGATGAACTTGAAAAACTAATTTCAATGTATGCAAGTCGTAATTAATATTCAACAATTTGGCACTTTTTCTATTAGCAAAAAAGCTATAGAGTACATCCAAAAAAAGATTAAGCTTAAAAAAGATAAGCAAGCTATTGGATGTTATGCGTTCGATAATGATCGCGCTAATCCTCTTTTAGTAGAAGCTGTTAAGAAATTAAAAAATGAGGCGCATGGTGCTTATTCAGTATTAAAGATAGTAGAAATACCAGATGATATTGAATGGCAAATCTTTGCTGTAAACGGTGAAGAAACTATCAGAGAAAAACATAGATTCTGGAATTGATTGAAGCCGCGAATATTGAAACGTGCAGTTGAAACTGCTCATGCTCTATGCCCTATTAATTGGAAGAACGTTAATAATTCTCATATAGCTTTTCTTGTCAAAAAGAACAAGATAGTAAAAATTGGTTGGAATAGAAAAAGAACTCATCCTGAAATTTCCAAACATCCATATCATGATGGATATGTTGGTACTCACGCCGAATTAGATGTTATTTTAAAATCTGGACTTGACGATCTTGAAGATTATTCTATGATTGTCCTTAGAGTTGATCGCAAAGGTAAATTAGCAAACAGCAAACCTTGTCCCGGTTGCAGCAGTGTTTTAAATCAATTTAACGTAAAAAATATTTTTTATTCCAATTCTGAAGGTAATATAGTAAAATATGAATAACACTTCTATATCTGAATTTGAAAGAACGAAGCCGACAGAGACTTATAAAAAGATCGTGCAGCTTGAAAAATTAATCAAAGAAGAGCAAATAAAGACAGAGAATCTATATTCTAATAGAATTGCTACGCTTGACAAAATGTTAAAGCATACGCGAGACTTGATGGATACATTTAAAAAAGGCGAATAATATGAAGAAAGATTTATACATGAAGAATCCTAACGAGAAGATTGTTATTCAAAGCGACGATCTAAAGTACGATGGAAAGAATATTATTATTCCATCTTACTATGATAGTGTTATTTTCGATTATTTGGATCGCGTAGATGTTAAAGACATGAATGACGCAGATTATCAAGATTATCTAGCGTTTCGCAGATTCTTTGAGGACATTATAAATTACAAAGCTGATAAAGGGGGAAACTAATATGGGAATGTATGACAGTATAGAATGCAAATGTTTTTTGCCAATGCCAGATGAACCGAAAGGTTATACTGGTTCGCACGGCTTTCAAACTAAAGATTTTGATTGCGCGTTAGATATTTATATCATCGACGAGAACGGTCAATTATTTATTGAACGTCGCGAAACAGAATGGGTAGAAGGAAATCCAAATGCCAAAGGCTTTTTAGACAAAGTAGGACATATAAAAACTAAAAAGACATGGCTTGAATCTGTAAATAAAACTTGCACAGTACAATTTTATGATTTTTTTAGTTCGAATAAGACTGATTATGATTACTGGATTGTATATGATGCTGTATTTATTGACGGTAAAATAAAAGATATTAAACTAACTACTTTTGAAGCTACGCCAAATAGCGAACGCAAAAAAAAGGACATAGAGTTTCATAAAAAAATGCAAGAATGGGACGAGTTCAGAAAAACTCGCCGTTATAAGTATCTATTGAATCCATACAACAAGATTCTTAAATTTATTTGTGATAAAGCGTACAAAGCTTTGTGCTTTTTATCTAGTCGTGTTTGGCGAGTACATAACTTTTTAATGATCAAGTGAAAGAAGAAAAGGAATCTGAGTTTCTTATTTGTGATTGTTATAGTCATGGGCTTCTCGTTGAGAAGTTCGATGATGAAGAGGTGTGCTTAAGTTTATTTGAAAGAGGGTTGAGTGGTAGAACGCTATGTTGGTCATCAAGGCTAAGATGGTGTTGGCAAATACTTAGATATGGAAAACCTTGGTCTGACTTTGTAATATTAAATACAGAAAATCAGAAAAAATTAAAAGAATTTTTAAAATGAATTACTTTATTTCTTCTTTTTTAGAAGTTAAAGACACTCCCCGAGGTCTTGGGGTATTTACTAAAATAGATATAGCTCCTCAAGTAATCATAGAACATTCTCCATTTAGTAGCTGTTGGATGACTAAATGGAAAGATACTCCTGAAAATCTAAGAAAGATGGTTTTTTCTTTTCCGCAAGGAGAAGATAATTATGTTATCGCATTGGGATATATATCTTTATATAATCATAATGATAATAACAATGCACATTGGTCAACTTCTAAAAAAGGTATTTATATTCACGCTTTAAGAAAGATTAATGCTGGAGAAGAAATCTTCATTCATTATGGAGATGCTTATTGGTCAGGAGGCTGGCCTAAATATTAATTATGAAATTTAAGAATTTCGAGGGTATAGAGTATACAGTTAATTATAACAAACCATTAGGACGGCAAAATGCTTCTGGTTTGTGCGATTCTCCAGATACAGAGAGTCCTCAAATTCATGTTGACCCTAGATTATTGACACGCCGACAACTTAATGTTTTAATTGAAGAAGTATTTCATGCTCATCTTTTTGATTTGCCTGAAAAAAAAGCTAGAAAATTTGCCGCTAATTTAGGTAAGTTAATATATAACAGATTTCTTAAAAATGCAAAACAATAAATCTATTGTTATTCTTGATGAGGTTTTAGATTCTGAAGAATTTAAAGCTTTAAAAGATTATTGTTTTGAAGAGAACAGATTTTCTGCCTTAGAAAAAGGAGATCATATCTATTATGTCGCCAATGCTCCACGCGATACAATCGATAAAATTAATACAGCAATAGAAGAAGCGTATAAAGTAAAAATACAAAATTCTATTTCTTTCTTGCGTTTAGCTTCAAGCTTGTGCGATACTGATTTACGAATCCATTGTGACAATGGAAATGTAGGGACTGATTTTGTACCTACTCATGGCGCAGTATTTTATATTACACATGATGAAAATAATATAAATGGAACTGCATTTTGGAAACATTGTAAATATGGATATGTATGCCCTTCTGATTTTACTGACGAAGATATTCAAAAAAACATAATGTGCGATAAAGAGAATTCTTTAAAATGGAGTCTCAGCACAATTGTCGGTGGCGTTCCAAATAGACTTTTGTCTTATCCGTCTAAATACTTTCATTCTAAATATCCAAGAGTGATGAATGGCACAAAAGTAAAAGACTCAAGAATTGTAATGGTTATATTTTTTAAGATTTAATGTATGGAAAAAATTAGTCGTCTTTTTAGGAATGTAAATATCTATATCGCAGATTCTCCTGTGCATGGAAGAGGAGTATTTACAGATGTTGATATCTTACCGGGAGAAATCATTGAACAGGCTCATGTTATTCATCCAAAAGATAAAGACGTTCTAAAAACTGACGAAAACTATTTGCAATACTTTTTCTTTTGGCCCACATTATCTAAAGATTGGAGAGAGAAAGTGAGCGAACAAGGAGTGTTAAGCATGGATCAGATATCTTATCCTGCTTGTGTTCTTGGATTTGGAATGATTTATAATCATAGTCAAGATCCCAACGTATTATTTAGTATTGATATTAATAATAATATTATTGAATACAGAGCAAAAAGAAAAATACTTGCGAACGAAGAGCTTTTTATCTGCTACAACACTAATTTAAGTTTTAAAAAGTAAATATGCAAGAAAATTTTTTATTTAATTTTGATCTGCAAGATCATTTATTAAAGATTGACTATTCTTGCGATAAAAGTATCGGACTATGCAAAATAACTTTATTAGACACTTTGTACAAATGTATTTTGTATTCGTATGAAGTGGAACTAACTGCAAATATAAACTATTTTTTTTATCCACCTACCACTTGCATTTTTGCGTGTTCAAAATTTTTGACTCTTAAAATAGAAAATGAAAAGAATGAAACGTTTTTCTTAAAAGATTTTAAAATATCTCAAAACATTGATCTAATTTTGTTAGATCGTTTTCCTGATATTATTAAATACAAAAATCAAAATTTATATTTGCCCATAGTTAGTCAAATATTTTTGCTGGATATGTACGATAAGTTTAATCTTTCTGTGAAGAAAGATGATGTGGTAGTAGACATAGGTGCGAACTTCGGTATTTTTACTTACTTCTCTTTTTATAAGAAGCCTAGTAAAATTTATGTTTGCGAGCCAAATCCAAATTTGTTTTCTATTTTAGAAGATCATTTTTCAAAATATAATAATGTATATTTAGATAATTGTGCCATCTGTAAAGTAAATGGTTATTTAGACTTTGCTATGGTTGATCCACAGTTAGACAACTTGGATGGACAAAGAAATCATTTGAACTTTCATTCAGAAACGATAGAAATGTTCAAACAGTCTGGAAGCATTGCGCCTAAAATTATAAAAGTAAAATCTAAATCTTTTATGGAGTTTATTCTAACGAATCAGATACATAAAATAGACTTTTTAAAAGTAGATTGTGAAGGTGGCGAATACGATATTTTTACGGAAGAAAACGCTTCTTACATCAGAAATAATGTTGACAAGATCATTGTAGAGTACCATAATTACGCAAATCAAATCGTAGATTTCGCAAATAAAAACGGTTTCATTATCTTAAATGAAATCCAAGACACAAATTGTGAAGTCTTATTTTTGAAGAATAAAAATGAGCCACGCAAATGAAATAACCACTTTATTGTTGGATTCTACATTTTTACCGTATACATTTCTTACGGGGCGTTCTGCTTTTTTGCATTTAGTAAAAAATAGCATAAAGTGTTTCGATGCCCAAGATAATTTAATAGATAACAATTTATCTTGGTTCTCCAATGAGGGAGTTTATTTTTATGAAGATCAGCCATTTTTAACTTCTAAAGATAAAATTTGGTTCGTTCCTACTGTTGCAGTCATTAAGAGCAGTTTCTTCTTTAATAGAAAAAGAATTCCTCGTACTCTTAGTTTACAAAAGTTGTGTCTTATTTTTGATTATACTTGTCAAATATGCCATGAAAAACATAGCAAGACTAATCTAACTGTAGAACATATTTTTCCCCGAAGTAAGGGTGGAACAAAAGAAATAGATAATATAACTCTGACTTGTGCCAGATGCAATCAGAATAAAAAAGATCTATATCCTTTTCTTGATAAGAAGAACAAAGAGATTAACTCTGTTCCTATGCCTATTCCTGTATTACCTAGTAGACAGTTAAAGGCTAGAAAAGAATGGGACAAATACTTTATATATAAAAAACTATGAATATTTCAGAATTTGAAAGAGGTAAGCCTACCGAAACATTTAAAAAGATTAAAAAATTAGAGAAGCTAATAAAAGAAGAACAGTTTAAAACTGAAAATCTGTACGCTAATCGTATTGCTACTCTTGATTCTATGTTAAAAGCTGTTCACGAATTAATGGATACTTTTAAGAAGGGCGAATAATGAGTTATTTATCATCAAGTATTCCAACTCAAATTGGATATTTAGATACATCTTTCTTGCAAGATCAATCGCCTCGCACATCTGGAAAATATATTCCTGTAGAAATATTTTCTGTTGTGTCTGTGCCTCGTAGATGTTTAATGTTTAACGTAATGAGTGAGTACGGCGCACAATTCGCAAGAGTTCCTATTCATTATTTATCTGATATTGAATCGCCGCAAACAAATTACAATTTAGATTGGCTGCAATTGTGGGATAGTTTTAGCTATTATTTCACTGTTCAAAGGTTTGAATATTTAAAAAATGGTAGTGCATATATTTATCTAAAAGATAAGAAAATGCACGTTGGTAAATACTTATTTACTATTGACTGGTGTAACGGAGAAGATTATAGTCTAGGCTATTCTGAAATCGCTGCTGGACACAAATGCGCTCATGTATTCTGGGGCGAAGGAGGTCAAATGTTTGCACAACCAAATAACAGAATAGTCTTTAGAGACAGTGGTGCTTGGATTTCAAGTAAATTACCATCCGAATCAAAAACTTGGAAACCATTTTCAAAAGAATTTTCCTGTGAAGGTCTGGCTCATAAATGGACCGCAGGAGATGAAGAATTAATGTACTATGAGTTTCAATCCGAACACACCAAGACTAACTAAACCTGAATACGGTTGTTATTTAGCTTTATCAGCTAGATCCCGTTCAGAAGATCCACATACACAAGTAGGCGTTGCCTTATTTGATGAAGAATGGAGAACAGTTTCTACTGGATTTAACGGATTCGGCCCCGGCTTTTTACCCAAAGAAACTGTATTTAAAGATCGCGAAACGAAGTCTTGCTTAATTAATCATGCAGAAATTAATGCTATATTATATTCTTCGCGCCAAGCTCATTATGCTTGTATGGTTTACAGCCCATGCATTCATTGCGCCAAAACAATTGCAGCTTCAAAAATAAAAAGCGTATATTTCATAAAGCAATATGTAAAAGGCGCAGATCAACAACCAGATTTAAAATACCAAGAAATCTTTAAATTTTATGGAATAAATTGCATCCAAATGGATAATAAGAATATCAAAAAGATCTTGTATTGGACACAAAAAGATCAGGACTTTTTGAATTCTCTTTATGCTGAATCATAAACAAATAATGGAAGATTCTGCCGCTTTTTTTAATAAAGAAGTTGATAAGATTATATATAAAATGAACAATGCTAAAACGGACAAATCAAGAATAAAATATATAAAACAAATGATTGCTTTGAAGAATAGATTAAGCTTAGAAGTCAAAATGTTAGATTCCTTGGAATAATCCTTGACAAGGATACTCTGATGAAGTATTTTCGATACGCGAAACGAATTGCTTACATGAAAAACACAAATCAAATTGATAGTTTTCTCTATAATCTGTGGAATAGTTTTACTCCTTAAGTGGAACGATAAAATATGAATAGTAATACCAGTAAGTCACAAAACGCAACTGATAAGAGCCAAGAATGGCGTAACCGTGAGGTTGGCGCATTCTGGAAGAAGAAGAACGAAAAAGGTTCATACTGCACAGGATATCTTGTTGTAGATGAAATCGGTCAAAAGACCAAGAAGAGAGTAATCATGTTTGCCAATAAGAACAAGAGCAAGGACACTTCTCCTGATTTTATTGTTTATCTCTCTAACGAGAACGAGGAACAAGCAAAGCCCGTAGCATCAAACACTGCTGCGACTAAGAAGCCAGCAAAGGTCGTTGTTGCCGTCGATGATGACGATGGCATCCCAGATAACCTTGGATGATAACTGAGTTTACATCTAATGACATAGGGTGCATTCTTGAGAATGCACCCTTTTTTTGGAAGGAAATTAAGGGTGATGAATTGATGTCGCCGCTTAATAATAAAACCTTTTTTAATTTCCTAAAAGGAGGTTTTATAAACGATAGAATAGTTGGCTGGAAATATATAGAAAATAATATTGCTCATGGCGGTATTTTATTTTCTAAAGATTATATTCCAATGAGCAATTGCACTGTCTTAAATGAAATTTTTTGGTGGATGAATCCAGAAAAAAGGAATACAACTTATTCTTTTAAATTAATTAAAAAAGCAGAAGAATACGCCAAACAAAATCAAATAGATTATGTTATGATGGCTTGCATGGAACATCCAAGACCGGAGAGATTGGGCCAGTTTTATAAAAAAATTGGTTATTCTCCCGTACAGACGCAATTCTTCAAAAAAATCCTTTGACAACCTCAAGTCCATCGTCTAAAGTGCGGCATGACTAAATATGGTCTAGTTTGTATCTCCGAATTGTTGCGCGATAAAAATTCTGATCTCGCCTTTAAGACAATGACTCGTACTCAGTTCTTGAAGAAAGATCGTGACGCTTCTATCCAAGAACTTTCGAAACGCATCTCTCATAACTTAACTGTTACCATTGAGACTCTTAAGCATTGCAAAGAAGTAGGAATCAAACATTATCGTTTGTCTTGCAAGTTGTTTCCTCTTGTTACTGATCCTACTTTAAAGATTCAAGTAGAAATGCTTCCTTATTGGGCTATGCTTGAACAAAAGATTGTAGAGATTGGCCGTGTCGCAAGAGAACTAAATATCTCTCTATCTATCCATCCAGATCAGTTTGTTGTTATTGGGTCCGATTCTGATGATGTATGCACCAAATCAATCGCAGAACTCAACTTTCATTCTTGGTTGTTGGATGTTATGCGTATGCCGCAAGATTATACTTGCCCTATAAATATTCATCCTAGTCTATCCAACTTTTCTTCACCGGAAGCTTTTATTAACAAAGTTGTTCTTAATTTCTTCCGTTGCGACATGGGGGTTCGTAATCGTTTGGTGTTTGAAAATGAAGATAAAGGATTCTGGAATGCCCAGAATTTATACGAATATTTTAATTCGTACATGAAGCAGAATTACAATTTCTATTTCCCATTGACTTTTGATAATCTTCACGATGACGCTAATCCTAGTTTAACTTCTAGCGGCGAACGTATTCCGTTCGAAAAGTTGTTTATGAAGTTCTATCAGACTTGGCCCGTTGTTCCTGTATTCCATTGGTCAGAAGCGGAGGTTGGTACGAAGCGTAATCACGCCAAATCTCTTACCACTTGTCCTCCTGATATGGGGCTAGATATTACTTGGGAAATGGAAATTAAGGGCAAAGATAAAGCTTTCGTTCATCTTCTAAAAAGAACTTGAATTTTAACATCAGGCTAACATTATAAATAAATGAAGTCGATTACTTTAACAATAACTGAAAGTGTTTATAATGACTTGAAAAAGATTTTTGCCAATGAGCCTGATTTTAAGCCGATGACTCACGAAGATTATGTAATCGTAAATGTTCTCAAATCGGTAATCGACTCATACGAAACAATTGATGTATCAACTGTAACACAAGATCAATGAAGTTTATTCTTAATTTAGAAGGCACTAATAATGGTGCTAATTTTTTAGAGAATTACATTGGGCAAATTGTAATTATAGAATCTTTGTTTCAAAACATATCTGTAAATAGTCCTCCTATTGCAGATTTAATTACAGAAGACGGAAAAAAGCATAGTCTTCAACTCATAGATATAAGATTTATAAAAGATTTTATATTTATTCATGGATTTGTAATGAAGCAAGATGACAAGAATGGTGGCAAAGCTTTGCTGCGATTGAAGCCTGTAGTTGATTTAGTGAAGATTATTAATCCATAATTTTTGAGGGTATAGCTTAATGGTAAAGTCCGAGATTTCCACTCTCGCTATGAAGGTTCGATTCCATCTACCCTCTCCAATTTATGACTCACAAATTTGCAATCGTCGTAGATAGAGACTTTTACGACAAAGTTCAAAATAACAACGATTTCTATTTGCGAGTTTTAGTATTGGATGTAATACGAGCATTATCAGATGAAAGCGAAGCTGTTGAAAAATATAGCTCAGAAATATTCTACAAATGCGCTAAAAGTATATCAAGTGAAGTAAGAATGTTTGAAGATGAAATATCATACATATTTTATCTTGAATTGAGTAGCGGATACCTCGAAAATTTTTTTGAAGAACCCCTTGACGATTTGGAATAACCTGCCATAATCACCACGCATGAAGATACTTGTTGCTGATCGGGTCGTTGCGACTTCGCACGATTTTCCCTCTGTAAATTGCACGATTGACGCTGAAGATATGAGGTACATTTCCTCGCTTCTGCGAAACAATTATTCAAACACGATTCTTGCGACCATTCGTGAGACTTACGCCAATGCTGTTGATGCGAACTTGGAGAACGATTTTCCCGTCCAAGCTATCGACATTAAATCTCCAACTACTTTTGATCAGACTTTTTTTGTTCGCGATTACGGAACTGGTTTGAGTCGCGATCAGATTTTTAATCTGTATAGCAAGTTTGGCAAGTCCACTAAACGTGGCTCCGATCTTTCAATCGGCGGCTTTGGTATTGGTCGATTTGCTCCTCTTTCTTACAAAGATAGTTTTACTGTTACTTCTTATCGCGAAGGCATCAAGTCTATTTATAGCGTTTATATCTCAGAAGAGAATGATACTAAGATTGACGAGATATTTTGTGAGCCTACCTTGGAATCAAATGGTATCTGCATTTCTGTAGGTGTTTCGAGCGGCGATATTAATAAATTTAATCAGGAAATCTCTTCATTCTTTAGTAATTTTGAGATTCAACCTCACTTCTTGAATTTGCAAGTTGAAATCGCGAAGCCTGAAATCGTTGCTTCTGGTACTAACTGGCAGATTCGAAAGAGCGGTTTTCATTATAACAATTGGTCAGTTGGTGAGCAAGGTATTGTGATGGGTGGTATTTATTATCCTATCAATCCTGAACTTGTTGATTTTAAGATTGGCGAAGATTATGCATGGGCTAAATTTATTCATAAGCTTATTTTTATTGCTGATATTGGATCTGTTTCGCTGCATCACTCACGCGAGTCGCTTGAGTACAATAAGACTACTAAAGCTTATTTGAAGTCTCGGTATCAGTCTTTTTGCAACGAGTTCGTTGCTTCGATTAAAGACAAGATCGCGCAATTTAATTGTTTGCGTGAAGTTATGTCTTATTACAAGCAAGTTAAAGACACGTTTCCGAGATCTGCTTTTGATCAACTTGAAGAGCAAAATATTTTTGTATATCAAGGATATAAAGTTCAGAATCATACTTTTAATCGTAGTCATTACGAATCTAATGGAGAAAACAAAAGGATTCCTGCTTATGCTAAATTGTATGCGCTTGGCAGCGGAAATCGCGTAAGCATCAGCAAGTGTTATACGCTTGTTAATAGCCCTGATGTTTATATTGTATTCAATGATATGCCTGACAATACGAAGATTGTTCCTCGTATTTATGGTTTACTGTCCAATAAGAAAGCTACAGAAGTAGTTGTTGTTTCGCACGACAATGCAATCACCAGTTCAACTATTGTAAATGGCGTTAATAAGTTCAAAGAAGTTAATCGATTTGATCTTATTAAGTCTGGTTATTGTAATTTGAGCGAGCTTGCTCCAGTCAAACTTCCTTCTACCAAGAAAAGCTCTACATCAGTCGCTCTTCCTGCTAATAGTTTTTATTCTGTTAGTGGAGGTAAAATTGGTACGTTTATTGATCAAACTGTATTGAATGATAATAATATTGTTAAGCTTTTTCTGCCTGTTTCAGATCGCAAGACAGTTGGATATTACGAATGTTTGAATCATCGTGAGAGAGGTTATTTGAATAATCGATTTCTTGAGTCTTTTCAAACTAAATTTGAGATGTCGATTTTCGGCGTTTCTAATAACATTGCCACTAGCAAAAAGTTTGAGTCGCGCACTGATTTTATTGATTTTCGCACTTATTTTCAGGATAAATGGAATAATTTGTCTGATGAAGTTAAAAGCTTAATGTTTGAATATGTTTCTTGCGTGAACTCGGAATATTATAAAATCACGAACTTTCCTAAGATACTGCAAAATGTAGATATCTATCAAGAGTTTTGCGCCAAAAGAAATGACATCAGTCAAAAGCTAACTAATCTTGATGAAATAGTTTTTGCAGATTTTCTATTTAATTGGTGGCAGACTTTGGACGTTTTGAAGATTCATATCTCTTTCAATAATAAAAATTTGCAAGATGTTGTGGGAGTTTATTTAAAATCTGTCGAAGAATCCATCTACAATGACTATCCTATGCTTAAACTACATGGAAAACTTCATGGTTATGGAAACGGTGAAAATGATGAAGATTTTAAGTCTTACATTGATCTCGTAAATTTCAAGAAATCAGTTGACATTTCCAAAATTTGAGTTAGCATAGTCGAAGAATAAAGGTGTAAAAAATATTATGACCAAGCCAGCATATATTGTCACTAGCAATGCAATCACGGTTATTTGGGAAGGTAAGCCGTATACGCTTAATACCGACAATCCCAATTATACTGGACTGAAAAATGCACTAATCAATGCAGAATACGATACCATTTCTCGTTTTCTGGATATCAAGAAGTCTGTTGAAGACTTTTCTCATGGAAGCATAAAGATTGTTGCTGAAAAGGTTTATTATGGCAACCATGAGTTGAAGGGTTTTGTAATTGATAAACTGCTTGAGTTTTTGCGCTCAGGAGCTAAGGACGCTCAACCTATTCTCAATTTTATTGAGAAGCTCATGTTCAATCCTAGCAAGAATAGTGTCGATCAGTTGTACACTTTTCTTTCGTATAAGACTTTGCCGTTGACTGAGACTGGCAATGTTATTGGATATAAAGGTGTTGATGCTGATTATTATTCAAAGCATGGCAACATTAATACTATTGTCATCACTGGTACTGTAAATAAGAATGGTTGCATTCTTAACAAGATTGGCGAAACCATTGAAGTCGCTCGCAACAGTGTTGATGATAACAAGGATAATCATTGTTCTCATGGCTTGCACATTGGCAGCTATGATTATGCAAAGGATTGGGCTGGTAACGACGGTCATTTAATGATGGTCGAGTTCGATCCTTCTAATGCAGTTAGTGTTCCTACTGATTGCAATTTCCAGAAGCTTCGTGTTTCTAAATACAAGGTCATTGGAGAAGTTCCTTTCGAGCGCATTAAAGAAGAAGAAGCTCCTCTTAATGAGCCATACTATAATACTGATGAAGAAATCAGTATTGATGATGACGATGATGATTGCGACGACGATTGTGGTTGCAATATCAATGAAGGCTATGGATATAGCGATGCTACTATTCTAGCTATTAAGAATTACGTTGAGGGTCGCGTTGAAGGCGGAACTCCCGCTACCCTCAAGTCCATTCAGTCCCGTCTAAAGGGAACGCATATCTCTTGTCAAGAAATCAAGGATATTTGTTTGGATCTAGGATTTACCGTTCAGGAAGATGAAAACACTGCTTTGTCTAATAGTCATGTAACTATTATGCTAACCAGTGAAAAATCTAGTGATCAGTAAAAAAAATATGAGCGAAGTTACAACTACTATTACGAAGCCTGTTGCGTTGTTAAACGCGATTACCAAGGCTACACCAGAACAGATTGACACTATTTGGTCAATTTTAAAATACAAGGAGATCGGTATTTATCGCAAGATCAAGTGCATGAGTTCAGTGCTTGGTTTAAATTTTGATACTATCGTTTCAGACCTTCCCAAGGATGACTCTGGTCGTATTCTTGACCAGAAGACTCGTCATCTAATTCACGATACACTAATTAAACATAGTTAAAATGAATAAGAAATATATCGTCCGTGACCGACATGGTGCTTACCAGTCAGCTTACAATTTGGTCTTCGGTAAGAAGAAGGCTTACGATTGGGCTATGCAGTGCGCCAAGTCTGTAAACGGAGTTATCTATCTGGTAGATGAAGAATCTAATCAGGAAGAAGAAGTGTTCCGAGTTAGCGATTATAAACGTAATTAATCAGTGTAAAAAGGTTTGCGGTGAACCTTAAACCGCATTTTTATATATATGGCCCATTTTGTAAAATTGCATCAACTTGATTTGCATCACGATAGTAGCATGGCTTATACTCCAATCCTTTTCAACCTAGATACGGTTGTTAGCATTGAACCTAGCCCAAGCAAAAAGCATAGTATTATCATCACCCGTTGGAATAACAATGGCATTAGAGTAAAAGAAACTCTTGACGATATTTATAAGTTAGCTAGACAATCAGAATGAAAACCTGCGATATCTGTAAAAAGATAACAAATCATTTAGAAGAACTTCCATATTGCTCAGTTTGTAGCGATTGTGCAGTTGAAGTGTCAGAAGACGGCGATCTGTTTACTATTTTTGAGGAAGAAGATAATGAAAATTATCCTTTTTGATGTATGATTTTAAATCCCGCCGTTTGTATTCAAGTATTTATACTAATTTTATGGTTTCATAGCACAATTGTAGACACTTTATCAAAAATCAATCTGTTTGCAAGATTGTTCCGATACCAAGAATATATAAACTACAAGTCAAAGATAGATATTTTTTGCACTTATCCTGAATTTTTATACCACGAATATAATAATTGGATCAGTAAATTATTGAATTGCGTTATCTGTTTGAATTTCTGGATGAGTTTGGCGACAACATTTTTGTTCAAATTAGAATGGTTGAACTTCTTTGAAGTGTATATTTGTAGTATGATACTATATTTAATAACTAGGAAACTACTATGATTAAAATAGAAAATGCTACTCAGTTTTATAATCTAGTAAAGCCGCACAATCATCACGCTTTTTATGACTATTGTGTATTCTTTGAAAATCATGTAATAAGAGGTTGTAAGCAGTGCGGACCAGCAAAAGCGGAGATCGCACAACGAGAAGCAGAGGCAAAATACATGGTTGCCGTCACTCTTAATCATAGTATATTGAATACAATGACTTCTTCTAATGCCGAATTTTATTCTTCAGGAAAGCTTTTTCATAAAATAAGTTGAAGTAAATTTCACATGAAGTAGTATGTCTGTATAAAAGGATATATGAAAAAATGTTTTTACTGCTCTGAATTTATAGACACTCAATCTGACGATTACGAAAAAGTTGGCAAGAAGTTTATATGTATGTTTTGTCGCGAAGATTACGCCGATGAAATAGATAACATTATAGAAGACGACGACATAGACGATTCAAAATCAGACGAGTCAGATTACTGAAAATAAATATTTAAAACCCTATATACAAGTGTAATTATATATAGCGGTAAAAACAATCATACTGATCTTTAAATATCCATATTTAATACAGTCTAGCCACTTGACCGCAAAACACATTGTGTTAAAAAACAAGTGGCTTTTTTAGCCCCCGAAAGTGCAAAATTCCTAATAAGTCGGCGGTCTTGCATTAGTTATTATGGTTTTTACTTCAATATTGAATGAGTTTTGGCTTAATATTGTTGTATTGTGGGATATGTAGTATGGTAATAGATGGTATATGATATATAGGAATAAGATATATAGGAATATAAAATATGTTTCAAAGATGAGTCAAAATATTGACAAAAAAACCTTGCAAATATCCATGTATTCTGATACCCTTTTCAAGTGTTAAAAAACAGACCAAAAACATCGTTTTTCCTCGGTTTTTGCCACTTTTAAGGCATTAACTCCCCCCCACATATATATAGATAATAATATATAAGATATACTATAAAGAATAATAAGTAAGAATAGATAAGAATAAAGAAAGGTTGGAAATTACATCTGTGCGAGCCTTCTATTTCTCAGATAACTTTTAAATGAACATATACTTTTTAAAAAATGGATACTGGATATCTGGTCTATGTATGATATATCTACTGTATACATTGAATCTAAGCTGGCTAAAATATGCGATTTTGCTAATAAATATGGGGGTTTTTACATATTTCTTGGCTATCCGGTCCATAGCCTTTGGTATCCACAAAACACTGGAATCTTTGGCGCAATTAGACGTACAAAAACAAGAACAAGAAGATAAAAACAGGTGCAATTGATTTGCGGCGATTTGATTCTTTTTGTAGAGTTTAGAACAATTTAGCTTGACTTTGGCGATGTTTCGTATATTCTCTTATATATATCTATATATATATTATATATATACAATACAATAAAGCATGAAAAAACTGGATAAGACGTTCACTTCTAATGGGTTTGAGTTTAAGCAGATACATAGGGAGAATATGTATGCTATATATGAGAGAAAATATATAGACAGCAAATCAGATCCCCATTATGAAGCAATTAAAATACAATCACATGATGGCATGGAAATTGCTGGCAATAAAATACCGCCCAGCGAATATTATCCATCTAGTAATAGTTGGGGGCGATATGGATATACTTGTGTATCAAGAAAAGCTGCATACGAAAGATTAGATACAATGATGAAAGAAGAATTGATTAATAAAGAAGCCGCAAATAAGAAAGCTGAACGACAAAAGTCTAAATAAGAAATAAAAAAGCCGCCCAAAGATGAGCGGCTTTTTGCTTAATAACTATATATATTATGGTGTGCCAGTTGGGGCGGGTGGATTCCAAGGAAGAGGGGGTTCTTCTGTTACATAAGTCATCTTATATACCAATTCTCCTGAAACTTTCTGTTCGTAATATTCTTTTCCAGCACCAGAAGGTAAGCTGGCCCAGATCCAGTTCAACACATCGTCTTGGGTTAGATCGGCAAAAGGCTTGAATGCATAACCAGATACGCTGGCTGCGCCAGTGCCTAGTGGAGTAGCACCAGCAAAGCTTGAGTCATAAGCTTGTCCAGTGGGTCCAAGTGTGGCGGCTGCACAGTTCCAGTATGTCTGATAAACATAGTCCTGATAACCGTTTAAATCTTTATAACATTTTACGTTATTTACTTTCCATGTATAGGTGATATCGCTCATACTAAATATATGTACACCATATTCTCAAATATAGGATAAAATTTTCAAAGGTGAACGATTTTTTTCTTAATAACGAACGATTTTTTCTTTAATATACAGCAATTAAAACTTTGGTATATAGATATATATATAAAAAAATATAACAATCTTACTTTCTGCATAGAAAATTAAAAACCAAACAGCTTTTACGCCCCAAAACTTTTTGAAAAGACCCGTTGACAACGTGCGAATCTATGGTAAATTGTCACCGTCATGAACGACATCCAGCTAAAGAAGCGGGGCCGTGTTAAAGGCTCCTCAGACTCAATCCTCGTTAGCCTTGCGGAGCTTCAGGCTCGTCTAGGAAACGACGTTAACGCCACCGTTCCTGTCCGCCGAAAGTGGTGGAACGGTGTTGACAACAGCCCAAAGGCTGCTATCGTATCGGTCCAAGACGGCGACTCCATCCCAACTCAGATTGAAGAGCAACTGGAAGAGCCTGTCGCATTTACTGTCCGATAAATTAAAATGAATACTCCATTTGCCAAACTAGTAGGTCAAGATAGTGTCAAACGTAAGCTTCAATTCTATTTAGATGCTTATAATAAGACTAATACTTTTCCTTTTCTAAACTTTATCGGCGCTAAAGGGCTTGGTAAAACGGAGTTTGTTCGTGAATTAGGTAATCACATTACCTCAAAGGAAGGGGTGCGCCGCCCCTTCGTTGAAATAAACTGTTCTATTCTTCGAACTGGCGCACAGTTCTTTGAAGCTATATATATCAACCATATACTAGATAAAGAAGCAACTATCTTTTTCGATGAGGCACATGCATTGCCGAAAGATCTAGTAATGGCATTTCTATCTATCTTTAATTCCGAAAAGGGTAATAAAAGGTATTTCAATTACAAAGAATCTGTATTAGAGTTCGACCTGGAAAAAATCAGTTTCTTTTTTGCCACGACTGAGAGTGATAAGATATTTGCGCCGCTGCGAGATAGATTAACTATTATTGATTTTGATAATTATACTACTGAAGAACTTAAACAGATCTTCATTAATAATCTTCCAGATGTAAAGTTTGACAACGATGCGCTGGAAAAGCTGGCTGTAACTTCCCGTGGCAATGCCCGTAACTGCGTACTGAGGGCAAAAGAAGTAAATATATACTGTTCACGATATAATATCCAGCATTTTACCATCCAAGATGCCAATAACATTTGCCATATACTAGATATATTGCCTCTTGGACTAAATAAGATTGAAATGAGTATACTAAAAATACTCCGTAAAGAAGGTCGTTGTACATTAAATATGTTGGCGGCAAAAACTGGATTGAGCAGAACTTCTATCCAGAAAGATCACGAAAGTTATCTATTAAAGATGCATCTTATCAGCATCGACGGTCTGCGGTCAATCACAAACCACGGCTGTCGCCTCGTAGATTCCTTCAAATAACCCTTGACAATGGCCGATTTCATGGTAAATTGGTCGCGTCAAATAGATCAACCCTCAAACTTGCGTAAAAAATGAAGTGGAAGTACATTGGCAATCGCGCTGGCGATGCCACCAAAGGAGAACAGTATATCGTCGAAGCTGACGAATTGACTGAAATCTATATGAAAGAAATGCCATATCCCCAGTTCGTGAAGGTATATGTAGTGCAGCCGCCCAGTCCACGCAAGAATTATATGACGATGAGAGCAGGTGATATCGTCAAGATTTGTAATCCATATTATGATATGCAACACTATTCTCATCCTGGTTTTGTTCCTGTTAAAGAGTAAATAATATATATAGTATATGCTAAACATTGATCAAGCATTCACAATTCAAGAGTTCGTCCGAGTAAATAGAACGAAGCGTGTCTGGGAAATACAAGATGAATTATATCATCTTATCTGTATTCTGACAAAGACAGAAGAGGAAAAGAAAGATGAAGCAAAAACTCCCGCCGCATAATATGGTCGTCGTAGTTCAAGTAGGGCTTGATCTGTACAGCCTGTCTTATGTAAAGTACATGGACCATGATGTTGTCCAGTACGTCAAGCATGATTTAAATGCAGAAGATATTGCACAATTTCTCGGTAATAATTAAATAAAATATATGAAAGTAGTTAAGCTAACTAAGAAGGCGCAAGACATTGTTAATCAGATTATGTCTGCGGACGCAATTGGCCTTGAACACGGCCCAGTTCTTGAACGGGTTACATTTGGTAATATTAACCTGCAATATGATAAGCTGGTTCTTTCTGTCGATAACGATGGCGACTTTGATGAAATGCACATCAAAAACGAGACTCTTAACGAGGCTGTTATTACAAATGGCATTATTCAAATTGCCGCAGAACATATTAAAGATAATGATTATGGCGACATGACCATTACTCTATATAAGCTCAGTAAGATCGCCGCACTTTAATACAAATTTTCTAAATAACAGAAGTAAAATAAAGGTAGCTGATATAGTAACAGATTGTCTGCTGTTACCGCCCGTATATGTTGTGATTGTGTTTTCATAAATACCTGCGTCGTGATGTCATAAAAACGAAGCCTTCTGTTGTTTAGTTTAACCTGTCTGGGATTTCCTGGACAGGTTTTTTTTGTCTTTATAGGTGATGCGTATTAGTCTAAATAGAAGAAATAAAGGTGAGCAATATATACATAAATAGCTGAAAGGTAAATAATTAAATAATAAATAAGGTTGGCACGAAAAATGCCCTCCCCCCCCCCCCCCCCCCCCCCCCCCTGGGGGGCAGGGGGGTAGTATAGCAGGAGCCATGCCAACGTCCAGGTTTTGCCCAAAAAAAAATCCTCCCTTTCGGGAGGATTTCGCTTGACTTTCTCAGTTGGCAACCAGCACCGCTTCGGCGGCGGTGATCAGGGTCCGCCCGTTGTTGACGAGGTTGTCGAACGACTGCCGCTCGAAATTGACGTTTTTCTGCTTGTCAACCGAAAAGAGGTTGTTGAAGAAGTCCTGCTTCTTACGCGAGGCGGAACCGAACTCGCTCGACAGGGTTTGCTTCATGCGGAACCCCGGTTGATCCGCACCGCCGCTCGACTCATGCGAATAGAAGTCAGTCACGGCAGAGAAAGCGTCGAGCAGGGTCTCGCCGTTGTTTCCCGCACCCCGTTGGAACAATTCAGTGAGACGACCAACGGTGTTGAAGGTGCGCGACGACATTCCGTTGGTATCGGTAGCCGCCCAACCAGCGAACAGCGACCGAGCGTCAGTCGGCGTGACGGGAATCTCGTTGGCGATTTCCAACGCCTTCTTGAACTGAGCGGTGACACCGATGAACTGGTCGATGGCCTTTTCCATGTTCTCAATCTTGGGAAGGAGGTTCTTGGAGTGGCGAATCTTGAAACGGAACTCGCCAGAAGTGTCACCCATCACCACTGCGAAGGTGTTGGCGCAAACGACGCAGGTCGAGGAGTTGACCCCATAGAAGTTGGTGCTGCCGTCGATGCTGTCGAGGAGGCTGAAACGGTTCTTGAACTCACGGTCGCCAACCTTGAAAAGGTCGAGATCGGTTCCCAACTTGACGGTGATGAAACGGCGGCAGCGATCATAGATCGTGCCAGCGGATTCGATGGTGGCTCCGGTTCCGCCGACAGCGTTCTGGACGATTTCCCAGAAGCGACCGTTGGTGAGAGCCTGATAAGACTCGGAGACAGGAACGCCAGCAGGTTGGCCGTCGTCGCTGCAACGGAAGTAGCTCCAGCCCTCCAGCGGAGTGTCGTTGGCGACGAGGAGGGGGAGACGCTCAATCTCAAACGGGAAAGCGTCGTCGAAGGTGATGATGGGAACGACCTTGGTGAGGCCGTGCCAAGCCTGTTCGATACCCGCCTGAATGTCGCGATTTTCCAAATGAGCTGCCATAGTATTGTTTTCTTTCTGCAATGTGTTGTGGTTGACTGACGGGGGACAATCTACTAGATGCGGCGGAATCTTGCAAGGGAAAAAGCGATTTTTTTTTCGGAAATCTTTCTCTGCCCCTTGGGGGACGGCGACAGAAACTGTGCCAACCTGGACTATGATAAGCAAAAATAAATTTTTATTCTGCTTGACGGCCCCCAAGGGGCATGGTATAATGGCTACCCCCCCTACCCCTCCCCCCCTGGGGGGGTAGCCCCATTGTAACCTCCAGGTTTGCGGTTGTCAAGCAAAAAGATTTTTTATTTTTTCCTTGCCCTTACAGTGCAAGGTGCTAATCTGTACGCATGACTGAACTGCAAGGCAAAGCGATCAAGCGAATCCACGAAGTTTTCGCCAAGGCGCAGCAGATGTATGGTATGGATTTTATTATGCCCACGATCACCTTCAAGCTGAAGGGACGGCGAGGTGGATACGCTATGGCGTACAAAAACATTATTGCTATCAACAACGAAATGCTTCATCGAAACGGTGACGCATTTATTAAAGATGTGCCGGGACATGAAGCGGCGCATATTATTGCGCGAAAGATTTATCCTTTTGCTACTAATTCACACGGTGTTGAGTGGGCTACTGTTATGCGAAACGTCGCTAATCAAGAACCTACTCGCTGCCATGATTTTACTGTAGTTACAAGGAACGAGTATTTTTGTAAATGCACTGATACTATTTATGTATCTACTGTTACTCACAATCGCATATTGAAAGGCAAGAACTATTCTTGCAAGAAATGTGGTACACAAGTTATGTGGAAAAAACTGTATGAAAAAGCTGCCATCTTTCCTTCAACTGTTGAAGTCAGTCCGAAAATCTCTACCACCATCTACCGTTAAACACAAAGACAAAAAAAAGTATTCAAGAAAGAAAAAACACAATGAAAACGACGATTAAGTATTATGCCAAAGATATTTACGGTGTGCGCCGTGAAAAGTTTATCTGTAAGAAGCAAGAAGATGTTTTCTATCGCTTGACAGGACGACGAACTCTTGATAGTGTTAGTCGCGAACTGATTCGGGATCTGAGTGGATCTGGAATTGAGTTTGAACAAGTGTTGCCGCCAGAATAATGAGTTTGCTTTTTTTGTGTGTCGTTTTCGTACTATTCATAATCTTATTTACAAATCAAAATGAGTGATCAATATCGTGGTAGTATTAAGCAGAGCTTTGCATGGTGGGATGTTGGCGGCGCGAATCTGCCGTCAGGTCTGTTCACCGATTTCAACGAGAAGTTCAAGGCTTGGGAACGTCGCCGTGGATTCAAGACTGACGATGATGTCAATCCTGATGATCCTGAACCGTATCAGAAGTTGCGGGGCAATGCGCTTCGCGCCAAGCTCGGTCTCGAAAGCAAGAAGAGAGTGCTGGCAGCAGAGGCAGAAAAGCAAGCAAAAAAAGATGCGAAAAAGAAGCCCAAGGCTGTGAAGCCCACAAAGTTTGCGCCCGATATCGTTGGCAAGGTCTACAGCAGCAACAACAATGCGCAACGCAAGATTAAAGAATACGTTCTTAAAAACTATCTAATTATTCCCGCCGATTATGAGTTTGGAGTAAATAAGATTGATTGGGGTTGTTACGAAATCACAGGTTGCAGAAAACAGACTAAAAAGTAATATGAAAAAAACATATATCATTCCTTGCTCTTGGCAAGTTACTGGTAAATATCATATTGAAGCAGATAATCTACAACAAGCATTGCAGATAGCAGAAGACAGCAATCTGCCAGAAGATTGTGATTTTCTTGAAGGAA
>Ga0222712_10001913_pt1 | contig 24818 bp, 27 predicted proteins | sample C33_657DmetaG_FD_165043 | JGI IMG/M metagenome (GOLD analysis project Ga0222712, IMG submission 165043) | Estuarine water microbial communities from San Francisco Bay, California, United States - C33_657D | ecosystem: Environmental > Aquatic > Marine > Unclassified | place: USA: California... | reverse complement strand
AAAGGCCAGAGATGATTACAGCTAAAACAAGTGCGCCGACACCATATTCAGCTATACGACGTGCGTGCGTTGATGAGAATAATGAAATTATTAACACCAATAAAATTGGACTAACTAGCCATACGGGTAATGAGTTTGCTCCGCCAGGATTACCGAGCAAGGTTAAAAATGGACCGCCGCCTGAAATCAGTAAGCCCGGCTCAACTAATAAGCGGCTTGGTTGAACAAGAGCCTCCAGCGAAAAAGGCGCATTCATTAGAAAAGGGATGAAAATCAAGGAGGCACGCTTTTGAAGTCGAAGTATGTACAACTGCGAGTTTGCCTCTTTCGCATGTTTTTCATAATCACTCAAGGTTGAAACTAACCCAGCCATTAAACCAATAACAAAAATCATTAATGAGAAACCGTACAGAACGGCTAGCAACAGCGAAATGCCCGCAATTCTTCGCCAGCTAAACTCCTCGATTTTCTCAATATCACGGAGCAACAAGGCAACGTATGGCGCAAGAATCAAGAAAAGAACGGTTGCGATGTGCCCAGTAGAAATTGCTGCGATGGCAACCGGTGAAATTGCGTACAGGAATGCAGCAGGAATTGAAATCCAAGAGTTTTTGGTTAAATGCTTGAGAAGTTTGGAGGCGGTAAACATCATGATGACGGGTGCGACTAAGAAGAAGGTTGTAATGAGGAATTGAACCTTGCCCAAGAAAAATAAGGATGCTGTCGCAGTAATTGCAACCCAGGTTGGCGTGGCAATCGATGAACCCATGCCAACTTGATGCCACGACTCAAAATAAGTTCGCCACAGATCCGTGGCACCTGAAGGTGAAATTGGTAGCGCTCCCCCGACTAATGCCCCGAACCTATTGCGTGAATTGAGAAGAGAAATGATCGAAATTAGTAGAAAACCAATGACTTCGGGGCGCTTGAAGATTCCGAACCAGTGGCTTGTATTGACCGGAGTGAGTAAATCTTCATCTTCGTTAGCATCCAAGACAGATGTTGCAGAAACTTGTACATTTTCGGGAAATAGCTTTGAACGAATCGCTTCGACTATTCTTTCAGATGCAAGTCGAATCTGAGACCAACGAGGTGGAATGAATTCAGCAATTACTCGTGCTGAAACAAATCGTTGCTTTCTTCGAACCTTACGTGCGCTAATCAATGCACCAGGTCTAATGATCAAAGCTCCTACAGCCAAGATTTCATCAGCGGCATAACCCGGAAGTTTTGCAATTAAATAGCCAATAGCTCGTGCAATTGCGCTGCCAAGAATTTGAATCATCAGCCACGGCAAAATCCACCAAGAAGAGTTTGCAAGTAATACATATGCCGCATTACGTCGATCCAAAAGCAAAGGTCTATGCAGGAATGCTCCATCAACTTCTACAACTCTTCGCTCTGTTGCAGATGCTTGTGCGTGAAATGCAATTGCGCCCGTTGCAACCATTACTGAATGGCCAGCCGCTCGAGCACGCCAGCCAAAATCCACATCATCTCTGAATAAAGTTAAATTAGGATCTAGCCCGTCAAGTTCTTCAAATACATCGCGACGAATCAATGCGCCGGCGGTACTGACGGCCAAAACATCGTAAATTCCATCATGCTGACCTTGGTCATATTCCAAAGTTTCAAGTCCCGTCCAACGTGCACCGTTGCCAGCAATACTTATTCCTGCTTCAAGTAAATGTGTACGGTCATGCCATCCCAATAACTTTGGACCAACCATAACAACTTGTGGGCGATCATCTATTGCGGCTAACAACTCTGCGAGCGCAGTTGGCGCTGGTGCGCAATCATCATGAATCAACCAAATCCATTCATGATCAACAGTCTTAGGTAATTTTTCGACAGCCAAAGAAACTGCTTCGCCAAAACCAGTTTCAACATCGGCGGAGATAAATGGAATTCGTGCAGATTTTAAAAGTTTCGTAGATGCATCTTGCGATCCGGTATCGACCGCAGTGATCAAATCAATTGGACGAGTTTGCGAAGTTAGCGCTGCAACAACTTCGGGCAACCACACCGCTCCATTGTGTGAAACAAGAACAGCGGTTACACGATGCTTATCGACTGCGGCTTGGGAAGCCATAGTTATAACTCACTTTCTCGTTAGAGAAATGTGAACCTTAAGCAGTGCGACGCTTAAGGCGACGGCGCTCGCGTTCTGAAAGACCGCCCCAAATTCCGAAGCGCTCATCATGAGCTAATGCATACTCAAGACATTCGGAGCGAACATCGCATGAAAGACATACGCGCTTTGCTTCACGAGTTGAGCCACCCTTTTCTGGGAAGAAAGCTTCTGGATCGGTTTGCGCACACAGAGCGCGCTCCTGCCATGAAAGCTCCATGTTTTCGCCAGATGCGAGAGTGATTGTTGGACCTGAAGTGGGGATTGGGGAGTTCTGGGCTGCGGGTTGAATCGGCATAATGTCGATGCTCCATTAGCTAGATCTTGTCTCATCCCTCTTGGAAAAGACTTTCTTAAGAGTGAATTACACGCTTGTAACTCGCTCATGTCAAGCCCGAAAAATGGAATTCACGCTCGCGCTAAGCCGGAATCGGAAAATTTTCCCCTCTTGTGACAAAAGTTGACCCTATTTTTGCTCCATCATTGACGATCGCCCCTGTGGCAACAAATGAGTTTTCAATGACAACATCACGCCCGATTTGGACACCAGTCTCAACGATTGAGCCAATTATTCGTGTGCCAGCCCCCACCGAACTGCCTCGACCAATGCAGCTACCACCTGAAATCACTGCGGTGGAATCAACCTGGGCTTCGGGCATCACTAGGCCAGCGCCGCCTCGAAGAACAATGTCTGTCGATGCCTTTAACAATGCTTTGGGTGTTCCGATATCCAACCAATATGCATTTTCTAGATATCCATAAATCTTTGCGCCATTACTTACTAGCTGCGGAAAAGTTTCACGTTCGACAGAAACAACAGTTTCTAAAGGGATAGCGGAAATAACCCTAGGATTAAAAACATAGCAACCTGCATTGATTTGATTAGTAACTGGACTATCCATTTTCTCGAGAAATGCAGTGACGCGACCTTTAGCATCAGTTGGAACGCATCCAAATGCTCGGGCATCTTCTACTTGGGTTAAATGCAAAGTTACATCGGCATCATTATTTTCATGTTGGCGAATTTGTTCTGCTAAATCATGAGAACTGAGTACGTCACCATTTAAAATAACTATAGATTCTTTCGTATCAAGTAACTGTGCAGCATTTGCAATTGCACCACCGGTGCCCAGAGGTTCCTTTTCGACAGCATATTTAATACTCATTCCCCATTTTGACCCATCGCCAAAATATGGTGTGAAAACTTCTGAGAGATAAGAGGTTGCCAAAACAATCTCTGTTATTCCAGCAGCTTTAGCCATCATCAATTGATGTTCGGTTACTGGAATGCCAGCAACTGTGAGCATGGGCTTTGGAGTATTGCGAGTTAATGGCATTAAGCGAGTTCCGAAGCCACCCACAAGCAGAATTGCAACAGCCATTTTTACGCCTTCAAACGTTGAACCGCATCAGAAATCTGGGAATCTGATGCTGTCATGGCGATACGAATATGATTTTTCCCTTGTTCGCCATAAAAACTACCGGGAGTCGCCAAAATTCCACGCTCTGCCAGCCAAGCAACACTTGTCCATGCATCTTCGTTGCGGGTGCACCACAAGTACAAACCTGAATCACTGAACTCGATGGTAAATCCTGCGTTCATCAGAGCCGGACGCAGCGCATCTTTGCGAGCGTTGTAGCGAGCGCGTTGTTCGGCGACATGTACATCATCTGCAAGTGCAACAGTCATTGCTTTTTGAACCGGCAGCGGAACCATCATTCCCCCATGTTTTCTAATCTCTCGAATTCGAGCAATGAGCGCACTATCTCCCACCATAAATGCTGCCCGATAACCTGCCATTGATGAGCGCTTTGATAATGAATGCACCGCAAGAATATTGCTGTTGTCGCCACCTGTTTGAGATAAGACTGAAACAGAGTGTGCAGATTGATCAAATTCGAGATAACACTCGTCGGAAATCAAAACTGAATTATTGGCTCGAGACCAATTAATACAAGCTTTAACTTCTTCAACACTGTGCACTCGTCCAGTTGGATTTGATGGAGAGTTCAACCATGCTAAATCTGCTTGTGGCCAGGTACTTGCATCAATTGCAACCGGAACCGAATCTGCTCCAGCAAGCACGGCTCCTACGTGATATGTCGGATATGCAATTTCAGGAATCACAACTTTTTTTGATTCAAGATACGTTGGAAGCCAGGCAACTAACTCTTTGGACCCAATGATTGGCAACACATCGAAATCACCTGTTGCACCTAAACGATCGGTTGCCCACTTCTTAATCGCAGCGCGAAGTTCAGGAGTTCCGGCAGTGACTGGATAACTGGGAGAGTTTGAAGCAGCTCGAAATGTTTGTTGAATAAATTCAGGTGTGGGGTCTACCGGAGTCCCTTGAGAAAGATCAATAATCCCTTGTGGGTGGGCTCGAGCCTTCTCACCATACGGCGCTAACGCATCCCATGGAAAATCTGGGAGCTGGGCACGCAATGGTTACTCGCTCTTTGGTGGGCGGGCTGCGATTGATGCGTGATCGGTGCCAGTTGGGCCAACCTTGCTCGCACCACCTGGTGAACCGATTTCAATGAAGAACTCTGTGTTGACCTTGCCAAACTCTTTCCATACGCCAGGAACATCATCTTCGTAATAGATGGCCTCTACTGGACAAACAGGCTCACACGCGCCGCAATCCACGCACTCATCTGGCTGGATATACAGCATGCGATCGCCTTCGTAAATGCAATCAACCGGACATTCTTCGATGCAGGATTTATCTTTTACATCGACGCATGGGTCTGCGATCACATAGGTCACGAGCGGCCTCCAAAGTGTGGGACAAGGTGTCTGGTGAGGAATTCTAACGCCAACTATCGCCGCTGCGCGATATTTACGGCTTGTCGATATTTATCGGTGGTCGATGTTTAACGGTGGGCTTATCGTTGTCTCATGCCAACAGAGCTCGAAACTCAATTCTCTGAACTGATCGGCACGCGGGTAAGTATCAGGCTTCATGAGCCTGAAGGGGGCTTCCGTGACGTTTTGGGCCATCTCGTTACCCCGTATTCGTTGCGTAAAAAGAATGGCGAGATAATCGAATTCTCTCATAGTGAGATTTTTGTCTGGAAGCAGGTGATTGAGAAGGTATGAAGTTGTATGACACTCAATCCCGTCAATTAAAAGATGTTGAAGTAACGCAAGAACGAATTCGCATGTATTGCTGCGGCCCAACTGTCTATCGCGATGCTCATGTTGGAAATCTTCGGACCTTTTTATTGTCAGATTTGATTGCTCGAGTCGTACGTCTTAACGGGGCTACGCCATTTTTGATTCAAAACATCACAGATGTCGGGCACATGTCCGAAGATTTTGTTAATGATGACAAGTTGTTAAGTCAGGCGAAGTTAGAAAAGATTGATCCTTTTGAAATTGCCCGAAAATACGAAGACAGATTCCATACAGATTTAGCAGCTCTCAACATTCAACCTGCGGCGGCTTATCCGCGAGCCAGCGAAAGTATCGACATGATGCTAGAACTCATCGGAAGATTAGTAGATGCAGGGTTTGCCTACGTAGGTTCAGATTCTTCGGTTTATTTCAGTGCTGAAAAATTCGCGACTTACGGTGCAATAAGTGGCAACAAACTTGATTCGCTCAAGCCTGGTCACAGATATGAATACTCTGAAGATGGCGCAAAGAGATTCCACGCCGATTGGGCGCTATGGAAAGCAGCTGGTGATCGCACTGAAATGGTCTGGGATTCACCGTGGGGTAAGGGCTTTCCTGGTTGGCATATCGAATGTTCGGCTATGTCACTCAAACTTTTGAATGGCCATGTTGATATTCACATAGGTGGAATAGATTTGCGTTTCCCACATCATGAAAATGAACGAGCCCAGTCAAATGCCTTGATTAAGCAGGAGGCGGTAGATCTCTGGGTTCACGGAGAACACCTGCTTTTCGAAGGCAAAAAGATGTCGAAAAGTTCTGGAAATGTTGTTTTGCTCAAGGATGTTATTGAACGCGGTTTTGATCCCTTAGCAATTCGGCTTTGCTTTTTGGAAAACAAGTATCGATCGCAAATGGACCTGACCTGGAATTCCATTGAGGCGGCCGATGAAACTTTGAAGCGTTGGCGAATGAAGATAGCGCAATGGGAAACTGGCACAGAGATCACAGTTGATCCTGAAATTGAAGCCGCATTCAACACAGATCTTGATACATCTCGTGCAATTATGCGATTGCGTGAAATTGAGAAAAGCACATTGCAGAACAAGGGTTCAATCTTTCGATTTGCCGACCAAGTTCTTGGCTTAGATTTAGGACGCCCGATTGTTCAAAAGGTTTTAACTGCCCAGATGCAGAAACTGCTTGATGCACGTGCACTGGCTCGAACAGAAAAACGATGGAGTGATAGCGATCAACTACGAGGTGAATTAGAAAATCTAGGATTGGAAATCAAAGATACTCCTGAGGGGCAAGCCTGGAGTTAGAGAGGGCTAATTATTGCGATCACAATTACAATAAAACCAAAGTTGATTAAAGATTCCCCAGTAGCATCGCCTTGAATCAAATACTCTTCATTTAGACCTGGAAATCCTGCGCGAAGTACTACTAATGTCCATGCAATTGAGGCAATAAATTTGTAGGAATGTTTCCCCCACAATCTACCGGTTGCCCAAATTCCCACGCCTGTTGCAAGAAGTGAAAAAATCAATCCCACAGGTGGATAAAGGCTGTAAATAAAGATTGAACTTGCTCCAAGTGCAGCTCCAGAAACAAGCGAGTAAATTACCTTCATTACAGAGTTATTCCTGAAGTTAGATCTGTCTCGCGTCCATGTGAGTCAAATGGTCCGCTCTTTGTTCCCTTAACGAGTGTGTAGTACTCGTCGCCCCAAATTTGTAGCCCTAAATTGTTTGATAGAGCAAAGAAAGGACCGTCGAGTGAAATCTGAGTTTCGTGTGCCTTCATGGCAGCCATCTTGGCATCCACATACTTACTGCCATCAATCAAGGTAGTTACAAACTCGTCATCTTTAGCAAATGGAAGATCATCAACACTTTCTGCGCCAAAGAAATCTGAACCAATCTCTTTCATTTTTGCAATGCCTTCAGCCAAAACAGATTTAGGCATTGTGTTCCAATAAATCTTTTGGATCTGCCAGTTAGACAACTCTGCGGCCCGCATTGCAACAAGATGAGCCTTTATATGATCTGGATGACCATAGCCACCAATTTCGTCGTAAGTAATTAAAATGTGTGGCTTAATCTCTTCGATTACTTCGACTAAAATTTTTGCTGTTGAATCAAGGTCTGCTTGCCAAAAAACATCTGGGCGATTATTTGGTTCGGTCCCCATCATTCCGCTATCTCGAAATTTAGCTGTTGGATAACCTAAGAATCGATGATCAGAAACACCAAGCGCTTTCATAGCGTCAGCTAATTCAATTTCACGATGTGCGCCAAGCTGATCTTGCTCACTACTAGATAAATATGAAAGGGATGGAACTAATACTTCGCCTTCTTCCCCGCGAGTACAGGTCACGAGCGTCACATGAGCACCTGCATCAGCATATAAAGCCATTGTCGCCCCGTTATTGATGGTTTCATCATCAGGATGTGCGTGGACCAGGAGGATGCGGAAGCCTTCATAAGAGCGGTTCATGATTGGTAATTCTGCCGTACGATTAGACCAATGAGTAACGTAGACACATCCAACAAGGCTCGCCTACCTCGCGACGAGCGACGAGCATTGTTGCTATCTGCCGCTCTTGAAGTCTTCACCTCTGCTGGATACCACTCAGCGGCGATGGATGAGATTGCAGACCGTGCAAATGTCTCAAAACCAGTCTTGTATCAGCACTTTCCCTCAAAGTTAGAACTCTATTTAGCGGTTTTGGATTTACACATTGATTCATTAGTTTTTGAGATTCAAAAAGCAATTGCATCTACTCCCGATAACAAGGATCGAGTATTGGCAACAGTTGATGCTTACTTCGCATTTATTGAAAAGGAAGGTGAAGCCTTCAGATTGCTTTTCGAGAGCGACATGAGCGTTGAACCCCAGGTTCGTGAACGCTTAAATCGAATGACATACGACTGTGCAGCTGCGGCTAGTGCGGTCATTGCACTAGATACTGGCCTACCAAAAGAGGCATCGATGCTTTTGGGTGTTGGAATGATTGGTTATGCGCAAGTAACTGCTCGTCACTGGCTCGAACGAGATAGCAAGTTAAGTCGACAGGATGCAGTTGCATTGGTTTACAACCTTATGTGGCGTGGCATTTCAGGATTTCCGCGCAACTAAAATCGTTAGGATTAAATAAATATGGCAACAACATTTGCTGACCTGCCCCTGCGCAGTCAAACAATTGAGGCGTTACATGCCCACGGCTTCTTAGCCCCCTTTGCTATTCAAGAAATGGTGCTGCCAATCGCTTTGGCAGATGGAGATGTAATCGGTCAGGCTAAGACTGGTACAGGAAAGACTCTGGCATTTGGTATTCCAGTTATTGAACGAGTAATCGCACCGAATGATCCCGAGTGGGCTGACTTTGATAAGAAAGGCATGCCTCAGGTATTAATCGTTGTTCCTACCCGTGAACTTTGTACCCAAGTAACTAAAGACATTGAAGAGCTTGCATCCAACCGTGGAATACGCACTTTGGCGGTTTATGGTGGGCGGGCATTTGAGCCACAAATCGAAGCGCTGCAAGCAGGGGTTGAAATTGTTGTGGGAACACCTGGGCGACTTCTAGACCTTTCCCGACAAGGTCAATTGAAGCTCAAAGAGGTTTCACGTTTAGTTTTAGATGAGGCCGATGAAATGTTGGACCTAGGCTTTTTACCTGATGTAGAAAAGATTTTATCTAGCACGCCAAATCGTGCGCAAACTATGTTGTTCTCAGCCACTATGCCAGGCGACATCATCGCTCTTGCTCGTCGCTTCATGAACCAACCTATTCATATTCGAACTCAAGACAGTGAAGATGAGGGCGCAGTTGTTACTCGCATCAAGCAGCATGTTTTGCGTGCGCATGCATTAGATAAAATTGAAATGTTGGCACGAATTCTGCAAGCCGAAGGACGTGGACCAACCATGGTTTTCTGTCGTACCAAGCGAACTGCACAAAAGACAGCTGAAGATTTAATGGAGCGTGGATTTAAGGCAGCACCTATCCATGGCGATCTTGGACAAAGCGCACGTGAAAAGGCTCTGAGTGATTTCAAAGCTGGTAAATCAGATGTTCTTGTAGCTACCGATGTGGCAGCGCGAGGAATCGATATTGATGGAATTACTCATGTTATTAATTATCAGTGTCCCGAAGATGAAAAAACCTATGTTCACCGAATTGGTCGCACGGCTCGTGCGGGTGCCCATGGAATTGCAGTTACATTTGTTGATTGGGATGAACTTGCACGTTGGAAAATGATTGATCAAACTCTTGCACTTGGTTTAGCTGAGCCTGAAGAGACATATTCCTCCTCAGAACATCTCTACGAAACCCTGAACATTCCAGCAGGATCTACGGGTCGTTTGGTAAAGGCCAAGCCCGTTGCAAAAGTTGAGAGCAAAGATTCACGACCGGCTCGCACTAAGCAAGAAGCGCCAAAGGCGCGCACCGAGCGAACTCGCACACGTACTAAGAAATTTAAAGAGGGCTAAGCTGCGACAAAGACGCGAATCGCATCTACCAGCATTTGTACTGCGATGGCTGCAAGCAATAGACCAGCAATTCGAGCTACCAGGGTTACACCTGATTCTTTGATCACCTTTAAAATTGTTGTTGATGCCATAAGGGCAACTGCAATGGCAATATGAACAGCTACAACAGCAGCCGTTAATCCAAGCGCCATTGCGGTTGTGTCTACTTGCTGAACGAAAATCATGGTTGCAACAATTGCACCAGGGCCAGCCAAAATCGGAGTTCCTAGAGGCACTAGTGCAATATTTGAATCACCATCTTCATTGTGTTTCTTAGTGTTTCCTGTCAACAATTCAAGTGCAACGAGAAGCAACAAAAGTGCTCCTGCGGCCTGTAGGGCCTCCATCGAAATGTTGAGGTAACTCAAAATTGCACGGCCGAAAAGGGCAAAGATTGAAATGACAAGAAGAGATACCGCTGCAGCTTGAACCGCCAAAATTCTGCGAACTTTAGGGGTCTTGTCTGCAACTAAACCTAAGAAAATAGGAGTTGCACCTGGTGGGTCCATGATCACAAATAATGTGACAAAAGATTGAACTGCAAATGTGATTGCGCTTATATCTTTCACGCTGAAACCACCCTTCGAGCATTGGCTTGTGACTCTAACTTCTCCCATTGTTCCCTATGGGTATGGTTTTCTGCTAATGAATTAAGTTTTCCAGTGCCGTGATAGTCACTACTTCCGGTGATTACAAGATCTAACTCATGTGCAATTGCTCGCAACATCGCTCTTTCATCAGGATTTTGGTCACGATGGTCAACTTCTATGCCATTTAAACCTGCAGCGACCAAATGTGAAAAATCCTCAGGTTTGAGAATTTGACCACGATGTGAAGCAAATGGATGCGCAATTACAGCAACTCCCCCAGCTCGGCGAATCAAGGCAATAGCTTCTTCTGGAGTCGGCGCAGCATGTGAAACATAAAAACGTGATTCGTTGTGCAATAAATCTACAAAAGCTTCATCTCGTGATTTCACAATTTTCTTTGCAACTAGCGCATCAGCCAGGTGAGGTCTGCCCATCGTGGCTCCCATTGGCATGGCTTGCTCTACATCCTCCATAGAAATATCCATGCCTTCTGCACGCATTTTTTCAATCATTTTGCGCATGCGCGGAAGGCGACCATCGCGGGTTTCTTCAAGCACGCGTTGCATTTCTTCGTGAACGGGATCAAATAGCAGCCCCAACATATGCACGCTAACTCCATCATTTGTTAAACAAGAAATTTCAGAGCCCAGCGCTAATTTGAGCGAACCGCGCAGAGTTTCGATAGCTTCTTTCCAACCAGAAGTTGTGTCGTGATCTGAAATTCCCAGAACTTCTAAACCCTGAACAATCGCCTTGTTAACAAGTTCACGGGGAGAATCAGTTCCATCGCTGCAGTTCGTGTGGGTGTGCAGATCAATCATTGCTTGCTCCACGAGTTCTAGTGACTACTAAGACGCATCCAATCAGGATCAATGCGATTCCTGGAATAATCCCTAGTGGTGGTGTTTGATCCAGCCACCAAACTGCCAGTACCGCACTTACTGGTACTTCGAAAAAAACAATGAGCGAAACGATCGCGGGTGAAACACGCTTAAGTGCTGAGTTAAACATCGTATGACCTAATAACTGAGCACCAAGGATTAGTCCCAGCAGAATGAGCCACTCTTTTTGCTCAAAAGCAAAGATTTCATTCCCTGCAATTAATGCCATTGGCAACGCAGTCATTGCGCAAACAAAGTAGCAAACCGTTGTATAGGTACTTGTTTTTAAAGTGCGTTGCGCTTTTGATCCAGCCATCATGTAGGCAGCAGCTAATGCTGCAGAGATCAATGCAGCAATATCTCCCAAGAAGGCTCTAAACGAGATGGTTAAATCAACACCAGAAACTAAAATTACTCCGACAAAACTAACTATCATTCCAAGCCAGGCTTTTGATGGAATATGCCCGCCGCTGAATTTTACAAACAAGGCTGCAAATATTGGCTGAAGTGCAACAAGGGCAGTTCCCGCTGCAACTGTTGTCATTCTCATTGCTAAAAAGAAACCAATGAAGTGAAGCGCAAGTAAAACTCCGGCAATCATTGCCCATTTGATTCCAGCACGGTCTCTTGAATGACGTAGTGCAAATGGCAAGGTAATCAAGGATCCGCCTAGATTTCGCCAGAAAATCAAGGTCAGTACCGGCATCGCACTCATTGCGATTAATGGACCAGATGTTCCGATACCAATGATTCCCAGACCTAATCGAATCAGATCAGGCCGTGCAGGGATCGTCGTATGTTCATTAATACGTTCACCTGAGTTCATAAGAGAAAGGTACCCTTATCCCATGAGCGGCAATCTCTTAAACCGAGTATTTCTCGCCCGTCTTGCAGGCACTGCGGTCTTTGATCCAAATGGTGATCCTGTCGGAAAGGTGCGAGATGCTGTCGCGACCCTGCGTTCAAACAATCAGCAACCTCGAATCCTTGGGTTAGTTGTTGAAGTGCCATTGCGTCGTCGAGTTTTTGTTCCGATCACTCGCGTTACATCAATTGAAAGTGGCGCGGTTGTTATTACAGGGCTACTGAATATGCGCCGTTTTGATACCCGTCCTGGTGAAGTTCTAGTTCTAGGTGAAATGCTTGACCGATCAATCACATTGCTAGAAACCTCAGAAGAAGTTGTCGTTGAAGACATGGGCATGGAACAAAATCGAAATGGTGATTGGTTGATCGCCAAAGTACACATAATGCGCAAAAGCAGAGGCTTACGCCGCAAGGGAGCGACATCAACTGTTACATGGGAAGAAGTTGTTGGCTTTGCAAACACTGAACAAAATCAAGGTGTCGCTAATCTTCTTTCAACTTTGGCCAATCTTCGTGCTGCAGACCTTGCCGCGGTTCTGCAAGATTTAGCTCCAAAGCGTCGTATTGAAGTTGCTAGCGCACTTGAAGATGAACGACTTGCAGATGTTTTGGAAGAAATGGATGAGGACAATCGTGTTGCACTTCTTGCAGAGCTCGAAGGAGAACGCGCTGCCGATGTCTTAGGTGAGATGGATCCAGATGATGCTGCCGACTTGTTGCGTGAAGTTGGAGAAGAGCGGGCAACTGCTCTTCTAGAGCTTATGGAACCAGAAGATGCAGAAGATGTTTTGCGATTGATGACATACGAGGATTATTCAGCTGGCGGAATGATGACAACAGAACCAATTGTTCTGACAGCAGATTCAACCGTTGCCGATGCGCTGGCCGCAGTTCGACAAAAAGAGATTTCTCCTGCACTTGCTTCGCAGATTTATATCTGTCGCCAACCAGTAGAAACTCCAACCGGACGCTTTATTGGTGTGGTGCACTATCAGCGTTTGCTACGTGAACCACCTTCAACCTTGCTCGGATCAATCGTCGACACGGATTCGAAGGCGACAAATCCTGATGCGACCTTGCACGAGGTTTCATCGCATTTAGCAAGCTACAACATGCTCTCTTTACCTGTAGTAGATGCAAATGATCGACTTTTGGGAGCTGTCACAGTTGACGATGTGCTGGATCACTTGTTGCCTGAAAACTGGCGACATGATCACCGTGAAAATTCACCAGTAACTTTTGAATCAGAGAGTATTTAAGGAGGGTTAAAGATGGCACGCAACAATGGCTTAGACACTCCCCGCGAGACTCGTCGTTCAATTCGACCAAACTACGACCCTGAAGCTTTTGGTCGTATGTCCGAACGCTTTGCGCGATTCTTGGGTACCGCACGTTTTCTTGTGTACATGACAGTCTTTATTGCTTTTTGGATTATCTGGAACTTTGTTGCACCGGCTGACTTAAGGTTTGATGATTACCCATTTATTTTCCTCACGCTTATTTTATCTATGCAAGCTTCGTATGCAGCACCTTTAATTCTTCTGGCACAAAATCGCCAAGCAGATCGTGACCGAATTGCACTCAATGAAGATCGCGCGCAGAATGAACGATCTATCGCAGACACTGAATACTTAACTCGCGAACTTGCGGCGCTGCGCAACTCACTTGGTGAGGTTGCTACGCGAGATTTTGTTCGAGCGGAACTTGCCGACCTTGTTGATGAGTTAGCTAAAGAGCTACGTCGAGACACCCAATCGGACTCCGAGTAAAGACTTACTTCGTTTCATCAGTTTTTCAGCAATCTCGGAAATTGCAATTGCAGCAGGTGAAGTTGGATCAGCGTCAACTATGGGTGATCCTTCATCTCCACCAGTACGTAGCGCAGGACTAAACGGAATCTTTCCAAGTAGCGGTACTTCAATACCAACAAGTTGTGACAGTCGACGAGAAGTTTCATCTCCGCCGCCTTCACCAAACAAAGAAATTGTGTCACTGCAGTTTGGACACGGAAACGCTGACATATTCTCGATAACACCAATAACATGTTGGTGAATCTGATGCGCAATACGTCCTGCTCGTTCTGCAACCTCTGCAGCAGCAATCTGTGGAGTAGTTACAACGACAATCTCTGAAGTTGGAATCAATTGACCCAAGGAGATCGCTAGATCTCCGGTTCCTGGTGGTAAATCAATCAGCAGAACATCCAGATCTCCCCAATAAGCATCAGATAAGAGCTGCTCCAGTACACGATGAAGTAAAGGACCGCGGTATGCAACAGGATCTGAGCGTTCTGGCTTAAACATTTCCATAGAAACGGTTTTTACACCGTAAGACTCGAGCGGGATAAACATTTGGTCGATAGCCGTAGGTCGTTGTCCCATCAGGCCCATGAGACGAGGAATCGAGTGACCGTAAACATCTGCATCCAAAATTCCAACAGTCAAACCATTCTTAGCCATGGCAACGGCTAGATTGGCAGTAACAGATGACTTTCCTACGCCACCTTTACCGGATGCGATGCCGATAACACGTGTCAGTGAGTCAGGTTGTGCAAATGGAATGAATTTTTCGCGACCTCCGCGAACAACTTTTTTCACAAAGTTACGTTGATCTTCATTCATAACTCCAAAAACAAGATCCACACTCTTTACACCCTCAACACTTGTTACAGCGTTAGAGATATCGGTTCTTAACCTATCTTGCATTGGGCATGCCGCAATTGTTAGCAAAACTTTTAAGGAAACTGAACCGCCGATTTCAGAGAGATCTTCAATCATTCCAAGTTCTGTTATTGGATGGCGAAGTTCTGGATCATTAACCTTGGAAAGCGCGTCTGTAACTTGTTCCAGCAGAGTCATAGTAAATCTGGATCAATCATTGCCGCAGGCTTTTTTACCTTTGGCTTGGCAGTTTCCTCATCCAACAGATCTGAAATTTGTTTCTTTACAAAAGTCTTTGGATTTAAGTCCTTAGGTTGCAAGTCTTCAAATCCAGGTCCAAGATTGTCTCGAAGTTCTGTCGTTGCCTTATTTGCTAATCCACGAAGTTTCTTGACCCATTGCGCAGCATCTACTGCAATTTTGGGAAGTCGCTCCGGTCCGACAAGCAGCATCGCAAGGATTGCCAGACCTAAAAGCTCGCCTGCACCTAGATCGAAGAACATTTCTGTAGCCTACGCCAATTACTTCTTAGCCGCGATTAGAGTCAAAGACACAGTTTTTTCAACACCATTACGCTTATATGTAAGAGTTACAACATCGCCAACATTCTTTGATCGAACAATGACAATAAGCTCTTCTGGGCCACTAATTGGCTTTCCATCCAGAGCGGTAACAATGTCTCCACCACGCAAGCCTGCCTTTTCTGCAGGGCCGCCAGGCAAGATTCCATTGGCAGAAGTAGCAACCTGAGCGCCTTCACCCATGTAACTCATATCGATGGAAATTCCAATTACTGGATAGGTTGCAACTCCGTTTTTGATCAGTTGATCTGCGGTTTTGCGCGCCTGATTAATTGGAATAGCAAAGCCCAGCCCAATTGAACCAGTTTGCAGCTCCGATCCTAGAGATGCAATTGCTGAGTTAACACCAATAACCGCTCCGGTTGAATCTACAAGTGGTCCACCAGAATTTCCTGGATTGATTGCTGCATCAGTCTGTAATGCATTAATAAAGGAACTCTCATTTGAAGAATCTCCCGCAGTAACAGGACGATTCTTTGCACTAATGATTCCTGTCGTAACTGTTCCAGATAATCCCAGCGGAGAACCGATCGCAATAACTGCATCCCCGACTGCGACTAAATCGCTATCTCCAAATTGCATGGCCTTTAATCCTGATGCTGCAATTTTTAATACTGCTAAGTCATACGATGCATCTCGCCCAATAACTTTTGCCGAGAAGGTTCGTCCGTCGTTGAGTTTAACTCGAATACTTCCACCCGATTGCGCTGCAGAACTGATGACATGATTATTAGTCAAGATGTATCCATCACTATCAATGAAGAATCCAGAACCTGTTCCACCACCTGACAGCGAACGAGTTTGAATCGAAACTACAGACGGCAAAACTCTTTGCGCGGTACCAGCTACTGAATCTGGCGCTCGTTCGATTGTGCTTGTGGATGAAACAAGATTGACTCGATTAAACAGTGATGCGCCTGTTGCATTTACTCCCAAAATTCCACCAAGGCCTCCGGCTAAAACCGCAACTAATGCAACAGTTCCCCTTGAATTTTTAGGAGAAGGTTTTGCCTGCCACCACGGGGCTGCGACTGGAGCTACTTTTTTCCGAGGAAAGATCATGGCGCTATTTTGCTACAACTTTGTTGCGATCAGTAATCCATCGCCAATCGGAACCAACGAACTCACCCAATGATCAGTGTCATTTTTGATGATTTTCCCAGTATCTCGAAGTGCGACCGTGCGTGGATCGCGTTGGGCAGCATCACACACCTTTCCACCACCGTAATAGTTATCGATTACTAGCGCCCCACCACTTCGCAGTATTCGCTGTGCTTCGTTAATGACATACCCCAAATCCTCAGGATTGTGCCGAACAACAACTAAATCATAGGCGCGATCGGTGAGCTTTGAAATTACTTCTAACACAGAGTTAGTAATCAATCGATATCTATTGGGAGCGATATCTGCATCTGTAAAAGCTAGCTTTGCAATCTGTGAATGCTCCATCTCATCATCTATAGATGTCAATGTTCCGCTGGGTAGCATTCCATCGAACAACCACAAACTTCCTACACCGGAACCTGTACCAACTTCGACAACTGATTGCGCTTTTAATGTGGAAGCTAAAAATTTCAGAAAAGCGCCTGCTCCCGGAGTTGTATCAACCGTTCCTAATTCAACACCGCGAGCGCGTGCTTGAGATTTAAAGTGGTCCTCGGGAATGAAATTCTCGGCAAATGTATGTGGATCTACTCTCATGATATTGAGGTTATCCACTCGGTAAGAAGGCGTACTCCGAATCCTGTTCCACCTTTAGAGTTTTCGCCTGCATCAACTTCGCTGCGTGCAGTTCCTGCAATATCCAAGTGGACCCAACGTCTAGTTGATGTAAAATTTTCAAGGAAAAGCGCGGCAGTAACTGATCCAGCAGAGAACTTACCTTTATCTGCGGTGTGATTGAGATCAGCAATATCACTACGTAAAGCTTCCTTGTAATCATCAACAAGCGGCATGTGCCAGACACGATCGCCAGTTGCATCGCCCGCCTTTGAAAGCGCGGCAGCGAGTGCACTGTCACGGGTATACATTGCGGCGTACTGGCGACCCAATCCGAGTGTTGCTGCTCCTGTCAGGGTTGCAATATCTAGCAAATAATCTGGATCTAAATTGGTATCTGCATATGCCAATCCATCTGCCAAAACTAAACGTCCTTCGGCATCGGTGTTAATTACTTCAACAGTTGTTCCGCCGTAATGCTTGATGACATCACTAGGGCGTTGAGCTGTGGCAGAGATGGCGTTTTCAGCCATCATCATCAACCCGGTCACTTTCACATTTGGTTGTAATTCTTCAAGCGCGGTTAGGGTGCCAAGAATTGCGGCAGCTCCCGCCATGTCACTCTTCATCGCCATCATCGTGTCGTACGGGCGCTTAAGTGAAACTCCACCAGTATCAAAAGTGATTCCCTTGCCTACCAAAACGATATGTGGCAAAGCTTTAACTGACTTTTTCTTGGATTTTGGTTGATATGTAACTTGAATCATTCGTGGCCCTGGCTTGGGTGATGAACCGCCAACTGCGCGAAGACCACCAAACTCTTTCAGGGCTGCACCTGCAAATATTTCGACCTTTAGGCCAGTTCCCTTGGCGAATTCCTCTGCTTGCTTTCCCATCCAGGCCGGAGTTTTAATGTTTGCAGGAGTGTGCACTAAATCGCGAGTCCTGCAGATTGCTCGAGCAATTGCTGCGGCATCTTTAATCGTCTGTACATCTTTGCTTGCTACAAAAATCGTCGGCTCTTCTTTTATCTTCTCTGTCTTTAAATTCCAGACCCAAGCTCCCAATGAAACAGAAATTGCAAAGGACTTAATACCTGAAACAACACATGCTGAAAATACTGTTGTGTTTTTTCCTCGAACCTTGCGACCAACAGCAGCTCCGGCTGCACGTGCTGATGAACCACTTTGATCGCCAACTGCAACCAAGAACAATCGATCAGTCTGGGAATCTTCGGCGCTTACTGGAATTTCAAACAGCTCTCCAGCTTTTCCTGTTGGTGCAAAAAAAGTCAACTCATCAGCAAGGTTGAGAGCAAAAAACTTTTCAATCTGGGATGCAAGGGGTGATACAAATTCAAAATTACCATCTGAATTCTTGAAGAAACCCAGAGCGATTGAGTGAGCACTAACAGCCTTTGAAATCTCAAAGGGAGCGTATTGAGGTAGCGCTGACATGATTGGTAAGGCTAGTGCCTTTAAAACTAAATTACTTCTTAACGAGAGCTACAGCTGCATGTAGTGCTGCGCTGAGATTGTTTGCTTCTTCGGCGTTCATTTCGACAACCAAGCGGCCGCCACCTTCAAGAGGGATTCGCATCACTAGGGAACGAGCTTCCTTTGTGACCTCCATTGGACCATCACCAGTGCGGGGTTTCATGGCTGCCATGGGAAGACTCCTCTAAATCGTTGGTACTGCTAGGTGTGAAGCAAGGGGGTAAGTATCTCTCAGATTGAGGCTTAGTGCGAATTCCAGATTAGGTTAAATGCCCAGAATCGCGCTCAAGCGGGCCTTGCCCTGGCGAATTATTGCCTCCACAGACCTTTCCGGAACTCCAAGAATTGAAGCTATGTCCGAGGCGCTCATCGACTTCAAATAGTGCATGGACAAGATGATCCGCTCTTCTTCGGGTAACGAGGCAAGGGCTTGCGCCAGTGTTTGCGGTTGCTTACCCATGGGGCAACTTTACTTCCTTTGATGCAACTGGCGGCGCAAGGAGGACAGTGAGATACGTACTCCTAAGTACAAGCCTGGCGCAATGAGAAGAAATAGCGCTCGCGGAGCAAGAACTTCTTCTGACCAATCAAACCGTGTCGATTGCGAAGTAAGCACAGTTAATTCAAAACGCCCCGTGCCCTTAATAATTTTTCCAGTATGAATAACATCGCACACATTTGGAGGATTCCACGCAGTCACCGTCATGTGATCCATAATTCCTAACTTTCCAATTCCGGTGAAAGCTGCAATCGATGTTCCAATACCAGAACGAATCTCAGAAGTAACTTCAACAGTTGTCTGAAGCATCCATTCACTTTGTGATTCCCAGTCAGCTAATGCATCCCAGACTTTTTGAATCGGAGCATCAATGACAAGGTTCATTGCAATGTGATTACTTCTCATTTTTGACATGCTCGCAATGCTTCATCGACAGTAGTTGTCCATTGAACGATTTCACGCATTCCTGGCTTAATAAACTTCTCATCTTCTAAGTGAACAATTAACTCGTGCAAAGGCGCATAGATATCAAATGGATCTAGAATCACAACTGGCTTTGAATGAAACTTTAAGTAATGCCCGACCCAGATCTCAAAAAACTCTTCCAGGGTGCCTGCGCCGCCGGGTAAAGTTATAAATGCATCTGAAATATCGGTAATCATGTGCTTTCGTTGTCCCATAGTTTCAACAACATGTAATTCGTCATTGTCATGATCAGCAAATTCAATATCGACCAAAGCTTGTGGAATCACGCCGATTGTCTTGCCCGCAGCATCACGTGCTCCCCTAGAGACCGCACCCATCATCGAAATATGGCCACCGCCAGTGACTAACTCATTAGAAGAGGTAGCAATTCCCTTCCCTAACTCGTAAGCAAGCTCTACATACTTGTCATCGATCGAGGGTGAGGATGAACAAAAGACGGCAATACGCATGCGGCTAACAATAGAGGCTACGCTTGGCACATGACGACCATCGCATCTGGCCACGGAATCGCAACTATCGCCAAGGGCGTAACCCTTGATGTTTGGTTTCCATCCCCTGCCTTGTCGCAACTTTCACCTGCAGTTCCCGCAGAGCTATCTGCACTTGTTGGCAAGGATGATGCGCGTGGAGTTTCGCGCGAATTAGTAAGTATTGAAATTGATACTACGAAAGCACCAGCTGATGCAGCCGATGCGTATTTGCGATTGCATCTTCTATCTCACCGACTAGTGAAGCCACACGGGCTAGCACTTGATGGCATATTTGGAATCTTGAGCAATGTTGTTTGGACATCTGTTGGCCCATGTCCCGTTGAAGATTTTGAAATCACTCGTGCACGACTAAAAGCTGCACATGGTCATGTCAGTGTTTACGGCGTTGATAAGTTCCCGCGGATGGTTGATTATGTAGTTCCTTCTGGTGTTCGAATTGCTGATGCAGATCGTGTGCGGCTAGGTGCACACCTAGCATCAGGTACAACAGTGATGCATGAAGGATTTGTTAACTTCAATGCTGGAACCCTTGGAACTTCAATGGTTGAAGGAAGAATTTCAGCAGGTGTGATTGTTGGAGATGGAACCGATGTTGGCGGCGGTGCATCAATCATGGGAACTCTCAGTGGTGGCGGTAAAGAAGTTATTTCTATTGGTGAAAAGTGCTTACTGGGTGCAAATTCAGGATTGGGTATTTCACTGGGAGATAATTGTGTAATCGAAGCTGGTACTTATATAACAGCTGCAGCAAAGGTCAAATTACCTGATGGTGAAATAGTAAAAGCCGGGACTCTTTCAGGAGCAAGTAATTTGCTGTTCCGCAGAAACTCGCTAGATGGTGGCCTTGAAGTTGTTTTAAGAACTGGAACTTGGGGTGGGCTCAACAGCATTCTGCACGCCAACTAAATCAAAGTAGGCAGATGGAATCCTTGTTCGGCTTCTAAATGTTTCACCACGCAAACTTTTTTGTATTCCTGCACTAGATGTTGCCCTAATTATTGCGACAGTTCCGCTTAAATTCTTTGAAACAATTTCAAGAGCAACTACATCAGGCAGTGCAAAGGCAAGTGCAACCGAGGCTTGAGGAATTGATCGTTTCCAACTAAAGAAATTTGGATTTAGCTTTGCATCCTGGCTTCCAGGATCAGCAATAATCTGGGTATACGTTCGATCGCTTCCCCACGCATTGAATGCAGTTTCAGTTAAACCTCCCGTAGAACTTCCAAAGTAAGCCGCAATGGGTAGATTGTTTTGGGTCAGAGTTAGGCCTGCAGTATTTGTCACCGCAGTTACCCAAAACCTTCCCCAGTTTCTCTCTGTCTCTTTGGCGTAGCCCAGGAATTTCTGATCTGAAATCTCGCCATATAGGTCGCAATCACACTGGGCACGATAGATACCAGCTTTACTCAAAGCATATGTGCGAGAAGCAATTGCTTGAGCCTCAAGAGCTGCCATTGGCCATGATGATGGAACTTCACTAATCCCCCATAAATATTCATCTGCTAAACGAACAGAGTTAGTTACTTCTAGTCGATAGCCAAGAGTTGATGCTTTGACGGCTCTAAACTGCATTTGCCCGTATCGATATCTAGTTGTTGCAGATGAATGGGTTAATGAAACAACTCCATCAACACCTGGCATATATCGAGTTCCGCTCCAACGAACGGTAAAGACTCCATTTCTGGGCAAACTCGTTATTTTTTTTCCAACAACAACACTAGGAACAACTGTCGAACCTAAAATGGAAAAATTGAGTGAACTTTTAACTGGAACAATTGCAACAGGAGCTACATCTTGAGCATCTCCGATATCTCCGCTAAAGATTTGAAGTGTCGCATCAGGTGTCCCTGTTGCAATTCTTGCAGTGCTTAAGAGATGACCGATATTTACTCGTAGGATCTTTGAATCATCCATAGGTTGAATGACTACATCTTTGTAATAGTAATTCAGAATTGCAGATGATGTTTCACCGGCAAGGGCCTTCGAGCGAGCACCGATTTGGCTTAGCCCTACTCCGTGCCCGTAACCGGAACCTGTTATTGAAAACTCAGTTGGTACATCCACGGCAGCAGCTTGTGGCGGAGTGATTGCAACTAAAGCCAAAAGCAAAACGAATGGCTTAAACATCCTCATCAATTGCTGCGCTCTTTCCAAGATGCAAAAATTCTTGATATGCATCGATTACTTGATTAGGTTCGCCACGTTGAATCAACTTACCTTTGTGCAACCACGCCACATCATTGCAAGTTTCTCGGAGTGTTTGCATTGCATGACTTACAAGAATCAATGCGCGATCATCACTTCGCAATTCTTTAACTCGGTTAAGACTCTTTTCTTTAAACTTTGCGTCTCCGGTACTGAGTGCTTCATCGATTATCAAGATATCTGGGCGAACAGTTGCAGCAACTGAAAAGGCTAAGCGTGCATACATTCCTGATGAATAAGTTCGCATGGGAGCATCAATTGCATCACCTAGCTCTGAAAAATCTGCAATCTCGTCGAAGTGACCTTCGATCTCATCACGAGACATTCCTGCGGCTAAACCACCTAAAAAGACATTGTCTCGTCCTGACATGGATGGATTGAATCCAACTCCCAGCGCTAACAAGGTGCTTACCGATCCATAAACTTCGATGCGGCCTTGTGATGGAGGCAGGATTCCTGCAACGCAACGCATCAAAGATGACTTACCTGCACCATTGGTTCCAATGACACCTAAAACTTGTCCGTACTCAACATCAAGATTTACATCATCAAGTGCGCGAACAACACGAGTTTGTTTTCCGCCACGACCGAGTGCCTTAACGCGTGCCTTGAGAGTAGGTCTGCGATCAATTGCGGTCGTGTAAGTAAGCCCGACATTTCTGATTGAAACGGCGAGTTCGTTAGTTTTTTGAAGTTTAGAGGCGGACAGCGAACTCACGCTCCCTCGACAAGAAGAAGTAGGTACCAATAAAGAAGATACCTGTTGCCCAGGCTAATCCCTGAAGCATGCTCGATGTTTGAGGTACATCACCCTGAACTAAAGCACATGACCACGAATCCAAGATTGGGAAAAGTGGGTTAACGATTTCAAGAGCTTTCAGGTTTGGATTTAATGCTGCTGCTTCATACAAGATTGGAGATAAATACAGAAGCGTTCTTGTCAGATATGGCAAGAAACTTGCAATATCTCTGAAATAAACATTGATGCATGAAATTGTGATTGCAAGTCCTAGCGCAAGAAAAACAGTAATCAGAAGGACAGGAATAGCCCATAGCATTTCAATTGAAAATGATGAACCCATAACCGCCTTAATGACTAAGAAGACAATTATTGTTGGAATAAATTTAAAGATTGCGATAACCACCGCTGAGATTGGCAACATGATTCGCGGGAAGGCGGTATTTAGAATGAGCCGCTGACCTGCCGTGATTGATTTGACTCCCCCAGTTAATGAATTAGCCACTAAATAAAAGAGGAAAAGACTTGCAGTTAAATGTACATAACGAGAACTATCTGTTGTTCCGCCAATGATGATGATCAAAATAAAGTAAACGCCCGATAGCAACAATGGATTGAGGACAAGCCACAACTGGCCAAATACCGAATCAAAATGCTGTTCGCGAAGTTCAGATTTTGAGTATTCAGAGATAAAGGTTCTGCGGGACCACAAGGATTTCCAGTACTTACCCAACTTGGGCAGGCCAGCTCTAAATGGCTCATAAACCTGCAATGGGGTACTCACGGATGCAAGGTTACCGCAGGGGCTAGCGACTTCGGCGATGTGAGAAATCCAAGCCCCCATGAAATATGCATTGTGAGCAAAATAGTTGGCAAACAAAGAATCTCACCCATGCTCTTACCAATTATTGTCGAAGCTCCCAGGATAAACACTGAATAAACAAGTGCAGGAATAAAGAAAATTGGGGAAAACAGTGCCCCAAAAAGGATCGACAGCGATGTTGCAACAACCGTAAATGGTGGAGCGAGATATCTGTAATTGATGCTTCCTTTATGTCTTCTTGAAACTACTCGTCGCCAGCGACCGTATTCAAAGTACTGCTTAGCAAGAGCTTTAATTGTCGAGCGGGGACGATAAATAACTTTAAGTCTGGGATCAAAATAAATTACGCCACCACTTTGGCGTAAACGAAAGTTGAGTTCCCAATCTTGTGCTCGTGTAAATTTCTCATCAAACCCACCGACCGCTAGTAACGCTTCTTTTCTAAAGCAGCCTAAGTACACGGTGTCGGATTCTCCAGCACCTCCTCCGGTGTGAAAGCGAGCTGCTCCAACCCCAAGTGGACTGCGCATTGCGCGAGCAACAGCTCTCTCAAAAAGTGAAACACCTTCGGCTGCCATGATCCCACCAACATTTACTGCCCCAGTTTCATTAAGAATTTGAAAGGCGGTTTCACAATAATCAATTGGAATTTGTGAATGTCCATCAACCCGAACAATGATTGAATAGCGAGTTGCGGCGATAGCAAGATTTAAACCTGCAGCGGTTTTTCCAGTTGGATTTTCAACGACGACAACTCGTGAGTCTTTAGATTCGAGCATCTTTGCAATTTTCATCGTTTCATCCTGCGAAGGACCGACAGCAAGGATTACTTCTAAAGCTCCGATGAAATTCTGAGACAGGATCGAATTCACTGAATCCTCAAGATATTTTTCCTCGTTCAGGACAGGCAGGATGACCGAGATTTCTCGCTTCGGTGAGCCATATAACGTGTTCGCTGATGTCGACATAACGCGTACACGCTATCGC
>Ga0222712_10001910_pt1 | contig 24839 bp, 19 predicted proteins | sample C33_657DmetaG_FD_165043 | JGI IMG/M metagenome (GOLD analysis project Ga0222712, IMG submission 165043) | Estuarine water microbial communities from San Francisco Bay, California, United States - C33_657D | ecosystem: Environmental > Aquatic > Marine > Unclassified | place: USA: California... | reverse complement strand
GCGGGTGCGGCTGCGCGGCGAGGCGGCGGCGCAGGTCGGCGTCGACGCGGCATGGTCGGCGTCGGCGCGGCTGACGGCGACGTGGCCGGACCTGGGGGCGTTCTCGAGGGCGATTCCGAGCGGGACGCGCTGCGAGTGGAAGGTGGAACTGGCGGCGGACGGGAAGCCGGGCGAGGCGGCGGTGCGCTCGGCGCAGGTGGACGGCGAGGGCGGCTTCCGGCTGCGGGTGGCGAAGCCGCTGGTCTGGCGCGGGGGGCCGATGCCGGCGGACTCGTCGGGCGCGCCGGTGGAGCTTTCGGCGGGCGACGCGCCGCTGCGCGCGCTGGCGCCGTTCCTGGCCGCGGCGGGCGTGGTGCCGGTGGCGGGGACGTGGTCGGGCGCGGCGGAGATCACGTTCGCGGGCGGCGAGGCGGTGGTGAGCTCGCCGCGGGCGCTCGCGATCGCGGGCCTGGCGCTGGAGCGCGAGGGGAAGGCGTGGATCAAGGACATCGACCTGACGCTGCCGCTGCGCGCGGACCGCGGGGGGCTGTCGCTCGACAATTTCCGGGCGGGGGTGGCGGGACGGAGCCTGGTCTCGGGCAGCGCCTCGCTGCGGCCGACGGCGGGCGGCGGCTGGGAGGCGGACGGCCGGGTGCGGGTGGATCTGGGCGACCTGGCGGGGCAGCCGGGCTGGGAGAGCCTGCCCCTCGAGCGCCTGAGGGGAACGGTCGCGGAGGTGGGCGCGAGGGTGAGCGCCGCCGCGGGCAAGGCGCCGGTGGTCGCGGGCGGCGAGGGAAGGATCTCGCGGGGCGAGGTGACGCTCCTGCGCCTGCGCCAGCGGGCGGAGGTGGCGCTGGGCGAGGCCCTGCCGCAGGGCGCGCTGGCCGAGGCGCGGGCGGAGAACCTGCCGCTGGAGACGGTCGCGGCGCTGGTGCCGGGGCTCGGGTTGGCGGGGACGCTGGAGAAGGCGGACCTGACGGTGGGCTCGAGGAGCGACGGGAACTGGTACGTGCGGAGCGAGTCGGGGCCGGTGCGGTTCGCGCGCGCGGCGGTGTCGTGGGCGGGGACGCCCTACCTGCGGGACTGCGAGCTGAGCACGGAGATCGACCTGGCGTTCGGGGGGAAGTCGGTCCTGAAATTCGAGAAGACGGACCTGCGCAGCGGCGGAAGGACGCTGGCGACGGGCGGCGCGACGGTGCCGCTGGGCGGCGGGTGGCCGACGGGCGAGGTGACGGGCGAGCTGGGCGCGATCGCGCTGCAGCCCTTCGCGGGCCCGCTGGCGCAGCTGGCGGGAGGGAATTACCGGCTGACGGTCGGCCCGGCGGAGGGCGGCGGCGTGGGCGCGGAGCTGACGCTGCGCGAGGCGGGCTTCCGGGACCGGGCGCTGCGGGTGAACGCGGCGCGGCTCCAGGCGAGCGCGCGCGAGACCGCGGACGGCGACCGGATCGAGGGATCGTTCCGGCTGGGCGCGGGCGGCGTGAGCGAGGGGACGTTCGGCGTGACGCGCAAGGTCGCGGGCAAGGCCTCGCATTGGGAGGCCAGGATCGACCTGAGGACGTTGGTGCTGGAGGACCTGATCGGCCTGGCGCCGCCGGAGGGAGACCCCGCGGAGGCGCCCGACCCGGCGACGATCCGCCCGGACGCGGAGCCGGTCTGGGCCGGGCACACGGGCACGCTCGAGGCGCGGCTTGGCCTGGGCACGCTGGGCGCGCTGCGGGCGGAGAACGTGGCGCTGCTGGCGACGCTGGACGCGGAGGTCGCCAAGGTGACGTCGCTGACCGGCACGGTGCTGGGCGGGACGCTGGTGGGCGAGGGCGCGCTGGCCTTCAGCCGCACGGCGGCGCGGGGACCCTATGTGCTGAGCGGCAACGGCCGCCTGGCGGGCGCGGACCTCGCGCAGGTGGGCAAGGCGATCCCGGGGATGGAGGGCAACCTCGAGGGCAAGCTGGACGCGCGCCTGCGGGCGGCGTCGTGGGGCCAGGTGACGGGCCGGCTGGCCCCGAACCTGGCGCTGGAGGCGGACGTGGACTCGGCCGGCGGCCGGGCGCGGCTGCCGAGGTCGGCCGCGGCGATCTCGGAGCAGGCGGGCGAGATCGCGGACATCGGGCTGGGCGTCGCGGCGCTGACGGCGGCCTTCGGCAAGGGCAAGGACGCGGAGCGCGCGGCGCGCGTGGCGCTGGTCGCGCAGACGATGAGGGAATTGCAGAAGGCGGTGACGGACTATCGGTTCACGAAGCTGGAGCTGAGGGCGACGCGGCAGCCCGACGGGACGCTGCGGGTGGCGAGGCTGGAGACGACGGGCGAGGCGCTGGGGTTCAGGCTGAGCGGGGCGATCTCGCCGCGGACGGGCGCGGGCATGGCCGACTGGCCGCTGGACTTCGCGGCGGAGCTCCGGGGCGGCGGGATCCTGGGGCAGAACTTCACGACGCTCGGCTACGACGCGGGCCTGCCGACGCCGGACGGGATGCGGCAGGGCCCGGCGTTCGCGATCGGGGGGACGTTCAACGCCATCAGGACCAACCTCCTGGAGTCGCTCCGCGTCTCGCCGCGCGCGCCGGCGGGGCGGACGCCGCCGCCGCCCACGCAGGGGGCGCCGACGGGGCCGGGCTTGCTGCCCTTCCCTTTCGGCCGCTGAGCGCATGGGCCGGATCGCGACACTCGGCGCGCTGGTGATCGCCGCCCTGGCGGCGGGACTGGCCGCGGTGTGGGTCGGCGTGGACGGGTGGGGCGCGGGCCTGAACGGCGAGCTGGCGCTGCTGCGGCTGCCGCGCGTGCTGGGCGCGCTGGTGGCGGGGGCGGCGCTGGGCGCGGCGGGGGCGGCGCAGCAGGGGCTGTTCCGCAACCCGCTGGCGGACCCCGGGCTGACGGGCGTCTTCGGCGGGGCCCTTCTCGGGGTGACGGCGCTGGTGGCGCTGGGCGCGGGCGCGGCGTGGGAGAGGCCGTGGCTGCTGCCGGTGGCGGCGGCGGGCGGGGCGTTGGCGGCGACGCTCGCCCTGGTCGCCTTCGCGCGCGGGAGGAGCCCCTCGGGCCTGCTTCTCGCGGGCTTGGGCATCAACGCGCTGGCGGGCGCGGCGACGCTCGCGCTGACGGCGTGGGCGGACGAATCGAGGTCGACCCTGGCGATGGTGCAGGCGGGAAGCTGGCTCGGGCACATGACCCTGGAGCTGGTGGCGTGGCCGACGCTGGCGGCGGGCGCGGCGGTGCTGGGACTTTGGCTGATGGCGCGGCGGCTCGATGCGCTGGGGCTGGGCGAGACCGGGGCGTGGCTGGCGGGCGTGGATCCGGGCGCGACGGGCCGAAGGGCGGCGCTGATGACGTCGGTCGCCGCCGGCGCGGCGACGTGCCTCTGCGGCCAGATGGCGTTCGCGGGCCTGCTGGCCCCGCATCTGGCGAGGGCGCTGGCGGGGCCGCGGCACGCGTGGTCGATCCCGGCCTCGGCGGCGGTCGGGGCGCTGATCGTGCTGGCGGCGGACACGGCGGGGCGAGTCGGCCTGCTGGGCAAGACGCTGCCGGCGAGCGCGCTGGTGGCCTTGGTGGGAGCTCCGGCCTTCCTGTGGCTGGCGAGGCGCCATGTCTGACCCGCTGCTCGAGCTGCGCGGCGCGACGGTCGCCTTCGGGGACCGTGAGGTTTTGCGCGGGCGGGACTTCCGGCTGGAGGCGGGCGAGCGCGTGGCGCTGCTGGGGCCGAACGGCTCGGGCAAGACGACGCTGCTCAGGGTGCTGTCGGGCGAGCTCAGGTCGGGCGAGCTCCGGGTGGCGGGGCGCCTGGTCGGGGAATGGACGGCGGCCGAGCTGGCGGGGCGCAGGGCCATGCTGGAGCAGCAGCCGTCGTGCGCGTGGGACCTGACGGTGGGCGAGCTGGTGGCGCTGGGCGGCACGGGAGGCCGGGAGATCCTCGCGCGCCTGGGCATCGCGCACCTCGAGAGCGGCAAGGTTTCGGGGCTCTCGGGCGGCGAGCGTCGCGTGGCGCACCTGGCACGCTGCCTGGCGCAGCTGGGCGAGCCGGCGGGGAAGATCCTGCTGCTGGACGAGCCGGATGCGGGGCTGGACGAGGCAAGGCTTGGGTTGGCGGCGGCGGCGATCCGTCGGTTCGCCCTGGAGGGCGGCGCGGTGGTGGTCGCGACGCACGGGAGGTTGGCGGAGGGGGCAACTCGCGCGCTGGCTCCCTAGCTCACCGGCTCGCCGGCGGGATGGAGGAAGGCCACCCGGAGGGTCCCCGCTCCTCCTCGCCCTTCGCCTGAACCTTGGTCGCAATGGGGTCCGCAGGAGGGGGATGAAGGCTGGGCTTGGAGGGAGAGGGGTGAGGCGTAAGATGGGGAAATGACGAAGACCTGCCTGCCCTTGCTCGCCTTGATCGCATCGGCGTCCGCGCAGACGGCGCCGGCGCCCAAGCCCTGGATCGCGATGGCGGACTTCCAGGCGACGCGCGAGGCGACAATCTCGAACGCGGGGCCGCTGGAGGGGACGTTTGAGCGGAGCCGCTCGGGGGTGGAGTTGATCCACGAGGGTCCGGACCACGCGCTGGACCTTGAGCTTTACCGTTATGAGAACCGGATGACGGGGCCGCTGGCGGCGGACGCGACGCGCGCCTACGGCGACACGGAGGACTTCATCCTCTCGGGCTTCGGGCAGACGGCCTGGGGCAAGGACGCGCACGTGCAGCTGATCGGCGCGGTCGAGGTGGCGGGCGAGACGGAGGCGGACGCCGCGGAGAGCTTCCGCTGGGGGCTGGGCGGCGCCTACCGCTGGAAGCCCGGCGCGGGGTGGGACGTGGCCCTGGGCCTGATGGTGCAGAGCCGGTTCGAGATGGCCGCGCTGCCGATCCCGTACGTGCGCATCCACTGGGACCCGAGCCCGGACCTGAGGATCGAGGTGCGCGGGACGGGCCTGCAGAACGGCTTCTACGCGCGCTGGTTCGCGACGGCGGACAAGGCGACGAGCGTGGACCTGGCATGCGCGTACGAGACGCTGACGTTCCGGCTGACGGAAGGCGCCGGGGGGCCGCGGGCGGTGGCGATCGGCGAGGTGCCGCTTCGGGTCGGGGTGACGCAGTTCCTGGAGCCGAGCGGGACGTGGTTCGCGCGGGTGGCTTACGCGTACAATGTCTTCCACCGGGAGTCGTTCCGGCGCGACGGCGAGTCGATCGGCGCGTTTGAGACGGGGGGGACGCCGGTGCTCACGGTGAGGGTCGGGGCGAGGTTCTAGGACGGCGGCCAGGCCGCGCTGGGGTGGCACAGGGGCACGGGAGGTGGAGCTCGCCAACGCTCGCCGGATTCGTTGGGGATCAAAGGGACGCGGCCGCTCCTTCCCCCGCGCCCTTGGCCCTCCTCGAACCCCCTCGCCGCATGGCCCCGCGCGATCGGGGAGGGCAGAGATCGCGGGCGGCGCCGCGGGGCTGGCCGGAGGTCAGCGCCGGATGCGGAGGAACCAGAGGAGGCGGCGGAGGAAACCGAGTTTGCCGGAATCGCTCCGTTCGCCGAGGGCGGCGCGATCGGCGAAACGATCGGCATCGTCGTCGCCGTGGCTGGGCAGGCAGAGCAGGAGAATGACGATGGCGACCAGGCCGAGGATAAGGCAAAGTCCGAGGAAGAGCAGTCCGGGGTCGACTAGCACTGCGACCAGTCAAATCCCCGGTATTATATTTCGCAAAGGTATAATGGGGTGGGCGCGACCAAAAAACGCGGGCTCAGTAAAACTCGACGGAATAGCCCAATTGACGCCCGGGAAGGCCCTCCGCGCCGTCGATGAGGACGCCGAAGCGGTCGCCTTTGCCGATTTTTGAGCCAGGGCGGAAGATGAGGCACTGGGGGATGCCGCTGCCTTCGGTGGACAGACGGACGTCGGAGAGGGGAATTTCCTTCAAGCCCTTGAGGTCCTTGGGAAAGGCGCGGACTTGGGCGAGGGTGCGGAGCTCGAAGACCTTGACGTTGGCCCCGGCGAGACGGTGGCGGGCGGGATCGAGGGAGACGCTCCAGGCGGTGCCGGGCTTGAAGTAGGCGATGGGGTGGAGGCCGGCGGAGGGGAAGCAGACGATGGCGCCGGGGGCGGAGGGGCCGGAGGTGTCCATGACCCACATGGCGCTGAAGCCGTCGACGACGCCGAAGCCGGTCTTGCCGAGGGAGGGGTTGAGGCACCAGCGGCGGTGGCCGACGACGCGGACGTTGGAGGGGTCGGAATCGTCCATGTAGCCGTCGACCGAGCCGACGAGGCCGTCGCCGCCGCTGGTCCAGTGGAGGTTGGACTTGGAGGTGCCCTCGAAGCCGCGCTTGTAGGCGGCCTCGGGCATGCCCTGGGGGCGGGGAGGGGTGTGGTTGATGGCGCCGTGGCGCTTGCAGAGCTCGGCGCCGAACTTGGCGGTCCAGCTGAGCTCGGGGTCGAGCTCGACGTCGTGAGGGAGTCCGGCGAGGTAGCGGTAGCCGTTGAGGCGGGCGAGCTCGGCGCGGGCCTTGGCGAGATCGCCCGAGGAGGGCGGAGGGATGTCGTCCTTCCCGCCCTTGGGCCAGCGGGGCGCGGGGGCCGCGGCGCGGGCCTTGGCCTCGATGGCCTTGAGGGCCTTCTCGATGTCGGCCTTGCTCCGCTTGGCGGTGGCCTCGGGATGGGGCGAGGCCGGGCAGGCGGCGGCGAGGAGGGCGAGGGCGAGGAGCAGCCTCATGGGACGACCATCGCACGGGAAAGCCGGGGCGAGGCAACGCCGGAAGACCTTCCTGCCTTGCGCCGGGGGCGGGGGGCGGCTTGGCTGAGCCACCCCGCCATGAGCCGAGTCACCGCCGTCCTCGCCCTCCTCTGCGCCTCGCTTGCCGCCGTCGCCGCCGCGCTCGGCCTGCAATGGTGGCGCACCGCCCAGCAGCTGGCCGCGGCGGCGCAGGTCGCGGCGGAGGCGACGAGGCCGGAGCCCTTTAGGTTCGCCACGTCGGCCTATCCCAGGGCCAATGACGGCCGCATGAGCGAGGGCAACCACCAGCGTCACCTCGGCCAGACCGCCGCCGCGGAGGCTTCCGCGAAGGAGGGTGGCAAGGGGCTGGTGCTGGTGGGCGACTCGATCACCCACGCGTGGGAGCAGCCCGCCAACCTAGCGTTGCTCGAGGGCCTGCCCAAGGTGGTGAACCTCGGCACGGGCGGGGACCGCACCGAGAACGTGCTATGGAGGCTGCGGAACGGCAACCTGCCCAAGGGGCTGGACCCGCGCGCCTTCGTGGTGATGATCGGCACGAACAACACCGGCCACCGGATGGACAAGCCGGAGGACATCGCGGCGGGGGTGATCGCCATCCTGGACGAGATCCAGGGGAGGTTCCCGCGCTCGCCGGTCATCCTCTATCGCATCTTCCCCCGCGGCGCCCAGGCCGACGACAAGATGCGGCTGAACAACGCGGCGGCGAGCGACCTGGTGGCGAAGGCGATCGCCGGGCGTCCCAACGTGCAGGTGCGCGAGCTCGCGCCCAAGCTCCTCCAGCCCGACGGCACCCTTGCCCGCGAAATCATGCCCGACCTGCTTCACCTGAGCAAGAAGGGGTACGAGATCTGGGCCGAGGACCTGCGCGAGGCGCTGAAGTGAGCGGCGGCGCCTGACGGCGCCGCAAGCCGCACGGGGGCACGGCGGCACAGCGGCACGGAGCATAGCTCACCGGCTCTTTGGCCAACCAGCGGGATGGCGGAAGCTCAGCCGGAGGGTCAGGGCTTCCTTTCGTTTTCGTTCTTCGTTCTCGCTCCCCAGGAAGGGGTGAATCGGGACCGGGGGCCGGCCGGAAGCCCGGGTTGGGAGCGGGGGTCCTTTTGGGCTTTCCTTGGCTGGGTGAGGCGGACAACCTCCGAGAACCCATGGGCCAGCAATACAACAAGGTCATCAAGCGCCGCCGCCGCCGCGCCTATCTGGAGCGCGTGAAGGCGCGGATCAAGTCCGCCCGCACGTCCAAGAAGAAGGCCGGCAAGAAGTGAGCGCGCGGGTGGCCGGCTTGCTCGTCCTGCTGACCGCGGGATGCGCGACCGTCCCCTATCCGGCGGTCGAGATTCCCGGAATCGCCCGGGTGGAGGAATCGTATCGCGGGCCGGCGCAGGTGCAGCGGCTGACGCGCGAGGCGGAGGACGAGGAGGGCATGGACGTGGTGCTGCGCACGGACCGCGCCTCGAGGATCGGCTACCATTTCCACATCGCGCTCGACCGGGGCTTCGACCCTCCGGCCGGCTCCAAGGTCCGGGTGCAGTACGTGGCGAAGGAGGGCGAGGCGGCGACGGAGCGCACCATGGCCCTGCCCCGCAACCCGGGTTGGTGGTTCGGGGAGATTGTGGTGGCGCTGACGGGCGCGGACGCGCCGACCCCGAGGTGGCGTCCCTTGGCGTGGCGGGTGAGCATCCTGGGGCCCGATGGCAAGGAGCTGGCGGTGAGGAGGAGTTTCCTCTGGGGGATGCCGACGGACACGGGGTTGGGGAAGTGAGCGACGGCGGAGCCGCCGGTGAGGGAGACGGGGCTCGGGGGCTCGGGGGCCGAATGGCTCGTTGGCTCGATGGCTCTCTAGCTGAATAGCGGGGTTAGAAGGTAGCGGATTGGCGGGAAGCGGGGCTCCGGCTTTTTTTCGTCCCTCGTTTCTCGTTCCTCATTCTTCGTTCACTTGGCTTAGCGCCAGGAGCGGGGGCCCGGGGAATGGGTGGCCGGCGGCAGCGTCCGCTGGCGCCGCTGGTTGCCATGGGCGAGGGAGGAGGTTGATTGGGGAGATGAGGCGAAGCAGGCAGAAGCTGGAGTGGACGACGTGGCGCGTGTTGCGGCTGGCGCAGCCGATGGGGGAGCGGGTGCTGGCGGAGGTCTTGGACGGGGGGCAGAGTTTTCGCTGGAGGCGGGAGGCGGAGGGGTGGGTCGGGGTGTTTGGGCGCGGGGTGGCGCAGCTGAGGCCGCACGCGAGGGGCGTGGAGTGGCGCCAGCCGGAGGGCATGCCCGACCTGGGGGAGGCGCTGGGGCGCTACCTGGACGCGGAGGGGGAGCAGGCGGCGCTGGCGGAGCGGCTGCCGTGGAGGTCGGATGCGTTCCTGCGGGAGGCGATGGAGCGGTTTCCGGGGCTGAGGATCCTGCGGCAGGAGCCGGAGGAGGCGCTGCTGGCGTTCCTGTGCAGCTCGAACAAGCAGATCGTCCAGATACGCAGGATGGTGGCGGCGTTGGCGGAGAGCCTGGGCGAGGAGGTGGCGCCGGGCTACTGTGCCCTGCCCTCGTGGGAGAGGTTGGCGCGGGCGGGCGAGGCGGAGCTGAGGGCGTGCGGGCTGGGTTACCGGGCGGGGTTTGTCCGAGGCACGGCGGGGCGGCTGGCGCGGGAGAGGGATTGGCTGGGCGGGCTGGAGGGGACGACGACGGCGGAGGCGGAGGCGAGGTTGGCGGAGTTGCCGGGCGTGGGGCCGAAGGTGGCGGCGTGCGTGGCGCTGTTTGGGCTGGGGAGGCTGGATGCGTTCCCGGTGGACACGTGGATCGGTCGGGTGATGTCGGAGGGCTACGAGCTCAGCGGGTGGCGGAACGAGGCGCTGGGCCGGTTTGGGCGGGCGCACTTCGGCGAGGCGGCTGGCTTGGCGCAGCAGTGGCTCTTCGCGCGGGCGAGGGCGGAGCAGGGGCGCAAAAAAAGCCCCCGGATGTCCGGGGGCTTTGAGGAGGGCCGGGGGCCGCGGCTCAGCCCTTGAAGGAGTAGCCTTCCTCGCCGTGGTCGGTGACGTCGAGGCCGCGGGCCTCGTCCTCCTCGGTGACCCGGAGGCCGATGGTGTGCTTGACCAGGAGGCCGATGACGAGGGTGGCGAGGAGGGAGAGGACGAGGGTGATGCCGACGGCCTTGAGCTGCTCGCCGAGGAGGCCGCCGGAGGCGAGGACGTCCTTGAGGTTGGTGTTGAGGTTGCCGTTGACGTCGGCGGTGGCGAGGATCCCGGTGAGGATCGCGCCGAGGGTGCCGCCGACGGCGTGGACGCCGAAGGTGTCGAGGGCGTCGTCGTACCCGAGCCACTTCTTGAGGTAGACCACCGCGAAGAAGGGGATGGCGCCCGCGAGGAGACCGATGAGGACGGCGGCGTTGAGGGTGACGAAGCCGGCGGCGGGCGTGACGACCACGAGGCCGGCGACGGCGCCGGAGCAGAGGCCGAGGATGCTGGCGTGGCGGCGCAGGACCCACTCGAGGGCGCCCCAGGTGAAGGCGGCGACGGCGGCGGCGAGGGTGGTGGTGGCGAAGGCCTGGGCGGCGACGCCGTCGGCGGAGAGGGCGGAGCCGGCGTTGAACCCGTACCAGCCGACCCAGAGCATGCCGGTGCCGACCATGCAGAGCACCATGGAGTGGGGGGTCATGGGGGTCTTGCCGAAGCCGGAGCGGCGGCCGACCAGGATGCAGAGCAGGAGGGCGGACCAGCCGGAGGTCATGTGGACGACGGTGCCGCCGGCGAAGTCGATGGCCTTGATCGAGGCCTTGGCGTTCCAGACGCCGTTCATGTCGCCGGTGATGCCCCAGACGTTGTGGGCCATGGGGAAGTAGACGACGAGCATCCAGAGGGTGACGAAGGCGACGACCGCGGAGAACTTCATGCGCTCGGCGACGGCGCCGACGATGAGGGCGGGCGTGATGATGGCGAACATCAGCTGGAACATGGAGAAGACGTTCTGCGAGATCCAGTAGGCGTAGTCGCCGTTGGGGGCGGAGGTGACGCCGTTGAGGAAGAAGAACTCGGAGCCGCCGAAGGCGAGGCCGAGGCCGGTGCCGTCGAAGCTCTTGCCGAAGACCAGGGAGTAGCCGACCGCCCACCAGAGGATGGAGACGAGGCCGGCGATCCCGATGCACTGGGCGGCGACGGAGAGGACGTTCTTCGAGCGGACAAGCCCGCCGTAGAAGAGGAAGAGGCCGGGAAGGGTCATGAAGAGGACCAGCGCGGCGCAGGTCATGAGGAAGGCGTTGTGGCCCGGGCCGGCGACGGCGGCGAGGGGACCCGCGGCGACCTTCTCATCACCGGCCTTGGGGCCGGTGTTGCCGACGTAGGCCTCGAGGTCGCCGATGCGCTGCTCGAGGGAGGCGGGGGCGGGCCCGGCGGGAGCCGAGGGGGCGGCGGAGGCCGCGGGGGCGTCCTGGGCCATTGCCAAGGCAGGCAAGGCCAGCAAGGCGATGAGGGAGAGGTTGCGGAGCAGGTTTTTCATGGCGAGGGGGAGAATGCACCCGCTGTGCCAACGGCCAAACGGACCCGGACGGGGCCAAGTTTGCGATTATTTGCGCATTCCCGGGCGGAGCGCAGGCTAACTTTGGGCAAAAGCCCGGCTTGGCTAGCCAGCCATGCGCAGGAGCTCGTCGGAGGCCTGTAGGACCTGGTCGGGGCGGATGCGGCCGAAGGCGCGGCCCATGCGGTCGCGCCACTCGGCGGCGGTCTCGCCGAGGTAGGGGGCGTTGTCGACGCGGACGTTGCGGCTGAGGGAATCCCAGGGGCGGTTGCGGCCGTAGTCGGAGGGACCGTAGAGGCCGACGACGGGACAGCGGACGGCGGCGGCGAGCTGGAGCACGGGGGTGTCGACCCCGAGGCAGAGGCGGGCGTCGGCGAGAAGGCGGGCGAGCTGGGGGATGCGAAGCTTGCCGGCGAGGGAGGAGGCCGCGGGGCCGATGGCGCCGCAGACGGCCTCGGCGTAGATGCGCTCGGTGGCGTCGGGGCCGCAGGAGACGACGACGCGGTCGACGGCGCGGGAGTCGATGAGCTCGCGGCCGACGACGGACCAGAAGTGGGCGCCGAGCATGCGGGCCGGGTCGGCGGCGGTCGGGTGGATGAGGGCGTAGCGGCCGGGCTCGAGAAGGAGGCCGTGCTCCTGCATGCGGGAGGTGGCGAACCAGTAGGCGGGGGCCTGGGTGGGGAGGGACATGGCCTGGGCGACCACGGCGTGGTTGCGGGCGGCCTCGTGGAGATCCTGGGTGGGAGGGTCGCCCCAGCCGTCGAGCAGCGGCAGGTAGAGTCCGGGCCGGCCGACGACCCAGCGGCGGGCGGCGCCGGAGAGGGCGGCGCAGCGGCGGGCGGCGGCGGAGGGCGCGAGGGCGAAGGCGTGGTCGAAGTCCTGGCGGCGGAGGTGGGCGAGGAGGGCGAGCCCGGGCGAGGGTGGGAGCGGCAGGGCCAGGTCGACGCCGGGGCAGCCCTCGAGGACGGCGAGGGCGGCGGGGGACGTGAGGACGGTGACGCGCGCGGCGGGGTGACGCTCGCGGATGGAGCGGACGGCGGGGGTGAGGGCGAGGGCGCCGCGAAGGCCGCAGGGCTTGGCGAGGAGGACGCGCACGGTCAGCCGGCTCCCTGCTGCTCGGCGAGGCGGCGGAAGAGGGGGGAGGCGGCGAGGACGTCGGCGCGGGAGCCGTCGGCGACGACGGCGCCGCGGTCGAGGACGACGATGCGGTCGACGTCCCGGATGGTGCTGAGGCGGTGGGCGACGATGAGGGTGGTGCGGCCGCGCATCAGCTGGTTGAGCGAGGACTGGATGGCGCGCTCGGTCTCGGTGTCGAGGGCCGAGGTGGCCTCGTCGAGCAGGAGGATGGGGGCGTCCTTGAGGAAGGCGCGCGCGATGGCGACGCGCTGGCGCTGGCCGCCGGAGAGGGAGCCGCCGCGCTGGCCGACGGGGGTGTCCATGCCCCGGGGGAGGGCGCGGATGAAGTCGAGGGCGCCGGCGAGGCGGGCGGCCTCGTCGACCTGGGCGTCGGTGGCGCCGGGGCGCCCGAGGCGGATGTTCTCGCGGACGGTGTCGTCGAAGAGGACGGGGTCCTGGGAGACGAGGGCGATGGCGCCGCGGAGCTCGGCGAGGCGGAGGTCGCGGAGGTCGCGGCCGTCGAGGAGGATGCGCCCGGAGGCGGGATCGTGGAAGCGGGGGATGAGGTTGACGAGGGTGCTCTTGCCGGCGCCGCTGGGCCCGACGAGGGCGACGGACTGGCCGGAGGGGATGTCGAGGGAGATGCCGGAGAGGACGGTGTCGTCGCCGTAGCGGAAGCCGACGGCCTCGAGGCGGAGGGCGCCGCGGACGGGACCGAGGGCGGGGGCGTCGGCGCGCTCGGGCACGTCGTCGGGGGCGTCGAGGACCTCGGCGAGGCGGCGGAGGCCGACCTCGGCGAGGCGGAGGAGGTTGCTGACGCGGCCGAGCTTCTTGACCGGCTCGTAGGCCATGTAGAGGGCGGTGACGATGAGGAGGAGGTCGGGAAGGCCGAGGCCGATGTCGGCCCCGACCCAGACGGCGAGGGCGACGCCGCAGGCGGCGACGATCTCAAGGAGGGGGGAGAGGGCCTTGTCGTAGCGGGCGATGCGCGAGTTGATGCGCAGGGTCTCGTCGGCCAGGGCCCGGTAGCGGGCGAGCTCGCGGGCCTCGAGGTTGTAGGCGCGCACCTCGCGCGGGGACTGCAGGTTCTCGATGAAGACGGAGCCGAGGCGGGCGAGGCGCTCCGCGGCGAGCTGGGCGCGGCGCCGGAGGGCGCGGCCGACCCAGCGGACAAGGAGGACGGAGGCGGGCGTGGCGGCGAGGCAGAGGAGGAACTGCCAGCCATCGGGCAGGCTGAGGCAGGTGAGGACGACGGCGCCGGTGGCGAAGACCAGCATGAAGGGCTGGATGACGAGGTCGTTGGTGACGTCGACGAGGACGATGCGGACCGACTGGACGTCGGTGGTGAGCCGCTGGAGGAGGTCGCCGGTCGGCATCCGCGAGAAGAAGGCGACGGGAAGCCGCTGGATGCGGGCGAAGACCGCGGTGCGGACGGAGTCGATGACGCGGAGGCCGGCGACGTTGATGCAGACGTTGGCGCCCCACTGGGCCAGGCCGCGGAAGGCGAAGACGGCGGGGAGGAAGAGGACGGCGAAGGCGACCTCGCGTCCGGGGGGAAGCCGGAGGGGTTCCCAGCCGAGCCAGCCGGGGAAGGCGAGGAGGGGCTGGGCGCGCGTGGCGGCGTCGCCGAAGGCCGCGGGCAGGACCTTGCCGATGAGGAAGGGGACGCCGAGGGCGCTGGCGAGGGAATAGACGATGCCCAGGAGGACGGCGAAAACCAGCAGCCGGCGACTGCCCCTGAGGTGGCTGAGGTAGTCTTGGCGGCGGCTGGGCACGCGCCCAGCGTGGCGAGGGAGGGGCGGGAAGGGAACGGAAAAAGCGCCTCAGCGCCGCCGGGGGAAGGCGAGGGAGAGGAGCATGGCCAGGGCGAGCACGGAGCCGATGACGGCCAGGGAGACGTCGGTCGGGACATGGACCTTGCCGTCCCGGACGATCCATCCGGGGACCCAGGCGGCGAGGGCGCCGTCCTCCTGGCCGAGGCGGGCGGCGAAGGGCAGAATCATCTTGAGCCCGATGAAGCAGAGGATGAAGGCGAGGGCGGGCTTGAGGAAGCGGAAGTAGGCGAGGAACCCGGAGAGGGCGAAGTACATCGAGCGCAGGCCGAGGATGGCGAAGATGTTGGAGGTGAAGGCGACGAAGCGCTTCTCCTCGAGGGGCATGTCGGGCGGCAGGATGCCGAGGACGGCGGGGATGGAGTCGACGGCGAAGACGATGTCGGTGCCCTCGATGACGAGGAGCACGACGAACAGCGGGGTGAAGACGCGGCGGCCGTCCTCGACGGCGACGAAGCGGTTGCCGTGGAGGCGGTTGGTCAGGGGGAAGAACCGGCGGGCGATGCGCACGAAGAGGTTCTCCGCCATGTCCTTGCCCTCGTCGGCGTCGTTGGCCAGGGCCATCTTGGCCCCGGTGAAGACGAGGAAGAGGCCGAAGATGGGCAGGAGCCAGGCGAAGCGCTCGACGGCGGCGATGCCGAGGACGATGAAGAGGGCGCGGAAGGCGACCGCGCCGATGATGCCCCAGAAGAGCACGCGGTGCTGGAGCTCGGGCGGGACGCGGAAATGGGCGAAGACGAGGATGAAGATGAAGAGGTTGTCGACCGAGAGGGCGAGCTCGAGCAGGTAGCCGGCGGCGAACAGCTGCGCGTCCTCGGGCCCCCGCCAGGCGTTGAGGATGAGGCCGAACCCGACCGCGAGCGCGACCCAGACGACGACCCAGGCGGTGGCCTCGCGGAAGGAGGGCTTGTGGTCCTTGCGGTTGAAGACGCCGAGGTCGAGCGCGAGCATGACCACGACGAAGGCGAGGAAGGCCGCCCAGGCCCAGGCGGGGAGCACGGCGGAGGCGGCGGCGAGGGCTGGCAGGGGCGTCATCTTGGGTAAGGCGGCGGTAGTAAGGGAGGGGGGCGGGCGGGGGCAAGGGAGGAAGGCGGCCGATGCGGGCTTGCCCGGAGGGGGCGGGAGGGCCAAAAGGGGAGCCTCAGGTCCCCGTAGTTCAACGGATAGAACATTGGTTTCCTAAACCGAGGATGGAGGTTCGATTCCTCCCGGGGACGCTGGGCGAGAAGGGTGACTGCCCGGGGGCTCGGGGGCTCGGGAAGTTAAAGCCTCCCGGATTCCCCATCGGGCACAACCCGTCATCGAGGGAGAACGGGCATAATTCCTTCACCCTCCGCTTCTTGATTCCCTAGGTTCTACCCGAACCCCTGCGCCCCCGTGCACCTGTCATTCACAATCCCCTTTCCCTGGGAGGCGGTTTGGTGTTGGCTGGAGGACACTTTACCGCCGTGCCCGCCAAGAAAAAGCCCGCCACCGCCAGCCGCAAGGCATCCTCCCGCCGCCGCGCCCCCAGCCGGGGCGCGTCCCGCGCGGCCGCGCCCTCGACGTCGACGCCCGAGGCCGCCCGCGGCTCGGCCTCGGAGCGGATCGCGCTGCTGATCGACGCCGACAACGTCTCGCACGCCTACCTGCCGACCCTGAGGAACTTCGTGGGCGAGACGCCCCTGGTCTCGGCCCGCGCCTACGGCGACTTCACCTCGCGGCTGCACAACTGGCGGAAGATGGCCGAGGACTGGCCGGCCCTGGAGCTGGTCGAGCAGCGAAACTACACGGCGGGCAAGAACGCGACCGACATGCGGCTGACCATCGACGCGGTGAAGCTGCTCGCGGGCAAGGAGCCGCCGACGACGCTGGTGTTCGTGACGAACGACAGCGACTTCACGCCCGTGGTGGAGGACGCGAAGAAGGACGGCGTCCGCATCGTGGTGATGGGCGAGCGGCCGCACCGCGCGCTGCGCAGCGCGGCCCACCATTACATCAACCTCAACGACCTGCGCGACCGGCTGGAGACGAAGGCCGCGGTGGAGACCGATCCCCGCGAGGTGCTGCGGCTCATCCTCGCGGCGCTGCGCGCCCTGCCCAAGCTGGGGCCGGAGGCGGAGGCGGCGCTGGCGGAGGCGGAGCGCCGGCTGCCCCTGGTCGGCTTCGGCGCGGCCAAGCCCGCGGCGCGGGCGGCGCGGGCGGCGCGCGAGCCCGAGGCGGGCGGCGGACGCCCCCGCCGGGGCCGCCGGGGCGCGGGCCGGACGGAGGAGCCGGGCCCCGCGCCGGCCAAGGACGCCCCGGGCGGCCACATGCCGGTCGACGCCCATGCGCTGAGGCGCAGGGAGGAGCTGCTGGCCAACGGGCCGCTGATCCAGGCGCTGGTCGAGGCGGCGCGGAGCCTGCCGAGCCAGGACGGCTGGGTGAAGGGCGAGTTCGTGCTGCGCCGGGTGCGCGAGCGGGTGCCCAACTACGACCAGCACGCGCCGCGCTACGCGAAGTTCTACCGGCTGCTCGAGGACACGGGGCGCTTCGAGGTCGAGCTGCGGGGCAGCACGGTCTACGCGCGGCCGAGGTCGGACTGACGGCGGACGCGGCCGGCCGGCTCAGTCCCTGTTGTGGTCCTGCCCGGCGAAGTTCTCCTGGGCCTCGCGCTGGAAGCGCCGCCAGACGAGGTAGCCCCCGGCGGCGGCCACGAGGCCGAGAACGATGAGGACATCGGCGGCGTCGGCGCCGGGGAGGGTCTTGGGCCGGTAGGAGCCGTGGACGGGCTCGGCGCCCTCGAGGCGGAGAGCCGGCAGGTCGGCCGAGGCGCCGCTGAGGCTGATCGACTGGGAGCCGGACTCGTAGCGACCGGAAAGGGACGACGGGGGGATGAACGCCTCGCGGGCGTCGCGATGCTCGACGGTCGCGGGCGGAGGGGCGGCGCCCTGGGCCTTGGGGTCAGCGGGCGAGGGCGTGGCCATAGCCGTCGATGAGGGCGCGCAGGCTGGCCTCGACGAGGTTGGCGCTGACGCCGACGGTGCCCCAGGCGGTGGAGCCGTCGGTGGAGCGGACGACCACGCGGGTCTTGGCGGAGGTGCCGTCGGCCCCGGCGAGCACGCGGACCTTGTAATCGGCGAGCGTGACCTTGGCGAGGCGGGGGAAATGGGGGGTGAGGCCGGCGCGGAGGGCCTGGTCGAGGGCGTGGACGGGGCCCTCGCCCTCGGCGACGGTGAGGGTCTCGCGGTCGCCGATGCGGACGCGCACGGTGGCCTCGCAGGCGGCGTGGTTGAGACCGCCGCGGATGGAGACGTGGTAGGTGAGGACCTCGAAGGGGGTGGCGGCGGCCTTGCCGAGGTGGCGGCGGAGGAGGAGGCGGAGGGAGGCGTCGGCGTCCTCGAAGCTCCAGCCCTCGTGCTCGAGGCGCTTGAGCTCCTCGAGGGCGGCGCGGGTGGAGGGGGCGTCCTTGTCGAGCTCGATGCCGAGCTCGCGGGCCTTGAGGACGAGGTTGCTGCGTCCGGACTGGTCGCTGACGAGGACGTCGCGGGCGTTGCCGACGGCGGCGGGGTCGACGTGCTCGTAGGCGGCGGCGAACTTGCGGACGGCGTCGACGTGGGTGCCGCCCTTGTGGGCGAAGGCGGCGGCGCCGACCCAGGGGCGGCGGGGGTCGGGGGCCTGGTTGGTGACGCCGTCGAGGAAGCGGGAGAGCGCGGTGAGGCGGCGGAGGGAGGCGGCGGGGACGCAGCGCCAGCCGCGCTTGAGCTGGGCGACGGGGATGGCGGCGGTGAGGTCGCAGTTGCCGGTGCGCTCGCCGATGCCGTTGACGGTGCCCTGGATGTGGGAGGCGCCGGCGTCGAGGGCGGCGAGGGCGTTGGCGAGGGCGAGGCCGGCGTCGTCGTGCGTGTGGATGCCGACGGGGGCGCCGACCGCGAGGAAATCGCGCGCGCAGGCGGCGACCTCGTCGGGGAGGGAGCCGCCGTTGGTGTCGCAGATGACGACGCGGGAGGCGCCGGCCTCGGCGGCGGCGCGGCCGCAGGCGAGGGCGTAGTCGCGGTCCTCCTTCCAGCCGTCGACCGCGTGCTCGAGGTCGTAGACGACCTCGCGGCCGTGGCGGACGAGATGGGCGACGGTGTCGGCGATCATCGCGAGGTTCTCCTCGGGGGAGCAGCGCAGGACCTCGCGCACGTGGGTGAGGGAGGTCTTGCCGTAGAGGGTGACGACGGGGGTGCCGACGGCGAGGAGCCCCTTGACCTGCGCGTCCTCGGAGGCCTTGACGCCCTTGCGGCGGGTGGAGCCGAAGGCGGCGAGCTTGGCGTGGCGGAGCCTGAGGCGCTTGGCCTGGGCGAAGAACTCGATGTCGCGGGGGTTGGATCCGGGCCAGCCTCCCTCGATGTAGGCGACGCCGAAGCGGTCGAGCTCGGCGGCCACCCGGAGCTTGTCCTCGACGGAGAAATGGATGCCGAGGCCCTGGGCGCCGTCGCGCAGGGTGGTGTCGTAGACCTCGATGGACCTCGCCATGGGGGGTGCAACTTGGCGGCTGGGGGCGGGAAGGGCAAGAGGGGATGCGGCTTGCCCCGGGCCGAGGACCCCCTGAAATGGGAGGAATGCGCGTCCTGCCCGCCATCCTGGCCGTCCTGGCCGGCCTCGGGGCGAGCACCCGCCCCGCCTTGGCGCAGTGGGAGATCTTCGCCGAGCGGATGCCGGCGGACGGCAGCTGGGCGACGTACCGCATGAGCGCGATCGAGGAGGGGAAGCCGGACAAGGTGACGGAGGTCAAGGTCAGCTCGCGGGACGGCACGGTGGTCCGGGGCGTGCCCTGCGTCTGGCTGGAGATCGAGCCGGTGAAGTGGCTGGGGCAGCGCAACAAGGGCCGGCTGAGCTTCCTGATCCCTAGGACGATGGACCGGGAGAAGGCCGGCCGCCTGATCCACGAGGCCTTCGAGATCCTGTTCACGGACCCGGTGCGCGGCCCCTGGCACATGCGGCCGGAGGATGTGGCGGATGTCTGCGAGCTGGTCGAGCTGAGGGCGGTGTGGAAGTTCACGCCGCAGGGCGAGGAGGCGGCCAAGGACGGCAAGGGGGTGACGCACCCCTGCTCGAGGATCGGGCTGAGGGGCGACCTCAGCCTGGACCCGCCGCTGCTCAAGCGGATTGACACCGTCCTCGAGGGCGTGATTTGGCGGGACGAGTCGAAGCCCTTCGGGGTGGTGCGGGCGGAGTGGGTGATGACGGAGAGGAAGGGTTCCGACACCGAGGTGGAGCGGCGCCGGATGGAGCTCCTGGAGTGGGGCCGGGAGGCGGCGCCGCCCAAGCCGATCGAGCACGGGGACCGGTTCACGTACTGGAAACTCATCCGGCGCTGAGCCAAACGGCGGGGGCCGCTTGAAAAACCGCGCTTTACCCTCAAAAAGGGGGTGGAAACGGAACTCCCACCCCCGGGGATATGTCCAAGCACCACTCCCGCCAGATGCGAAAAAAAGCCCTCGTCCTCCCCTTCGCGGCCGTCGCCGCCGCCGCCTGCCTGAGCCCCCTCTTCACGGGCTGCGGGGACGCCTCGGCGAAGGAGGGCCCGCCGAGCTTCAACTTCGAGGTGCAGCCCATCCTGGCGACCCACTGCCTCGGTTGCCACGGTCCCGACCTGAAGGCCAACAAGGCGGGGCTGCGCCTGGACACGTTCGCGGGCGCGACGGCCAAGCTCGAGGAGTCGGAGGGCCACGCCATCGTGCCGGGCAAGCCGGAGAGCTCGGAGGTGATCTCGCGCATCTTCGACGAGGACGCGGAGGACGTGATGCCGCCGCCGGAGACCGGCAAGAAGCTGACCGCCGCGGAGAAGGACATCCTGCGCCGCTGGATCGCGGCGGGCGCCAACTACGAGCGCCACTGGTCGCTCAACCCGCCCAAGGCCGCCGAGGCCAAGGACACCTCGGGCTGGTCGCGCAACGGCGTCGACCCCCACATCCGCCAGCGCCTGGCCAAGGCGGGCCTGAAGCCCAACGGGGAGGCGGACAAGCCCGCCCTGATCCGCCGGGTGAGCCTCGCCCTGACCGGCCTGCCCCCGGCGCCCGAGGAGGTGGCGGCGTTCCTCGCCGACAAGTCCGAGCAGGCGTACGAGCGGGTGGTCGACCGCCTGCTGGCCTCGGAGGCGCACGCGGAGCACTTCGCGCGCCACTGGCTCGACGGCGCCCGCTACGCCGACACGCACGGCATCCACATCGACAACTACCGCTCGATCTGGCCGTACCGCGACTGGGTCATCGCGGCCTTCCGCGAGAACAAGCGGTGGGACGCCTTCACCATCGAGCAGGTCGCCGGCGACCTGATGCCGGGCGCGGGCGACGACCAGAAGGTCGCCACCGGCTTCAACCGCTGCCTGGCGACCACCGGCGAGGGCGGCGCGATCGCCGAGGAGTACCTGGCGATCTACGCGAAGGACCGGGTGGACACGACGGCGACGCTGTGGCTCGGGCTGACCATCGGCTGCGCCTCGTGCCACGACCACAAGTTCGACCCGATCGGCATGCGCGAGTTCTACCAGTTCGCGGCCTTCTTCCGGAACACCACGATGTCGGGCCTGGACGGCAACAACGCCAACCATCCCCCGAACCTGATGATCATCCAGCCCGGCGACCGGACGCGGATGGCCGAGCTGGACAAGGCGGCCGAGGGCATGCAGGCCCGGCTCGCCTCGGCGGCCAAGCCGGGGGACTCCGAGGCGGCGGCCTGGGCGGCCAAGCTGCCCCTCGCCCCGACCCCCGAGGTCTCCATCCCCCTCAACACCCCCGGCGAGCTCGTCGCGCAGGCCGGGGGCAAGCGCCTGCCGCTGGGCAAGGGACCGGCCGTGGGAGGCGCCGGCATCCTCGGGCCGAGCCCGCAGATCGGCGACGCGCAGCTCCAGGGCATGGCGCTGAAGGGGACCCCGCCGCTGGCGGGCAAGGGCCACAGCTGGAGCGCCTGGATCCTCTCGACGGGCAAGGGAGACGGGCCGATTTTCTCGCGGCTGGACTCGCCGAAGGCCTATCGCGGGATCGACCTCTGGCTCGAGGGCGGCAAGGTCGCCGCGCACGCGATCGAGACCTGGGAGCACAAGGGGAACAAGGTGCTTTCCAACGACGTTCTGCCCGCGGGCTGGCATCATGTGACCGCCGTCTGGGACGCGACCAAGCCGCCCGCCCAGCGCCTCTCGCTCTACCTCAACGGCAGCCTCGCGGGCTTCACCGTGACGAACGGCAGCGGCGCGGACACCGTGGCGACGGACTCGCCCTACCGCATCGGGGCCCGCAGCGCCGGCCAGGAACCCGAGGGGCCCGTGCGGGGCGCCGGCGGCGTCCGGGCCCAGGGCTTCCGGGTGCACAACCGGGCGCTGAGCGCGGCGGAGGTGCTGGCCGAGACCGTCTCCGACCTGACGCGCGCCGCCGGCCCCGGGGCCGGCATCGACCAGGCCGCCCGCTCGAGGCTCCTGCTGGAGGCGTACGTCGAGCACGGCAACCCCGAGCTCAGGGCGGTCCGGGCCGAGCTGGCCAAGGTCAACGCCGAGCGCGAGGCCATCCGCAAGCGCGGGGTGATCACCCTGGTGATGGACGAGCGCGCCGAGGCGCCCTATGCCCACGTGCTCAACCGCGGCGAGTATGCCTCGAAGGGCGAGAAGGTCGGGGCGGGCACGCCGGCCGCCCTGCACCCCTTCCCCAAGGACGCCCCGCGCAACCGGCTCGGGCTGGCCAAGTGGCTGGTCGACCCGGCGAACCCGCTGATGGCGCGCGTGACGATGAACCGGCTGTGGCACAACCTTTTCGGCGCGGGCATCGTGGAGACGGTGGAGGACTTCGGGATCACGGGCGCGACGCCCTCGCACCCGGAGCTGCTGGACTGGCTGGCGCTCGAGTTCCAGCGCACGGGCTGGGACCACCGGGCGATGGCGAAGACCATGGTGATGTCGGCCACCTTCCGCCAGTCGGCCAAGGTCGACGCGCGCAAGCTGGAGCTCGACCCGGCCAACCGCCTGCTCTCGCGCGGGCCGCGGCACCGCCTGGACGCGGAGGTGATCCGTGACCAGGCCCTGGCCGCCTCCGGCCTGCTGGTGCGCAAGGTCGGCGGGCCCTCGGTCCGCCCCTACCAGCCCGAGGGCATCTGGGAGGCGGTGGCGATGAAGGAGTCGAACACGCGCTCCTACAAGCAGGACGCGGGCGAGGGGGTGTGGCGCCGCTCGGTCTACACGTTCTGGAAGCGCACGGCCCACCTGCCGTCGCTCGACATCTTCAACGCGCCGTCGCGCGAGGTCTGCACGGTGCGCCGCGAGCGGACCAACACGCCGCTGCAGGCGCTGGTCACGCTGAACGACCCGCAGTTCGTGGAGGCCTCGCGGGTGCTCGCCGAGCGCGCCCTGGCCGAGGGCAAGGACTTCGACGCCCGGCTGGACGTGATCACGACCCGGCTGCTCGCCCGGAAGCTGGCGCCGCGCGAGCGCGCGGTGGCGCGCGAGATGCTCGACGCCGCCCGGCGCAGGTTCGACGCGGACGCGAAGTCGGCGGCCGACCTGGTCGCCGTCGGCACCAAGCCGGCCGCGCACGCCGACAAGGCGGAGCTGGCGGCCTGGACCCTGGTCGCCTCCCAGGTCCTCAACCTCGACGAGGCGCTTTCCCTCTGACCCAACCATGAACGACATCCTCGACTTCAACGGCGCCATCAACCGGCGCCAGTTCTTCCGCAAGGGGGGCTTCGGGCTGGGGGTGGCCGCCCTTGGCACCCTGCTCGGCGAGTCGGCCCTGGCGGGCGAGGCGGCGGGCAAGGTGGCCCAGACCGCCGCGGCCAAGATCGCCCCGAGGGCGAAGCGGATCATCTACCTGTCGATGATCGGCGCGCCCTCGCAGCTCGACCTGTTCGACCACAAGCCCGAGCTCGCGAAGCGCTTCAACCAGGACCTGGCGTCGTTCCTGAAGGAGTCGGGCCAGCGCCTGACCGGCATGACGTCGGGCCAGTCGCGCTTCCCGGTGGCGCCCTCGATCTTCAAGTTCGCCCAGCACGGCAAGGGCGGGGCGTGGATCAGCGAGCTGCTGCCGTGGACGGCCAAGATGGCGGACGACCTCTGCGTGATCAAGTCGATGCACACGGAGGCCATCAACCACGAGCCGGCCAACCAGCTGATGTACACGGGCAACATGCAGGCGGGGAAGGCCTCGATGGGCTCCTGGATGTCATACGGCCTCGGCTCGCTCAACAAGGACCTGCCGACCTTCGCCGTGCTGCACGCCCAGCACTCCTCGCCCCAGTCCAACGTGCAGGCCATCTCGGCCCGCCTCTGGGGGGCGGGCTTCCTGCCCGGCCAGCACGCGGGCGTGACGCTGCGCACGAAGGGCGACCCGGTGCTCTACCTGAAGGACGCCCCGGGCATCGACCGCAACCTCCGCCGGCAGATGCTCGACGGCCTGGGCAAGCTCAACCGGATGTCGTACGAGGCGGTGGGCGACCCCGAGACGCAGGTGCGCATCCAGCAGTACGAGATGGCGTTCCGGATGCAGGCCTCGGTGCCCGAGCTGGCCGACCTCTCCGGCGAGCCCGCGAAGGTCACCGAGATGTACGGCCAGGAGGTCAACGTGAAGGGCAGCTTCGCCCATTGCGCGCTGCTGGCCCGTCGGCTGGCCGAGCGCGGCGTGCGCTTCGTGCAGATCTTCCACCGCGGCTGGGACCAGCACGGCAACCTGCCGAAGGACCTCGCGGACCAGTGCCGGGACATCGACCGGGCGTCGTGGGCGCTGGTGCAGGACCTCAAGCAGCGCGGGATGCTGGACGACACCCTGGTCATCTGGGGCGGCGAGTTCGGCCGCACGGTCTACAGCCAGGGCACGCTGACCCAGACGAACTACGGCCGCGACCACCACCCCCGGGCGTTCACCATCTGGATGGCGGGCGGCGGCGTAAAGCCGGGCTTCGTGCTCGGGGAGACGGACGAGTTCTCGTACAACATCACGCAGGACCCCGTGCACATCCGCGACCTGCACGCGACGGTGCTCAACCTGGTGGGCCTCGACCACGAGAAGCTGCACGTGCGCTACCAGGGGCTGGACCAGCGCCTGACGGGCGTCGAGCACGCCAAGGTCGTCAAGAAGGTCCTGGCCTAGCCCGGCCGGTCGGCCGCCAGCGGGGCCCGCCGACGGCGGGCCCCTTTTTGCGCCGCGCGCTCAGACCTCGAGGTTGTCGATGAGCCGGGTGGCGCCGGCGAAGGCGGCGACGAGGAGGACGGACTTGCCCGGCTCGGCGAGCGCGGCGGGCCGCAGGTCGCCGGCCGAGGCGAGCTCGAGGTACTGGAGGCGCAGGCCGGGCTCGGCGGCGATCACGGCATGGGCGGCGGCGAGGACGGCGTCGCGCGGGCGGGAGCCGGAACGGGCGAGGGCGCGGGCGGCGAGTAGGGCGCGGGGGATGGCGGCGGCGGCGGCGCGCTCGGCGGGGGAGAGGCGGCGGTTGCGCGAGCTGCGGGCGAGGCCGTCGGGCTCGCGCGAGGTGGGCGCCTCGAGGATGCGCACGGGCAGGTCGAGGTCGCGCGCCATGCGGCGGATGACGGCAAGCTGCTGGAGGTCCTTGCGGCCGAAGGTGGCGACATCGCAGGCGCAGGCGTTGAGGAGCTTGAGGACGACGGTGGCGACGCCGCGGAAGTGGCCGGGCCGGTGCTCGCCGCAGAGCCCCTGGGAGACGGTCTCCTCGGTGACCCAGGTGGAATGGCCGGGGGCGTAGAAGTCGGCGCCGGGGGCGAAAAGGACGTCGACCCCCCTGCCCTCGCAGAGCCGGCAATCCTCGTCGAAGGC
>Ga0222712_10001909_pt1 | contig 24841 bp, 17 predicted proteins | sample C33_657DmetaG_FD_165043 | JGI IMG/M metagenome (GOLD analysis project Ga0222712, IMG submission 165043) | Estuarine water microbial communities from San Francisco Bay, California, United States - C33_657D | ecosystem: Environmental > Aquatic > Marine > Unclassified | place: USA: California... | reverse complement strand
GTTTTTACTCTGTTTGCCATACAACTGTGACCGAACTGTGACCGAACTGTGACCAGTCTGGTCACAGTGGAAAAAAGGCTGTGACCCGCCATCCTAGTCGGTCGGTCATACGGTCGGTCGGTCGGTCACACGGTCGGTCGGTCACACGGTCGGTCGGTCACACGGTCACGCCATCCGTGACCTCCCTCGTCACTCGTCACACGCGATCGAGGACGATGGCGTGCGACGCGCGCGCGCGACGCGCGTTCGGCGTCGTCGCGAACGTCGTCTTAGGCGTCGTCGTCGTCATAGGCGCCGCATCGACCGTCGTCGATGGACGCGCGTTCGATGTGACGCGGTCGAAATACGGCGTCGACGCCGACGACGGACGGCCGGGGTGGATGTCGACGACGCGCGTGCCGAAACGCGCGCTCGGCGTAGAGACGCTCGGGAAGGATTTACACAGCGTGAACGCGCGAACGGGGAGGTTGAATGTCTACGAAGCGGCGTACGAACGGTCGTATAGAGGAGAAATCATATTGATCACGACGAATGAAGGCGGGTTGGCGCTGACGGCGAACGCGGTGTCGAATTTGCGCTCCATCGGGGTGGAACATTTTTTAGTGTACACCGAGTCGGAGACGACGTGTCGAGAAGGATTGATGAATGCGGGTGGTAGAGATATTGATTGTGCGTGGACGTCGTATTTGTTGGGGCATCCGAGATTACCGGTGTTTAACGTGCATCGCGACGACGGGGCGGATGCGTTTCGGTTGTGGTGGTCGAGGTTTGAGTACATGTATTTGCTCTCGGGCGAGGGATACAACGTGATGTACGTCGATACGGATGTATCGTTTCGATATAATCCGTATCCAGTGTTCAAAGTCGGACCGCTCGCGAAGTTTCAAGTGTTCGCGCAAGCCGAACAATCCACGGTGGATCAGCTCAACATCGGGTTCATGTACATTCAAAACGCCAAAATTGACGGCATCGCGCGCGGAGTGTTCAACGAAACCATCAATCGCATGCTCGCCGTGTTGGAATCCGATCCACCGCTGAGAAATTGGCGCAACGAAATCGCAGTGGGCGCGAAAGAATCGCTCTGGGATCAGCATATCTTCAACGACGTCGTGGAGAGCGCGGTAGTCGGACGGTACGTGAATCCTCGACAAGGCCAACGCGTCGTGGCGCCAGAAAAGCGTGACCAGTGGCTCGCTCAAAATAACTTTCCCTCGAGGCAAGAGTTGCGATGGACGACGGAACGAGTGATCGTTCCGGAAAACTTGTTACCGGGACGCGTACGTCATGACAAGGCGCTGCATGATACGTTCTCACCGCCATCGATGCCTGGTTTTGAAATTTATTCGCGCAAGCTCGTGAAACTCGATGGGTATACGTATTACGGCGATGAGTTCGTCGCCGCGCCGCCATTTTGGGTCATCGACGGCTGGACCGGCGCGGGGTGGTCGCCAAAGACTCAGGGTGCGAATAACATGTGGCACGGCGAAGAACCTCCGGTGATCATGACGCATTTCGTTGGTGGTACGGACAAGGCGCTGGAGATGAAAGCGCTTGGGTGGTGGGATTACGCCGCCGAAGAGTACACGCCAAAATCGTCCCGACTCTTCCACCACGAGAGCGACGAAAATCGGCGACGAACGCACTTTATAGCGGTGAAAGGTTTGAAACTCTCCAACTTTACCAGCACCGATCGAAAAAGCTCAGAGGCGCTGTACAAACTGAAAGTTCAAACGTACCGACTGATGAAGCTCGGGGCGTTAACCAAGCGAAGCGTCGTGACGCCGTCAGTGTCTTGTGACGAAGATTTCATCGATAAACAGCCGCAAGCTGATTTCGGAGTGTGGAGCCAAAACGATTTCGTGCTGAGCACGCGTTGTGGGCTGAACGCTAAACGTAAGTGCTGCTTACCCAAGCGCATGTCGTGCAACGGTTTCAACGTCGGCGCGATTGATTTCTTCAACGACGACCGCTACGCGGACGTACGCGCGGACCGCTCCAGTCAAGTTTCCGTCGCAATCGCGCAAATAACAGCTGGCATTGAGACCGAGCGATACATTTCCATCGACGCTCTCGCCAAGGTCAACGTCGAAGACGTTAAAGTCCTCGTCCTAGACCTCGCTGATTTCGACGGCATTCTTCCAGATGTTCGCAGCGCCGACATCTCATCTGAAGTCGACTTTTCCCTTCGACAAGCCGCGCGAATGTGTGCCAATGGGTTCTTCCGCAAAGATTTTCCCGGCTCGTATCCTTGGTAATCGTTCATTGCGATCGCTCGCGTCAAAGGCGTGCAGTAGTATTAGAATTGTAGCCGCTAGCTCAAAACGTTACGACCGGATTGCTCACGGATCACCTCAGACATCGCTGCTTGTCCAGCGCACGAACCGCCGCGCGAGAACGTAACCGAACGATGATCATTACTCAAGCGATATCCACGCGAGCATCGCTCGCGTCATCGCCCGCGCCGGCGCGTGTGAAACTGAATCACTCGAGCCTCTCGCAGCGCAGCGCTTATCCGCGAGCGAGCGCTCAAAAAGTATTTGCCGTGCGCGATGAATCGATGATGAACGCCAACGACGGGGCAAAGGATGCGATCAAACCGGTTTCGCCGTTCACTCTCGATTGGCGGTACGAAACGATCGCTGGGCGGTGTGCGATGGCGGGGTACGCGATAGGCGCTTCGCGTGAAGCCGCCGAAGGCGTCGGCTACGTCGAACAGCTCAGCCGCCACGGGTTCAGCACGGGGTTGGTGTGCATCGCGATCGCTTGGGCGAGCATAAAACCGTTTGAGTTCAATCCGCAAGAGTACGAGGCGAATCCAACGTCTTTGGATGGGAAGAAAGGTTTGAGCGGTTTTCTGGTCGTGGAGGCGTTGAATTTTAACGCCGGCGTTGAGCGTTTGAACGGACGAGCGTGCATGGTTGGTCTGGTCGGGACAAGCTTGTTGGAGCTGATTAAAGGCTCGCCATTGTTCTGAGATATTTTCATTCGTCGTCGTCATCGCTATCTTTCTAGTTTCGCTAATCTAACAAAATTATTCTTTCTTCGTCTCGCCAGCTTTCGTCATTCGTTGTCTTAGTCTCCTTGACCGCCGCGCGCACGCTTGAAGCGATCAAGCGCTCCGAGGGGTTCTTCGCCGGCTTCTCGCTTCTTTTCCGATTCGTCGTCCGGGTTTCGCTTCTTTCCCATTCCGATAAACACGGATGACGGAACTATGCCGGCGTCGAGCAAATCAATCTCGGCAGCGTCTCCAATGGCGTCGAGGTCTATTTCATCAGGGTTCGCTTTTCCTGTTGTCGTCGCCGCACCCTCCACATGTGAACGAACGAAACCCGGGATCGCGTGTTGCGCCGCTTCGAGACGTGCCATAGCGTCCATCCCGTCGTCGATTTGAATTGATTTTTTCTCCACGACGGGTTCAGTGGGGACATCCACGATGGACACGTTGAAGTGCATATCCGCAAACGCCGCCGCGACAGCGCGTTTGATGCGTAACATTTCCCGAAACGTGTCTTCGTTGCCGTGTTGAACTTCAAACGCATGCCACGTGGCCCAGAATTCGGGATCCTTCACCGGATTGCTAAACTGCGAAGCGTGCACGTAGAGCGCTCGAGCGCGCTCGAGCTCGCCGAGCTTGCGTTCAAACTCCGCAAACCGCGTGGTGAGAACCTTCGTAACGTCGTTGGGTAAATCCTCGGCATCGGCAGCGGATTCAAACACCGCGCGCACCTTTGCGACTCCAAAGAACTCCATAGCTCGCGCAACGTAAATGTCGTACACCGATAAACGCTCGTCGACGGGAATGCCTTTCACCGCTCGCTCGTACACATCCATCGCGCGCTTACCCAAACCGTAATCTTCTTCGAGTTTAGCATACATTAAGTAAAACACCTTGGCTTCTTTTTTCGGTGCTTCGGCGAGGACCTGCTCAAACAGATCGCGCGCGCGCTCGAGTTTCGTGCCTTTGAAGCGTTCGACAAACTGCATCAAATATGACGTCCAAATTTCACGCGAGTATGGAAACTTGAACGCATTGACGCCGCGCTCGTAAATCTGAAAAGAGTCTTCGAAAAACTTGTGCTCTTGGAGCAAGTGCGCGTAATTCAAGATTATTTGCGGCGTCGCCACGCGCAAGTCGAGCATCTTGTTGTACACCTTTTTCGCGCTATCGAGCGATCCGAGAGACTCTTCCAAATCGCAATAGAACGTCCACACTTTGATCGATTTGAACACTTTTTCTCGCGCGGGCATCGCATCGTACTCAGCTGGGGTGATTTTTCGCGCGCTCGTCGACGACGGCGGAGGTGTCGTCGCTTGGCGCATAATCTCTAGCGCCTTGGCGTACTGTTTGTGTCGCAACTCCATCTCCGCCCATTCGCACCACACTGTGGCGAGATCGTCCACCGCTTTGAACGTCGCCTGCGTGGCTTTGTCGAAAACCGTTCGCGCGCTCGCAACATCGCCGTGCACCTCGTAAAACTTGGCAAACTCGGTCCATAAACTGCACAGTCGCCCTGTGGCGAGCTCAGGGTTGACAGTTTTCACCGCCTCGGTGAACGTCACGATTTGCTTCAACGGCTGCCCTTCGAAAAGCGCTATGCGCTTCTCCCACTCGTGTACATTATGCGGATTTTGCCTCAACACCACCGAGCTCAGGAGCTCGGGTCGACGCTCCATGAGATGCTCCAAGCGCGCCAAACGAAGGTCTACATCATCGCCGGATTCGCGAACCACGAAATCGATCCCGTCATCGTCCGCATCTTCATCCTCGTTTTCGTCCTCGTCGTCATCCGCCGCGGCTTCCATCTTGGCGCTTATCACCGATTCTTCAAACTGCGTGTACGCGTCGAAAATTAACGAAAAGTCGCGCACCGTGTTCACGCGCTCCATCCCTTCCTCGTAAACGTCTCGAGCCTTTTCGAACAACCCGCGACGGATGTAATAATCCGCCAACGACGTCCACAATCTACCGACTTCATTGGTAAACGTCCGTATACCCCCTCGTAAAATCGCATCCACATCCAACTCACTTGCCTCCGCCGGGTGTTTCGTCACCACGTCGCACAATTCCAACCACATCGCGTGCTTCGACTTCCCCGCGAGCGATTGAAACCCATCATCGTTCACGAGCTCGGCGATTTTCGTCGCCACCTCCCCCCAGCATTCTCGTTTTTTCAAAAATTCCACGTACTCCTCCGCGTGCCCGGGTTCAAACTTTAAGTATCGTCGATACACCCTGCGCGCCGTGTCTTTCGGCACGCCCTCTTGTCGTATAAAATCCAAATAAATCACCCAAACCCGATCGTGTTGCGTCACCGGCAACGCGCTCAACGCTCGATCGCACGTCCTTCGCGTCAATGTAATCATCTTCAGCGATATTAAATACCGCAAATACGCTTCCCACACTCTCGGCATCTTATGCATCGTCGCGAGCGCGCGTTCAAACGCCCCGCGTACTTTCGCGTGTTCGTCGTCATCCACCCTTCGCCCTCGCGCGTGTTCCACGCGTTCGATCAAGTAAAAGTACCACATCTTATACGACCCCGGGTTCGCTCGTATCGCTCGTTCGTAAATCATCCATCGTGCTTTCACGCCCTTTCTCCCGTCGCCCCCTCCGCTGCCACCATCATCATCATCATCATCATCATCATCATCATCATCATCATCGCGCGTCGCCAGTCGTCGTCGTTTATCGTCGTCTAAATACTTTTGCCATCCCTCGACGTCGTGTGGATTGCGTAAGACGTGCATTTCATGCATCGCCACGTCGCTCGGCATGTCGTCATTCCCCTTCGTCGCGTTCGCCATCGCGCGACGACGACGAATGGGACGTCGCGTTCGGGAATCGAACGACATCGACCTGAAGCGATGCGAGATCGACGAAATATGTCTCCCAGTACGAGGTCATGTGACGTACTCGTACGTGAATGAATCCCATCGAGAACTCCGAACGACGAACGACGATCGCGTCGATCGATCGACTGATGGAATGACATATCGGCGAACGATGTCGTCGAGTACGACAAAAGAGACCGTAGAACGCGAAGGCGAATCCCATGTCACGTGAACGAACGCGCGAACGACGCGCGACACGACGCGACGGTCGCGGTCGTCGTCGTCGCGTGAGGACGACCGCGACGCGCGAGAGTTCGAATCGCGCGACGAATTCGCGGGCTTCGGACGTCGACGGGCGAACGAGGACCGAACGCGACGGGGCGAAAAGGCGAAAAGGCGAAACGACGAAACGACGACGCGACGTGGCGACGACGGGCGACGACGGGCGAGGCGACGGAGGCGTGCGAAAGTGACGGTTCATATTCCAAGTTCGATGACCGCGGAGGACGACGCCAAGGTCGTCGGACGCGAACGCGCGGCGAACGCGCGAACGACGCGAACGAGGGCGGTGACGAGTTTAGGGTTTTATCCAACCCAACGCGAACGCGAACGAGCGAGAGAGAGGACGGAAGGGAAAGTGGAGGCGAGAGGAGGGACGCGCGGCGCGGGGACGCTTAAAATATCGTCGACGACGACGCGGGGGACGAGATGCGAGGTGAAATCGTCGTTGGGCGCGCGCGTTGGTGGTGAGAAGAACGATCGTCGATATCGAGAAGGCGAGCGGGGGGGTGAACGACAGAGACGCGCGGTGACGGAGGCGAGAGCGGCGACGGAGGCGAAACCGCGCGCCGCGGAGGCTTTGGGCGCGAAATCGTCGACGAAGAAACCGCCAGCGACGCGCTCAGGGACGATCGCGATTGAGAAATCGTCGAAATCTTTGCGTGCGACCGCAATCGATGCGCCGTCATCGAACGCGCCTGCACAGAAACCGAGCTACGAAATCCATCTCCGTCGAGCGCTCAGTCGAGCCTCCGTCGACGCCGTCGACGCCGATTTCTTGCGACGAGCGGTTTCTCAATCCATCGATCGCATGTCTATCGACCATCCACCGTGCGCGTCGACGCTGAAGTTAATACAGCGCTATTACGACGATCGCTTACGCGATGTCATGAGATTTGAGCACGACGCCGACGCGTTGCAGGATGAACGAGACGCTCTGAAATCAGCGTATGAGCTCGTCGTGTGCGAACGCGATGAAGCCTATTCCATTCGCGAACGCGCGAGGAACGCCGAGAGCGACGCGAAGAGGCATTTAGAAGCGTTGAAAATCGAGCGCGACGACGCTTTAAGCGATCTCCGTCGGTTGGCGCACGTCATTCGGCAAGTCCACGAAGGCATCGTTCGTCCCGAACAATTGCGTGATATCGCGTTGAGCGCTCGCGACGAAGCGATGTCGTCATCGACGCTCGCTTCGATCGTCGAGAACTCGCGCGAGAATCAACCGAATACGGAGAATGAAAGGGATTACGTCCTCGAGTGAGCACGCGAACGGTCGATCGTCAGCCATCGACTTCGGATTGAATGCTGAAGCCGACATCCCGACGGTGGACGCGACGGTGGACGCTCGGCGACATCACTTTTCAACGCTTCTCTCGCGGTCGCATCGAATGGCGCCACAATGTGCGAGTGTGATGAATTCGTGTTTTGTTTCGGCGCCGCGCGCATTCGATGCGCCGAAGACGAAGTCGCACCGAGCGCGAGGTCGGCTCGCCGTCGTCGCGAGCGCGAGCGCCGACCGAGTGGCGAAAATTCGCGCCTCGAGCTTGCAACTCGATGCTTACGACGACGAGGCGATCGCGCGAGGCGTCATCGCCATGCGCGCTCGCGAGAGCGAGGTTTTCGCATCGTCACCCGACTGGCTGTTGGCGTGGTTTTTGCGCGATCGCAAGCTCGACGTCGATAAGGCGGCGGACAAGACGAAAAAGTATTTACAATGGCGCAGCGAAGACGGGTACGAAAATTTGTCGCGATCGCAAGAAGTTGAAGAAGAAGCCCTGAGCGGTAAAGCGGTACTGCTGAACGAGCGAGACGTGTTGGGACGACCGGTGGTGTACGTGACGCTGACCAAGCACGACGTCGAAACGAGAGAGTTGGCGCGGACGTGTAAATTATGCGTCAAACTCGTCGATGAAGCCCTGGAGACATTGAGAAACGAAGGACCAGGGGCGAGCGAGACGTTGATGTGCGTGTTCGATTTGAGAGGGTTCTCGATGAAGAATGCGGACATTGATTTCGTTAAATTTTTCATCAAGTGCATCTTCGATTACTTTCCCAAGCGCATCTCGCAGGTGCTGTTGATCGAACCGCCGTGGGTGTTCACGCCGGTGTGGCAGATCATCAAGCCTTTGATGGGGAAATACGCGTCTTTGGTGAAGCAAACGAAAGCGAAAGAGGCGAAGGAGTACTTTGCGGATGAGAGCGCGCTGTTTTGATGTTTTGAAACGATTGCGTCGCTTGTTTGAAGCCAAGCAATTCAAAAATGTTGTATTACAAATAGTTATTAATAAAACCATCTCGCGACGACACGTTTAACGCGTCTACAACAAGCGCAACTTGCCCTCGACGCCCGCGGCTGACGCGAGCGCTCGCAGCGCCTTGGCGGCTTGGCGATACGCCGCCTTCGCCCCGGCGACGTCCCCATTCGAGCACTTCCCTTGTAAAGCCCCTATCGCATCAACGAGCGCCTCGCCGTTCGCCCCCAGAGCTTTCGCCCCAACTCGAACGTCGTCCACCCACGACCCACTGAGCTCGTTCGCCGCGTCGCTCAGCGTCCCGCTCTCAATCATCGCCCCGCTTTTCGACAGCTTATACACCGCCAATTGAATCTTCGACGTGTTCTCGTCTTGCTTCAATCCCGTATCGGCGACGTAGGCTTTCTCTTTGCTCACTTCGCTCTGCACGCGCGTCGCGCGATTCGCCCGAGCTTTCGCCAAGAACGCTTCATCCTCTTCATCATTCCCGGGTAAGATCGCATTCGCTCTCCCACCGTCGCCGATCGTTCGCAATGTGATGATCGCCATCGCCATTTTCGTCATCGCTTCTCGGCGATCGCACATCCGCGCTTCACCCTCGACTCCGCGTTCGCGTCCCGCTCGACGAGTCAGCCGCGCGCGCGTCACCATTCCCTCCCCTCTCCTCTCTCTCCTCGAGCGCGCGTTCGCGTTCGACGTCATTCCCCGTTGCGTTGCTTTCATCGCCATCGCGCGCGCGCGTGTGTGCGTGTGTGTTCGTGTGTTTCGTCGCGCGCGTGCGGCTTAATGATGACGATCGAACGTCTTCCCCGACGTGGGTTATGGGTTATCTTTCGCGAAACCCTAGGTCGCGCGTCCGCACGCGCGATCGCGCGGTCGATCGCGTCGTCGTCGAGTCATTCACTCATTGACAGTCCCTCTCGTGACCATCCTTCGGCGTTCTCGAGTCGTCGCTCGGGACGACCCCCCCCCCCGGGGCGCCCCCCCCATGGTCTCCAGGTCGTCACCCCAGGACGACGACGACGGACGCGTGCTCGGGGAAACGCTCGAAAACGCATACGTATGACTTTTTTAGGACGTCAGAGACGACAGACGACAGACGCGAACGCGCGAGGACGCGTGCGACGGATTGAGGAGACACAAAGCGACTGAGGACGATCGGACGTCGACGACGATGGATGCGCGCATGGAGTACGACGGCGACGCGAACACGCGACCGAGCTCGCGCGCGAACGCGCCGCAGCGAGGGATGACGAATGACGATTTTGAAGCGTCGTTCAAGGCGTACTGCGCGCAGCCCGAACACGCGAAAGAGATGGCGGAGTACCAATATCGCGAACTGCGAAAGTCAGATCGCGTGTCCCATCGCCTCGAAGCCATGGCGTTCCGCGAAGCCGTGCTCGGGGCGGAAGAAGAGGCACAGAGGAACGTGGCGCCGTTTCTGCGCACGCGGGTGCTGAAAAACATCATCGCGACGTTTAAAAATGACAAGTGTGGGGATTTTGGGAAGTGGGCGTGTAATCCTTTGGTGTTAAACATGCTCAGGGAGACGCAAAAAGCGATCGACGAAGGGCGAGCGAGCGAGGAAGAAGTGGAACGCGCGATGGTTAATTATTTAAGAGATCCCAAGAACGACGGCTCCGCCGAGTACACGCGGGCGACGACGCGCGAGGCGAATTTAGATACAAAGGATTTAGTCGGAGCGTTGAACGAACAGTGCGAACTGCGTTATAAAGGGAACGATCATTATAAGAACAAAAGTTTCGATGAGGCGCGGGATTGCTACATGAAGGCTTTGTCGATCATGAAACTCGTCAAAGGTCGCAACCCGATGGACCAAGCCGAAGTGCGCAAGAACAAGCTCGCGTGCTTGATGAATCTCGGCTCAGCGTGCATGGGATTAAAGCTCTACGGCGAAGCGATCGAGCACTTGAACGAAGCGGATGAAGAAAATCCAGACGATAAGCGCCTGCTCCTTCGTCGAGGACGCGCGTACGCGTATCGAGGCGATTTTGACGACGCCAAGCGTGATTTCACGCGCGTCTTGCGCCTGGACCCGACCGACGACGAAGCGCATTACGAGCTGTACAATTTGAAATCCTTGCGCGCGCAAGACCATGCGCGACGAGTGGAACTTTCGAAGAACATTTTTGCAAAGCGTTAGTCTTCACGCGCACGTCTCTGAGACCAGGCGACATCGTCATCAAAATTTTGCGCGACGCGTTTCGACGCCGCCGCCGCTCGAATTCGGTTGAAAAGATCACAATCATTCATTCTCTTCATTTGTCTCATCATTTTCGCGCGCGCGATTGATGCGCCGCACGTTCTTTCGAGAAATGATGAAAAACATTTCGTTCTCTAGCGTCGGCATTGCTTCCATGCGCACGTGTGCGCGCGTATGCGCGCCGTCGCTCGCGTCCCGGCGCAGCGAGCGCGCAACCTCGAGCGCGCTCACCCCGGGTGCTCGACTTTCCGTCGCCACGTTTGCATCGAGCGCGAAAGGCACGGGGGGGAAATCAAAACAAGTCTTCGTGTGCGAAGAGTGCGGCGAGGACACGAAGCAGTGGTACGGGCAATGCCCGAGCTGTAAGGCGTGGGACGCGTTGAAAGTTGTTCGCGTGGCAAGTGAAGCGAGCGCGGCGGGGAAACCCAATGCCGGGGGAGGCGCCGGCGCGCGAGCGGTGGCGAGAATGGCAGAAAATGAGCTGGGCAGCGATCGAGGGCTCGGTCGCGGGAGCGCGCGGGAGCGCGTCGGGGGATGGGTATCGGAAACGAGCGCGCCGCGAGCGTTGCGGGACGTGCTCAAGCCGCGAGACGGATCGTCGGGGTCGACGATGCCGCGAATATCCTTGCCTGGGGAACTTGGGGTGGAGATCGAACGCGTGTTGGGAGGAGGGGTCGTCCCTGGGGGAATGATTCTCGTCGGGGGCGATCCAGGCGTTGGAAAGTCGACGATTGTGTTGCAAATTGCGGGATTGATGGGCGCTCGAACAGCGACGGCGAGCGATGCAGATGGTGAAATTACGGGTGGCGTACTCTACGCGAGCGGCGAGGAATCAGTGGAGCAAGTCGCGGGGCGCGCTGAGCGCATGAATGTCGATCCGAACGGGGTGTACTTGTACAGCGCCACGCGATTGGAGAACATTCTCGAAGCAGTGCAGAAATTGAAGCCATCGGCGCTCGTAGTGGATTCGATCCAAACCGTCTTCTTAGAAGATGCAACGGGGAGCCCAGGAAGCGTGTCGCAAGTTCGCGAGTGTGCGACGGCCCTGCTACACGCGGCAAAGACGAATGGGATGCCGGTGTTCATCATCGGTCACGTGACGAAGAGCGGCGACATCGCCGGTCCTCGCGTATTGGAGCACATCGTCGACGTTGTACTGTACTTGGAGGGCGACGCCGACCGCGCAGTGCGAATTTTGCGCGGGCATAAGAATCGATATGGCTCTACGGATGAAGTCGGCGTGTTTCAGATGAGCGACGAAGGAATGAAGCCCGTTGCATCGCCATCGGCTTTGTTCTTGGGCGAGCGTATTTTGAGTCCCGACGTTTCGGCAGCGCCAACAGTCACAGTACAAGGATCTCGTCCATTCATGCTAGAAGTCCAAGCTTTGACTGCCGAGCGCGGCGATTCGGGAGAAGATGGTGGCTCGCCGATGATGGCTCCACCCATTCGCACCGCCGTTGGTTTACGGTTCGAAAGAATGCAGCTGCTGCTCGCGGTTTTGGCGAAATTCGTACTCGGGCGACGCGTACACAAGCACGATGTCTTCATCAACATCGTCGGTGGTATGAAGCTCGAGGATCCGTCGACCGACGTCGCTGTTGCGCTCGCCATCGCGAGCAGTTTTGTGGAGAAACCTCTCCCGCCGGATATGTGCTTTTTTGGGGAAGTTGGATTGGGCGGCGAGCTTCGTCCGGTGATGCAAGCCGAACGTCGAATCGCTGAAGCAGCAACGATGGGGTTTAAACGCGTTCTGCTTCCCGAAGCAGGCAGTACGCCAGAGATGGGCAAGAAATTCGGAATTGAACTCGTTCGGTGCAATACCGTTAGTGATGCGCTGTACGCGGCTTTGGGCGTAAAACCGGCAAGGTCAGCGACAAAGTCACAAACTCAAGGCTCATGGCCTTCAAAGTTTCCCAAGAAGAAGACAAGTTTTGAGGAAGGGGAGTAGGGAGAGAATGCTGTAAGCAGTCATGTATGTAAAGAGTTTATTAGAGTTGTTGTCATCATATCTTCAAATCAAACTTAAAGAGTCAATTTTGAGTTCGAACGCTTCGTCTTGTGCTAGTTCTCGATGAAGCTTTTTCCCCTTTGCCCGGTGACAGGAAATCTGAGAGCTGCGCCGCCGTGCGACTCTTCGAGATTCGAGGGCTACGTGGCGGCTCTTGTACATCATCCTGTTCATCCTTTAATTCAGCCGTCTTAGGTTTCGGCGATGATGGGAGCTCTGCGTGCGTCAACGGGAGAGCTGAATTCTTCGGTGGACGACCGCGTTTACGCTTGAGTCCCTCTGTGGTTTCTGAAACAGATTTCTTCGACGCCGGTAAACCCTTTTCCGCTTCAGCCGCCTTAGCCGTTGGCTTGCGCGTTCGAGATGATCGAGCTTCTCTGGTTGGTTCGGATTCCTTCGTCTCTGTTGTCGTCGACTCACTCTTGACGCGAGTGGTAGGCTTGGCCTCTTCAGCCTTGGCCTCATCTTCCACGGCGCGTGAACGCTTGACTCTCAGCTTTTTGGACGGTTCCTTAGGATTCGACTTCGATACTTCGATCGATTTCGATGGTTTGTCTGATGACTGCTTGACAGATGCCGCCTTCAGCTTCGAGTCCTCAGGCGCGGTAGACGCCACCGTAAACGTTTGCTCTAGCCTTTTCGGCGCAGCAATCGATTTTGGTTGTTCTTCCTTGTATCCCACAGCGTTAGACAAAACGCTGAAAGCTTTCAGAGCCACTTCTGTTTTCTTCGCCGACACTGCGGACGATATAGCTCCGAGCTTGGATCCAGATTCCTTAGCAACTGCCTGCGCGCGCTCCACGACAGCTGCAAACAGTCGATTCGATTTTTCACTCGTCGGCGTGCGCGTGGGGGCGGGAGACTTTGACGACGCTGCCGGCGAGTCCGCACCAGCGTTCATCCCGGGCGTGAACACATAACGTCGAGCGAGTTCAGCAAAACTAGCTCGCGCTCCGGGAGTGAGCCCAGGTGTAACTACCTCTTTCCCAGGTACCCGAGCGCTGCTCGCCTCTGATTTTGTCAACGCCGTCTCGCGATTTGCGCACGCCGTCTCGCGCGCCTTCAATTTGGATAAGCTATCTTTCAACTCACGCTCGCGAGCTTCGATATCAGCGCTCGCGTCTTCGAGCTGTTTTACTCGCCCAGTGATATACGCGTTCTTTTCAATCTCCGCCTTGGCTAATTTATCCACCAGCTCATCGATGCGCGCTTGCAACTGCGCAATCTTGCTATCCTTCGCCGCCGCCGCCGAGTTCAAATCTTTGATGGTTTTATGCAATCCTAAAGCTTGACTCTCCATCTTTGTCACGCTGGACTTTTCAAACTGCAATTCTCCCTTCAGTGACTTGCACTGCGCCTCGGCGGCTTTCAATCGTTTCTCTATCTCCGCCGCCTCGCCCTCGATCCAGTCAGACTTGTCCGTCTTGGATTGCAATTGCGCCTTGCGAAGGGTGACGTTCGAATTCTTCAAGATTTCTATTTCACCCGTCAACTCTTCATTCCTTCGCCGCAGCGCTCCGAGCTCTCGCGCATCCGCGCTCTCTCGTTCTCGCACGTTGACCGCTCCACTTCTCCGTTCGACTCTCTCTTGCTCCAAATCATCTTTCAACTCCTTCAACATTCGTCTCAACGACGCTTCGGTCTCCGCAAATCGCGCTTTCTCGCTTCGGTACTCCCGATCAGCGGCGTCCACCATCGCCATCACGCGTTCCTCTCTCGCCAACAATTCGTCTCGTTCGTTACGCACTTCGCCGAGCTCAACGCTCGCGTGTTCCAACTATTCATTCACCACCCCGTCGTCGTCAGTCTCGCGCTCGCACTCGCGATGTTTACCCAGTTTACGAACCCGAACGCTTTCACTCTTCGCTTTCATGCCATTCGCGATCGCCGTAGAGCTTTAGCGCGCCCGCGCGCCTCCGGGGGAACGGCAACGCCCCCGCGTCGCGCGCTCGCAATCGTTTTATCTCCTCCACCTTCGGCGCAACATAATGCGTTGAAAACAACGATCGAGAACTCGTTTCATTCGTTCACGCGCGATCGCATCGCGGCGTACCTCACGTTCGACGACCATGAGCCTTTCGGTGAGCACTTTTGAGTCCTTCTGCGTCAACAGCGTCGACCCAAGAGCACCATCGGATCGGTATCGCATCCACACGTCCTGAGAGAGCGGCGTGCCGTCGTGCGAGGCGTACATATTGGAGTGAGGGCGCGACAAACGACGTTTGGGAGGTGGCGATGGTGAAGACACGAGAGGCGGAGTGTGCGGTAGTGGTCGGAATCGAGCGCTTCGTACTCGCGCGCGCACCGGTGAATGACGGAGTGATGAATAATGAGCTATGAAACAATACATCTAAGGTCTAAGAAAACACGCGCGCGCGTGCGCTAGTCGGGGCGCGAATGGGTTTTGGGACGCCTTGAGCGCGGTGGCGGCGGTGGCTTTGATTTTGGATTTGATACCGGCGACTCTGATTTTAACCCTGAGCCATCTTTTGGTGCGCGGTACGTCGAGTGTATGCGATCCATGATATCAAAAGGAAATGCGTAATTCACCTCGAACAGCTCGTGATGTAAATCGTGAAACCGCGTGTCGTAGATGAATGGAACGCGCACGTCTACGCCAGAGTGATCGAACACGCCGCACAGACCCATGACAACCATGTACGCCGCAAACGCCGCGATCGGCATCGACACCACGAACGCCGGGGAGAACAATATGCAGTAATACCCAAACGCCTCGAACGGGTGGATGCATAAGTCGCACCACACGCTCGGCGAAGTATAGAAGTGATGGATTTTATGCACGCGTTTGTACATCGTCTTCGAGTGCATCCAAACGTGCCAATAATACTCCAACACCGATTGCATCGTCACAGCTTTTAAAAACCCGAGCACGAAATCGTTCGCATACGCCTGTTTCGTGGTGTAGGAAGAAAATCGCCTCAAAGTCGACGTCACGTACTCGCGCTCGACAGAGTCACCCACGAGCGCGGCAAACGCCGAGCTCACCACTAAATTAATCGACGCATACGCGCGATGTTTCGCGTGTTCGTGCGCGCCGCGCGCAGTACTGACACAGAGCTGATAGAGCGGGAACCCCCAAGGTGCGTTGCGAGTGCCCTTCGTGGTGCCTCGCGCTTGGACGCGTCGTTGAATCTTTCTCGAGTGCGCGTTCGCCTCTGCTAAGCCGCCCGATTTGACGTCGAGCGAGTAGAACACGCGTTCAATGATCGTCGATAATACCACGTAACCGATGAATTGCGTGAGACCGCACGCCAAGGCGGAGGATGACACCATGCGTGCGGCGCGAAGTGTGGCGACGTCATATGTGAATTTGGGGAAATACGGTTAAACTGAATCAACGCGATACTAACGTAACCATGCGCGCGCGCGCGGCGCGCGCGCCATGTCAAATAACATAAGACTTTGAGCGCAGCGGGTCCGTGTCACGGGCCTCGAGGCGGGAAACGCGTTAGGCAGAGCCAAACGCGCTCGGCGCGCGCTTGGGCTCGAGCGCTCCCGTTTCGACAAAGTTGTCAAACACTTCAAGGGCGTTCAATATCGCTTCATCCATGTTGAAGTATTTGTACGAAGCCAGACGACCGACGAACGCGACGCCTTGTTCTTTGGCCGCGAGCTCGGCGTAGCGCTCGTACAGCGCTCGATTTTCTGGATTTGGCACCGGGTAGTACGGCTCGCCCTCGGCGCTCGAGTACTCGCGCGCTATGAGCGTCCCAGGCTTTTCGTGCCGCCCCTCGGGTTGGTTCGGCACATGTTTGTACTCGACGATGCGCGTGAACGGCACGTCCGCGCCCGTGTAGTTGACGACCATCGCTTCTTGAAAGAATAACCCATCCTCAGTATCTTCGATGTACTCCTCCTCGAATCGCAACGATCGATATTCCAACTTTGGCATTCCGAGCGCGGCGTAGTAGGAATCAATCTGCCCGGTGTACACCAACAAGTCATACTTTGGGAGCTTCCCAAGTCTCTTCAGTTCGAAAAAGTCAGCATCGAAGCGAACGTCCACGTTTGGGTCGTTGCCGATCATGTTCTCAAAAATCCTCGTGTACCCTCGCTTCGGGAGCGCTTGCCACGGATCGCTAAAGTATCGATCATCCGTCGACGTACGACAAGGCAAACGCATGAGGACCGATGCATCGAGCTCGTTCGGGTACTTATCCCATTGTTTCTTCGTGTAGTGCTTGAAGATTGCTTCGTACAGCCGCGGTCCGACGCGCATCAACGCCGCCTCCTCCCCGTTCGCCGGCTCCGCACCATCCGCGGGAAAAACCCGCTCGCTCTTATACCACGCCTCCATCTCCTCTTCGCTCGAAATCGTGGTACCGAAAAGCGCGTTCACCGTATCCATCGTCGGTGGTATCGGCACCAACTTGCTCTCGCCCGTTTCCGCGCTCGCCACGACCCCTCGCACGCGATGATCAAACGGTATCCACTCACTGAATCTCTTCACGTACTCCCACACGCGCTCGTGTTTAGTGTGAAATAAATGTGCGCCGTACTTACTCGCCCTAATACCGTGTTCATCGACGTAATCGTAGCAATTCCCTCCCACGTGCGCTCGTCGTTCGACGACGAGCGCGCGCTTCCCGAGCTCGCGACTCAATCGTTCGGCGATCACGCACCCCGACAACCCGGCGCCGACGATCACGACATCGTACGACGCTCGTACGTTTGTTTCTTCGTACGTCGCGAACGAGCTCAGAGCGCTCGCGCCGTCGCCGATCGCGTCGACGCCGTCGTTCGCGAGCGCGCGGTTCAGCGCGCTCCACGGCTCGCGCGCGCGCCCGATGCCTTCGCTCGACGCGAACGGACCGCGCGCCATCGCGGTGCGCGGTGTGCGACCTGTGTGACTTTACACGTTTGCGTCCAAGCGGTCGGTTTTGTCGACTTCGAAAGCGATGAGAAGTGACGAGCACACGAGCACACGAGGCGCGCGATTCCCGAGCTCGAGCGCCACACCGCGACGGTTTGAGCGACGCGTTGCGCGACGACCGATGGCGTTCATTCACGCGACAGAAAGCGAGAGCGCACGGGAAAAAGAGATTTATTTCATCGTCGACGTCGAACGGGCGCAAATCGCGAACGCGAATGGACGCTCGGTGACGGTCTACCCGGTGGTGTTGAAGACGAACGCCGAGGCGTACGCGGCGTTGCGCGGCGCGGAGACGCGCGTGATGAAACGATACAGCGACTTTGCGTCGTTACACGAAGAATTAAGGAATAAGTTCGATGCGAGATTACCCGCGATGCCGAGTAAAGTGACGGTTTTCAGAGAGAATAAAGCGAAAGAAGAGCGACAGAGGGAGTTTCTGGACGTGTTACGCGTCGTGGCGAGAGAACGAGAGTTACGCGAGAGCGCGACGGTGGTGGAGTTCTTTTGTGGCCGCGCATCGACGCGTGAAGGTGATGGAGATTCGAAGAGAAACGCACAAAAGTCGAGACCGATTGGAGGCGGACGAGGACGAGAGGAGGATGAGGACGCGGAGGCGCTGGACGCGCCGCCGGCGAACGCAAACGCGAATCGCGGCTTGGAGAGTTTGTTGCGATCGACGATGCGCGTGCACGGAGGGATGAAGTCGTCGTTCAACGAAGGAGAAGGTGACAAGGTGTCCAACGCGGTGACGCCGACACCGACGCCGAGGACGAATGCATTCGACGAAGAGGAGTTGAAACCGACGCTGACGGAGGTCGTCGACATCGACGCGCGGTCAACCGCGACGGATGGGAAATCGAACGATGGAGATGATGATAAATTCGAATGTTCCGGACGGGGAGCGCGAGAGGCGATCAAGGCGAACGACGCGCGCGCTTTAGAGCGTTTGTTGAACGCGGGCGTCGACGCGAATCACGTGGATAACACATCGAACACGCTTCTACATCTCGCGGCGGTGTTTAACCGCAAAGACGCGGTGGAAATATTACTCGCTCGAGGCGCCGATCGAACGGTGCGAAATCGAGTGGGTGAAACGCCCATGGATGTCGCGCCCATGGCGCTGAGCATGTTCATGAAACGATTCACGCCGCCGAGTTAGAGAAGATTGTGAAACGTGTACAAATTCCATACAGTAGCTGTGTAAAACAAATCGATCTATAGTACATAGTACAGCACCGCGGTGAATTGAATTCTCCTGTACTACGACGAGCTATCTCAAGCCTATCGTTTGCCATGGCGCGAACGAATCCAAGGGCGACTGCGCTCTCGTCTTTTCCGTAGGCGCCTCGCCTCGTGCAATAGCGAGCTCGGCGTCGTACGCTTTTTTGATAATCGGTAACAGCTTTTCTTCATCGTCGAGGGCCAGCGCGAGTCTGTGAGAGTCCACGGGATGGACAATGTGCTTCATCTCACTCGATGGGAGCAACGACACTTGGTACTTGTCGTGTTCCCATGATCCGGTGTGCACATCAACCGTCGCGGATGATTTCTCAAGACCAGACAACAAGCACTTCTTAAATCTCTGAAACCACACCTTCGATCGGCTCAATCGGATGGAAGATAAATACAAATCCACTTGTGGACAAAATGACAACACTCGCGTGGCGTGTTCGGCGAACATCAACGACGCGCTAGCACCCATGGAATCGCCGATGTACAAGACGCGCTTGTACCCGGCGCACACCTTGCGCAAATGCTCGCTCCAGCGCTCAAACTCAGCGTCTTGGTCGACGCTCATCTCGTTTGACATGTACCACGATCGTTCGACGTCACAAACGTATAAAACGTCGTAAGAGTCGCCCGCGCTGATATTTTTCGCAAGCTTTTTGAGCAAGCCTCCCCAGTTTGGTACGCCCGGAGCGCTACCAAACGAAACTATGAGAACCGGCGCATTTTTCTTTTCTGGCGCGCTCGACCCGTGCCATCGCACGAGCTTAAAATATCCAACCGGCGCGTTTTCTGGAATCTCTGAAATCGTCACGAATGCCGCGCTGTTCGTAACGTGTGCTAATTGAAACTGATCGATGCCAAAAGTCTGTAGTGTCTTGTGCCCGTTCATGGCATCGATGAACGTATTTAGCGAAGGACCGAGTTCTTTGTTACCTTCGACCCAGAGCTGACGAAGCGATGGCAATTTACGCATGCTCCCCGGTAACCCCGCGAGCTCGTTCGAGTACAACCATAACGATGTCAACATGGTCATATCTGATATTTCGCTTGGGAGTTCCCGAATGTTATTCTCCGCCAAATTCAACGCTCGCAATCTGCGCAGCGTGGTCAAACTCTTCGGAATCGCCCTTAAGCTATTGCCCTGCAAACTAAACGTCTCTAATGCTCGCAACCCTCGCACGTCATCTGGCAACGCTTCGATGTGGTTCCCGTGCACATCGATTTCGCGTAAAAGTGGCATCGCGCCAAAATCTGGCAACCGACGCAACTGGTTCCCGGGCGCGCTCAGCTCTTCTAAACTCGTCAACGCCGACATCCCGCTCGGGAGTTCGCGTAATCTATTTCCCGCCACGGCTAAATTTCTCAAGCTCACGCACGCGCACAGTTCATCAGGCAACGATTTCAAGCAGTTGCCGTGTGCCCACAACCCTCGCAACGACGTCAACGCCCCAATCGAACGCGGCAGCGTTCGCAATCGATTCCCAGCCAATCCCAATCGTTCGAGCTTGGTCAACTTCCCAATATCCTCAGATAATTCGTACAAGTTATTATTTGATGCTTGGAACTCCACGAGGTCGGGCAAGTCGTACGCTTCGCTCGGCACCGAGCGCAGCCCGAGCCCCGTGAGGTCCAACCGCCCCGTGTCTCTCGCCTTGGCGATCCGTCGCAGCGCCTCTTCGCGCGCGCTTTCGTCCTCCATCGACGCGTGCGCGCGCGCGGTGCTTTGAAACGCGACTTTGTTTGATGCCAGCCGCGCGTTGCGTCGCCATGGGATCTCCGCACCACGAACGCCGGCGCTGAGCGCCGCGCGAGGCGCGCCAGCGCGAAGTTCCATCGCGCGTGCGACAGATGAAACGAAACAGAACGATGAATGACGTTCGAGAACGGTTCAAAAGTTCGATGACGCGCGTTACAAGCGCGAGAGGCGGTGGAGTGAATCGCTGCAGCGCGTCGTCTGGACGACGCGCTGTGAGGGCGAGTGAGGACACCGCGAGCGCTTTTTGTGAAAATGAATCGTCGATGATGGAGCCGCAAAAACGCGACAACACGATGGGAAATGATGCGCGCGTATTTTTGCAACACTATTGTGCGCGCAAGTGCGATTAAAAGCTATTTTTTGGCCTACTAAACGCGATTTGCGAAAGCCTATGCGAATGCAAACGCGAACGCGAACACGAACGCAAAACCGAGCGAGGCGTGCCTCACGTCTCGGCGAATTCCTCTTTCTTTATCTTCTTCGAGCTCCGAGCACGTGATGCCTTTTCGGACTTTTTCAAGTAAAGAATGCGCGCCTTGGCGTTTTCTTTTAATCGAGACACAACGCGCTCGAGTTCGCCCAGTAAATTAAGCTCTTGTTCGGCGTACGTCTCGGACGGCACCGTCTCGCTCAATCCCATTCCGACGTCTCGCATCGACCGCCCCGTTCTAGCATCCTCGTCAAACATCAAATCATAAATCGCGGGATCACCCGACGGCTGTCGCACCGCGATGATGCCGCGTTCTGCCTGCGAAGCCGCCAACGCGGCGACAGACGCGACAGAATGTCCATTCGCCGCCTTAGCGTCATTCTCCCCTTTACTCGCGCGTCCCAACACGACCGCCTTGGTCTCGTCGGCGACGACGAGTAAAATGCGTGCTAACTCTTCTATCGCACCCTGCTGCACGAGATTGTGCATCAGAGGCACGCCCGGCTCGTTCGCGTGATACGATTGCGTCACGTCGCGCCCGCCTCGCTTCTCCTCTCCTCGTGCAGTCTCTCCCATCAGCGCTCCTTCGCCATCGCTCGACGTCGCCGCGCTACTTTTTGCGCGCCGCCGCCCCGGACTCGGCGAAATCGTGGCCGAGGCGAAATCATGAAATCTTGCGCCCAAGCCGTGCTTTCGTTTTACCGATTCGTGCGCGTCGCTCCCATCAAAATTCTTACACTCCACGCACCTACACGTATCGACGCAAAATATCCCCGCTTGAAAACACTCGCAATACTTTTTCAAGCACCCACTTCGCTTGCAATGACACCCTCGATTATGCCTCGCCACGACGTCGACGTCCCCCCCCGCGCTCGCGCTCGCGCTCGTCCCTCCGTGTCCTCGCGTCGGTGACGCTAAAACCGCAATTTTCGGTCTAAACGCGTTTGGATTCCTCTCCAGTGTTTGTTCGATCGCTTGTTGTCTCTCATGTGCGCTTTCGGATGAGTTTCTACACCCCAGGCAGTTACACTCGTCACAAAATCTCCCGCTCGCGAAGCACTCGCAGTACAATTTCAAACACTTTGAATTCTTGCAATTGCATTTCTTGTGTGCGTTCACCCCTCGTTCGCCGTGTACTCCTCCTCTATTGGGTGATGCCATCACTCCATTCGTGTGCTTCGCCAACGCGTTCGTCGTCGTCATCGCACCCGTCCGTCGTCGTCCTCTGTCGTCGTCCTCTGTCGTCCTCTGTCGTCCTCCGTGGTGCTGTGGTGTGTCAGTCGTGTGTCAGTCGTGCGTCGAGTCGTGTGTCGAGTCGCGCGTCCTCCGTCGCGCACGACGTCACGTCGTCGACGTGGACTCGATGTGGTCGGTCTCGGTCGGTCGGTCTCACTTGGTCGGTCGGTCGGTCGTTGTCGGTCGGTCGGTTTCGGTCGGTCGGTCACACGGTCGGTCACGTCAGTCGGTCGACCACGCCCCAACGAGGCGCGACGCCGTCGACGACGCGGAGGACAGATCGAATCGACGCGTTCGCGCGCGATGGGCGCGCGCGCGTCGTCATCGCGCTGTGAAACGTCGACATCGCGCGACGCACCCTCGCCCGCGCACGAACGAGCGATGACGAACGAGACGTCGTCGCACGCGCGCGCGCGCGCGAGGACGTTGACGACGTCGACGAATGAAAAAACCATGGAGACGTACGAGCGAGAACGAACGATCGGTCGAGGGACGTTCGGGGAGGTTGTGAAGTACACACGAAAACGAAAAGGTGGGAGAGACAACGAAGAGGAGGACGAACGGGATTGGGCGAACGAAGTGGCGATCAAGGCGCTGGATAAGAGGAAGTTGTCGCGAGCGCGAGCGAGCGCGACGAGGACGATGTTGGATGACGCGAAAGAAGAGGCGATGTTGATGGCAGAATGCGAATCGGAGAACGTAGTGAGGGTGTATGAATGGATAGATGATGCGCGCTCGGAGAAGGTGTACATAGTGATGGAGTTCTGTGCGAATGGCGCGGTGTTGAGCGACGACGACGAGTTCGAGGCGTTCGCGATTGAAACGATTAAGGATATTATTAGGGATGTGTTACGCGCGCTCGTGGAATGTCACGCCAGAGGAGTGGTGCATTACGACGTGAAACCGCAGAATATTTTCAACCATGCCTCTGGGGCGCGGAAATTGGGGGATTTTGGGTCGGCGAAACGCGTGGAGAAAAATAAAGATGGAACGTACGCTCTCGTGCGCACGACGCCCGGAACGCCGGCATTTACCGCACCCGAGTGCTGCGAAGGCGAGCCTTGTGATGGGTTTAAAGCTGACGTTTGGGCCGTGGGCATCACCGCGCACGCGCTCGCCACCGGGTCGTACGCGTACCGCGCGGACGGCGCGTGGAACACGTACCAGTTGATTCTCACTCAAGAAATTGATTTGAGCGCGATTAAAGACTCGATGTTTCGCGATTTCTTGAGCAAAGTGCTCGACAGAAACCCGAACACGAGGTTGACGGCGCGTCAAGCGCTCGAGCACGAATGGTTCCATCATTAGAGTAGTCGTAGACAATTTAAATGAGTATTTTTATTACAAAACCAGTCATGCTGTCGCCTTCAGAGCGCGGTGACCATCTTTCAGGTTTCCCTCACTCGGCGTCACAGCGCTAAGTGTTCACACTGAAGTAAAATTTTCATCGGCAAGCATGGCGTCGAGTTCGGCGTCGAGATAAGACAAGTCTGCGGCCTTATCAAACCTCACCGCATCGTCGTCGTCGTCAAACATCCCGACTGGCGCCTTCGTCGGGCTCATATAGTTACACATATCATCCATTATATCATCCATCCTTTTCGCATCAAAATTGCTCGCGCTCGTGGTACCATCGATATTAAAGTTGAACTTCCCACTGTTGCTGAGAGACAATCGTTGCACCACCGAGCGTAAAGTCTCATCGTTTTCAGTGGGCGCGCGCGCCGGCGCTCCGTAGTCGCCCCGCGCCATCGCCGACGCGCCCTCTAAAAACACTCGAACGCGCTCTTCTACTTCTGCTTGATTGCGTGCTTCCTCTTCTTTCGCTTGTTCCGCGCGCGTCTTTCCGAAATACTCGATATCATCCGCTTCATCCGCGTACATTTCCGCCCGCGCTCGAATACTCGCCAACTCTTCGACGGAGAGCGTCGCCTTGACGCGTTCCGCGAACGCGCTCAACGTCGGTTCTTCTTTCTTCCCCACTTCCTCGACGATCGACGCGCTCGCATCGCGCTCGATCGTTTTCACGTGTGCTTTCTTCACCACTGACTCTTTCCCATTCGTCGTCGTCGTCGTCGTCGTCCCTTTCCCTCCTCTCGCCAATGTACTTTGATTCGTAATGTTCCCGAGCGCTTTCCTCGCCCCGTCGTTCGCGGTCGAGTTCGCGAACGTCTTCCCAAACGCACTCGCGTTCGACGAAGCGTTCGACGGATCTTTCATTCGTCGCATAAATGCCTGCGCATTTTCATCTCGTGCGTCGACGCGATTCGCGATCGCACTCGCGCGTGGCGTCTCCATGAACGACCGATCGATCGCCCAAGCGCGTCGATCGCGAATTCAAATTCGCGCGCGAATGAATGCGTGCGTGAGTGAATGAATGAATGAACGACGGGCGACGCGCGTCTCGCGATGAGAGTCGTGCGCGCGCGCTCGTGCGCGACGAACTATGCGCGAATGCACGCAAAACACTCCCGTGTCGTCGTCCTCCGTCGTCCTCGTCGTCGTCCTCGTCGTCCGTCGTCCTCCGTCGTCGTCCTCCGTCGCGGACGTTCCCCTCCCTCGGGGCGCCATCGTCGTCGAGGTGCGGGGAAGGAGTGACCGACCGACCAACGCCACTGGGTCGTGACTCCTCGTTCGAGGACCCACACCACGGCACCACGTCCCGGACCGAAACCCTTCCCCCTGGCGCCTGCAGAC
>Ga0222712_10001908_pt1 | contig 24842 bp, 23 predicted proteins | sample C33_657DmetaG_FD_165043 | JGI IMG/M metagenome (GOLD analysis project Ga0222712, IMG submission 165043) | Estuarine water microbial communities from San Francisco Bay, California, United States - C33_657D | ecosystem: Environmental > Aquatic > Marine > Unclassified | place: USA: California... | reverse complement strand
CGGCTCTCTATCCTGAACTTGTCCAGCTTTCCAGGATACAATACAGTGAAATAATTCTCCCATTGAGGATCTTTTTTGGCCAGGCTCAGCCACTCATGGCCTGAAAAAGGTTGCATGGATTGGTTTACCCCCTTCCGAAACCCAAGCGTATCAGGAGCGTAGAAATAAAATTCCCGGATGCCCCGCTGTGTAAACCGCCCAGCCAGGGTTGCCCCGGATTGCCTTGCTAGCATTGTAACAAGAGCATCTTCCATTTTCAGCAATTCTTCAGCTTCTGCATCGCTTGGCATCCCCCTAGCATCCAGCTGATTTATTTTTACCCGGAGGATGATGACAAAAGAATCTTCTTTGACAGGAGCAATCGCTGCCAATCCCAGGTCCACATTGATGGAGACTGGCTTGCCATTCAAGGAAACCACATAATTCTCCCAATCGTGCACAATTTTCTGGGAGAAAACAGGGCCTGAAAGAAAAATCGCTAAAAAGTATAAAAATCTATGTTTCAATGGTTTGCTGTTCAGAAAGTAAAGTAATTTCAATTCCTGAACAAATGGAAATAAATGCACCCTATTGCTGAGATAATTAACTTTTTAGAAACACTGGCCCCCCTTCATTTACAAGAGGAATATGACAATTCAGGACTGGTATGTGGAGATTCGAGTGCTTTTGCGCTTGGTGCAATTGTCTCACTTGACCTAACAGAGGAAGTAGTTGACGAAGCCATTGGCCGTGGGTTCAACCTGATCATTGTGCACCATCCCCCCATTTTCAAGGGACTCAAAAAAATCGACGCCAAAGATCCTGTAACCAGCATGATCTTGCGCTGTATCCGGCATGACATCGCGGTATATGCCATTCATACCAATCTTGACAATGTCATTTGGGGCGTGAATGGAGAAATTGCAGCCAGAATGGGGCTAAAAAACCTGCAGGTCCTCTCTTCAAAGGCCGGAACGCACAGGCAATTGACTACTTATGTTCCTGCAGCGCATGCTGAGAAGGTAAAAAACGGCATTTTTGAAGCCGGAGCAGGCGCAATAGGGCTTTACAATGAATGCAGTTTCAGCAGTCTGGGAGAGGGAACTTTCAAGGCATTGGAAGGCGCCAATCCCTTCATTGGGGAAAAAGGTTTTAGGCATCTTGAACAAGAACAAAAGCTCGAATTCATTTTCCCAGTTCACCTGCAAAGCCAGGTGCTGATGGCCCTAAAGACTGCACATCCCTACGAAACTGTTGCCTACAATATCCTGCCATTGGATAACCACTTCCATGAATTGGGTGCAGGAGCCATTGGTACACTGCCGGAACCTATAGCAGAAAAAGATGTTTTGGCCATGCTCAAATCCATCTTCAAGACAGGAACCATCAGGCACAGCCCATTCACAGGAAAAACCATCAAAACCATTGCCCTCTGCGGGGGATCTGGCAAATCATTGATATACAATGCGTTAGGAATGAAAGCAGATCTTTATTTTACAGGAGACCTGGGCTATCATGATTTTTTTCTGCCTGCAGGGCGGATGCTTCTGGCAGATATTGGTCACTTTGAAAGCGAACAATACACATCTGATCTTCTGGAAAGGGTGATAAAAGAAAAATTCCCTACCTTTGCCGTCCTAAAAACCGGTAGATATACCAATCCTGTCAACTATTTTTTATAACTCATTATGGCAACTGTAAAAGAATATTCAGTAGAAGAAAAGCTCGCTTCCCTGCTCAATCTTCAAAAGGTTGAAAGCAAACTGGATGAGATTGCAATCTTGAAAGGTGAACTTCCCATTGAAGTGCGTGATCTTGAAGATGAGATCCAGGGATTGCATGCCAGGGAAACAAGAATTGAAGAAGAGATCAATGGTATCAATGAGTTCATCGAGCAAAAGAAAGAGTTGATTGCTACATCACAAGAGCTTCTTAAAAAATACGAGAAGCAAAGTGATAACGTAAAAAACAACCGCGAATACGAAGCCATCAACAAGGAAATCGAGAACCAAACACTCGACATGAAATTGGCTGAGCGTCATATCAAGGATGCAAATGAAGAAATTGCTGACAAGGCAAGAATCCTTGATGCAGCCAAAAAGAACATTGCAACCAAAGAAGGAAACCTCAAGGTAAAAAAGGGTGAATTGGATAAAATCATTGCTGAAACAGAGAAAGAGGAAAAAGAATGCAGGGCTGTATCTGAAAAGGCACGTGTTGCTGTAGATCCTCGTTTGCTCACTTCATTTGACAGGATCAGAAAAAATTTCCGCAACGGACTTGCAGTAGTGCCAGTCGTGCGCGATGCCTGTGGCGGTTGTTTCAACGCAATTCCCCCTCAGCGCCAAAGCGAGATTCGCCAGCACAAGAAAATCATTGTTTGTGAAAACTGTGGAAGGGTTTTGGTTGACGAAGAATTGAATGCAACAAAATAAACTAAGCAAGAATATACAGAAAGCGATTCATCACAATGAATCGCTTTTCTTTTTTAATACCAAGCCACGGACATCTTCCAACATTCTTTTGCATTCATTTTCGTGAATTTTAGGCATGGCAATGTCATATAAACAGAATAGCTGCATCTCCTGCCTGAGGATGCTGCAATTGAATCTCCTGAGCGCCTTTAGCACCTCATTGGTCACCGTGTAATCAAATTGTATCTCATAGGGTATCTCAACGGGTTTTCTGATGAGTGGAGTCAACTGCAATGCCATGGAAGCTGCGCTCTTGTAGGCATTGATCAGGCCCGGAACACCCAGCAGGGTTCCGCCAAAATAGCGCACCACAATCACACAGGTATTGGTCAGTCCCTTGCTGTCTATCTGACCTAAAATTGGCCTTCCCGCTGTTCCTGAGGGTTCTCCTGCATCGGTCACCCGATAGGTCATGCCATCAGCTCCAATCCTATAGGCGAAGCAATGGTGAGAGGCTTTGGGATGATCTTTTTTGACACCATTCAAAACGGCCTTGAATTCCACAATGGATGAAACAGGGTAAGCCAGTCCAACAAATTTGCTGCCCCTGTCTGAGAACTCAGCTGAGGCATGTTGTTCTATGGTCTGGTAATAATTGGGATCAAGTTCCATTGCATGGTTTATGGCGTGACAAATGCGGCCCAAAAAAAGGATTTATCACTTTTCGGTTGATAGTACCCTGCGAGCGTGATGCTGCAAAGTTAATTGTTTTACTTTTGGTACGTGCGCATCAAAGAAGCTTACCACCAATTGCAGCAATCCTTACAGCCTGTCTATGAGAACAGGGAGGCTTCTAATATTGCCAACCTGATCATGGAAGACATCACAGGATGGGACAGGACCCGAAGAGTCATCCACCATGATGAATCACTGACTGATACACAACTGGAACGCTATACCCAGTGCAGGGAAGAACTACTGCATGGGAGGCCAACACAATATGTACTTGGACATGCATGGTTCTGCGACATGCGGTTTCAGGTGGATGAACATGTTTTGATTCCAAGACCAGAAACAGAAGAGTTGGTGATGGAAGTCAAAAAAATGTATGCAGACATCCAAATTGGCAATGACTATCGTTTTAAATTGATTGACATAGGGACAGGCAGTGGTTGCATTGCCATTGCGTTGAAAAAATATTTTCCAGACTGGGATGTTTGGGCCTTGGACAAAAGTGATCAAGCCCTTGGCATAGCCAAAACCAATGCAGTTTTGTTGGATACTGAAATCCATTTTGTTGAATCAGACATACTGAAAGAAGCAAAAAGTGATCAGCTTCCTGCTTTTGACCTCATCATCAGCAATCCACCCTATATTCCTGTTGAGGATAAACCCGAAATGGATGACCGCGTACTAGATCACGAACCCCATACCGCACTTTTTGTCACCGACAATGACCCGCTTCAATTCTACAAGGCCATCTTGCTGTTTTCGGATCACCATTTGCTCAGGGGTGGTATGCTGTTTTTTGAAACCCATGAATTGTATGCGCAGGCAGTTGCAGACCTGATGGAAGAATATGGATTTGAGAACATTTCCATAAAAAAAGATTTCCAGGAAAAGGAAAGAATTGTTTTTGGCAGACGAACTGGTGCTTCGCTTTGATTTATTGCTTTTCAGTGGAGAGTACAGTTTTGGCTCCCAATTCTTTTGCAACACGCATGACCCCCACCACAAGATCAATCTCAACTGTCTTGTCCGCATTGATCACGATTGTAGGAAGTTCTGTCTTTTCCTTTGAAATGATCGGCAACAAAGCGGCTTTCAAAGAATCAAGACTGACAGGCGTTGTACCCACATAGAATTGCTTGTTGGCATCAATGGATACTACCACTGTTTGTTTGGCCTTTGTATCGCCCTGTGATTTGGGCTGGGAAAGCTTGATTACATTGGGGTTGGCCAGCGTTGCCACAATCAAAAAGAACATCAGCAGAATGAAAAGAATATCATTCAGGGCTTCTGTAAAAACCTCTGCTTCGCCACGGTATGTTTTCCTGATTTGCATGACCAGTTGAATTATTTTGTGGGTTCCTGGAGGATATCAAGAAAATCTGCAGCCGCCACTTCCATCCTGTTCGCTGTTTTATCGATTTGGGTATGCAAAAAACTAAAGCCCAAAAAAGAAATCAACCCGATGATCAAACCAGAGATCGATGTAACCAGTTTGACATACAATCCGCCTGCAATCGTATTCAATACAAACTCTCCGGTAGTATTGATATCAAAAAACAATTGCATCAAGCCCGCCAGGGTTCCCACAAATCCGAATATGGGAGCCGTCCTGGAAATCACACCCAACACACTGAGGTTTCGTTCAAGGTTGTACATTTCAAGCCTTGCAATGCTCTCCATGCTTCTTTCAATCGCATCAATGGGCTTTCCGATACGCTGTATGCCTTTATCGATGATGCGCGCAACAGGATTGTTGGTATTTTTTGTCATGGCCCTTGCAGCAACAATATTTCCGTTGACAATATGATCACGGATGATGCGCATAAAATTTTCATCAATCTTTCCTGCTTTCCTGATGGCAATATACCGCTCAAAGAAAAAGAATACAGCAAGAACAAAAAGAAGTCCCAATGGAATCATGATGGCACCACCCGACTGCAAAACATCCCATAGGTGCATGGGACTGGATGCTTTTGCCGTTGTAGCAGGATCAACCGGAGTGGCTGTAGTGATCTGAAGGAAGTTGATTGACATAAATGCTGTTTGAACAAAATTATTGAAAATCAGAATGCCAAATTGTATCATGAAGATGCAACTTTATTTACTAAGAAGTTGGTAAAATTGGCTTGGCAGTTGCAAGTTCCCAGCGCTGCACCAGCTTAACCAATACATCAACTGCCTTTTCCATGTCTTGCACACTCACAAATTCATGCTTGGAATGAAGTGCCATTTCTCCAGTGAAAATATTTGGACAAGGCAGCCCCATAAAGGAAAGCCTTGATCCATCAGTACCTCCACGAACAGGATGAGAGATCGGTTCTAACCCACATTCCCTGATGGCAACGGCTGCGTGTTGTACTACATCAGGGTGCTGATCAAGTATCTCCCTCATGTTGCGGTACTGCTCCTTCACGTTAAATCGATAACTGGCACCAGGGTATTGGACCATCACAGTCTTTAGAATGTCTTCCAACAGGGCCTCATGTGCTGCAAGCTCAGATGTTTCAAAATCCCGGATGATGAATTTAACTGTGGCTGATTCTGCTCCTCCCTTGATATCCGTTGGATGAAAAAAACCCTGCCTTCCTTCTGTAACCTCCGGTGCCATGGTGTCTTTGGGCAAAGCAGCTACGAATTCGGCGGCTACCTTGATGGCGTTCACCATCTTCCCTTTTGCACTGCCTGGATGTGCGATGATACCATTGATGATGATCTCTACACCGTCAGCAGAAAAAGTCTCAAATTCCAGTGATCCCAATTCACTGCCGTCCAGTGTATAACCGAAATCTGCCCCAAGCTTTTGCATGTCTACATGTTCTACACCCCTACCCACTTCCTCATCAGGAGTAAACAGTATTTTGATCTTCCCATGCAAGATGGAAGGATCATTGACCAACCGATGAGCAAGCTCCATGATGATGGCCACGCCCGCCTTATCATCCGCACCAAGCAAAGTCAATCCACTTGCTGTAATGATGTCGTCTCCTATCTTTTGAAGCAGGTAGGGATGCTCCTTGGTGGTGATGACCTGTGTAGGATCATCTGGCAGAACAATATCCTGCCCTGTATATTGCTGGTGCAAAACAGGTTTGACATTGGTGCCACTGCAATCAGGTGCAGTGTCCACATGCGAGCAGAAACAAATGACTGGAACATCCTTGTCGGTATTAGAAGGAACAGTCGCATACACATATCCCCATTCGTCCATGTGGGCATCTGCAACTCCCATCTGAACCAGCTCCGCAGCCAGCAATGAGGACAAGTCTTTTTGTTTTTCAGTAGAAGGAAATGAATTGCTATCAGGATCACTTTGGGTATCGATGGCAACATAACGCATGAAGCGTTCAATGAGTTGTGTCATATTTTGAATTGAATGCAAATTGCCTAAATTTATAAAAACAATCGACATGAAACGCAGGATAATTGCAACAATAGTAGCAGGGCTCATTTTATTCATCTGGCAGTTCCTCTCACAGGCAGCATTGGACCTACACAAGGCTGAGCACCAATACACCGCAAATCAAGACACCATCCTCAACGCATTGGCCAGTGCAGGATTGAAAACCGGAAAATATGCCATTCCACTTGCAGACCCTGTATTGGGCGCGGAAGCCCAGATGAAAGTTGCTGCTGATAATGTGGGAAAACCATCTGCCATCATCAATTATACCGCCTCATCCACCAACGACATGGGCATGAACATGCTCAGGGGAATTTTGGCGAATATCCTCATCATGTATCTTTTCATCACATTGCTGGGAAAGGCAAATGTTTCCGGATTCAAAAACATTTTTGCTGTATCGCTCACCATTGGCATGATTGGATTCTTCAACCATGCTTACACCAATTATATCTGGTACCATGGCACCGATATTTTCATCGATCTGCTGGATGCCTTCATGGGCTGGGGATTGGTGGGATTGTGGCTGGGTAGATACCTCAAGTAATGGAAGCCTTTTCCAGGATACCTATTTCCTGTTACTAACTGTTGAAGCGGTGTCCCCGCAAAAATGCATCCACTTCCATTCTCTTCTTCCCTTCGAGTTGAAGTTCTGCAACCTGCACCCATCCATCTGCGGCAGCAAATTGGAGCAATGATTTTCCGTCTGTTGTGTATGTTCCAGCAGCATGGTGTGTATCAGCAATTGTATAGGAGGCTTTGTAAATTTTCAACAGCTTACCATCCAGGTGTGTAAATGCAGCAGGATATGGAGACAAACCCCTGATCAGATCATAAATTTTTTTGGCAGGCATGTCCCAATCAATCTGCGATGTATTGGTATGCAACTTGGGTGCAGAGGGAAGTTCATCCAAAGCCGTTTGACTGAGCTGTTCCTGAGGCCTGGGTGTTAGTGTATTGGCACAATAGTTTTCAAGCGTTTGATAAATAAGGTTGGCCCCAATTGCTTTCATGGTGTCATGCAACTCACCAGCTGTCATGGTTTCGGAAATTGGAATGACTTCCTGCATCATCACATCTCCTGTATCGATCTCATGCTTCAATTTGAATGTGGTAACACCTGTTTCTTTTTCGCCATTGATGATGGCCCAGTTGATCGGTGCTGCACCACGGTACTTGGGCAACAAAGAAGCGTGGAGGTTGATGGTGCCCATGGGTGGCATGTTCCAGACGATTTCTGGAAGCATCCTGAACGCAACGACAACCTGAACATCCGCTTTCAGCGCCTTCAATTCCTCAATAAAAGACGGGTCTTTCAACTTAATTGGCTGGAGCACATTCAACCCTTTTTCAATGGCAAACTTTTTGACAGCACTTTGTGACAGCTGCATGCCCCTTCCTGCAGGTTTGTCTGGAGCGGTGACAACACCCACAACCTGACAACCCTCCATCACCAATTTTTCGAGTATGGCCACGGCAAATTCCGGAGTACCCAAGAAAACAATCCTGCAATCCTTCAGATCCATAGTGTCACAAAGGTAATTGATAAGTTGAGGGATTGAGAGCAGTTGGCTTAAAATCCCCTAAAAATGAAGCTTACCGGTAGATCAAATACTTGGCCCTTATTTTTGAAAAGGCCTTCAATCCTGGGCCCCAGCTTTTCCTGATTTCATTCTCATCAATGCCAGCCTTGATTTGCTCCATCAATGTTGCATTTCCTGCAAGCTTATTGAAGAAGGAAGCCCGGGCATCACCCGACTTGGGAAGAATAAAAAATTTCTCCTTCTCTGGAAACAACTGGTAGGCCTGGATAAGGTAAGTCAGGCTCAACTGGTTCTTGAGTTTTGCCCTGATGGATGCTGGCTCACCAGATACATTCCAACCATAACACAACTGGTCCTTCAATTTGGGCGCATTGGCGCCAGGCATGGCTTTGGGCGTGAATGCATACATGCTTGAGGGCAATGATGGATGACCAAATATTTGGAAAGGCACCACTGTTCCCCTGCCCTCGCTCAGCACTGTACCTTCAAAAAAACAGGTGGATGGATACCAGTAAATAGAAGAGAGGTTCGGAAGATTTGGAGAGGGCTTAACTGGAAGATCATACACACTTGCTCTTGAATAGTTTTTGCAGGGCACCACTTTCATGGGTTGCTTTCCTTCCCCTTTCATTTGGCTGTATGCTTGTATGGCAGCGGGTTTTAACCATTTTTCACCAACCAGCATTTGTGCATACTCTCCAATCGACATGCCATAAACAACTGGCACAGGCTGCATCCCAATGAATGAACGAAAAGCGGTGTCCAACACTGGTCCATCCACATAATGGATATTGGGATTGGGACGATCGAGTACAATCAGTGGTTTTTGGTTGATGAATGCTGCTTCCATATAGGCCTCCAGCGAAGAGATAAATGTGTAGAAACGAACACCTACATCCTGGATATCAAACAACAAGATATCAATATTTTCAAGGTCCTCTTTTGATGGACCCCGCTTGGGGCCATAGAGAGATACCACAGGAATCCCTGTTTTTTCATCCACATAATTGCCAATTTTTTCACCGGCATCTGCTGTGCCACGAAACCCGTGCTCAGGGCCAAAGATGAGCTGGACTTTAATCCCCTTAGCCATCAACAGGTCCACCAGGTGCACCTCCCCAACCATGGATGTCTGGTTGGCGAATAACCCTACCCGCTTTCCTTTCAACAATGGAAGGTATTGATCCAGGTTGGCTGCGCCGGGTTGAATCAAGCCAGGGGCAGTTTGTCCTGTTGAAGCAAGCATGGTAAATATCAGCAAGATCAGTACGACAAACTTTCTCATTGTTTTAGGGCTTTATTTCAATAAAAATAAAAGAATAAAGGTAGTTTTGCCGAATTATTTCTGCTGAAACATCCAGCGCCCAATGACGTATTTTGTCATTTGCAGGCAGGTTCCCCAGTTGAAATGGAACAATTAAAAAACAAATTATGCAAGTTAAAAGCGGAGACGTAGTAAGGGTTCACTACACAGGCACACTGGAAGATGGATCACAGTTCGACAGTTCAGTAGGACGTGCCCCATTGGAATTTACCGTTGGTGCAGGCCAAATGATTGCAGGTTTTGATGCCGGCGTTGTTGGCATGGCCGTTGGCGAAAAGAAAACCATCCTGATTGACCCTGATCATGGTTACGGGCAAAAAGATCCAACCGCCATCATTGAATTTCCCTCATCCAATATTCCTGAAGGAATGACTGTTGAAGTGGGCATGAAGCTGAACCTTCAAAACCAATACGGGCAGCCGGTTCCGGTTGTTGTGATTGAAGTGAAAGAAGAAGTGATCATCATGGATGCCAACCATTTCCTTGCAGGAAAAGACCTTACTTTCGAAGTGGAAATTGTTGAGATTGTATGCTAGTCTGCTTTCGTGATCATATAGCACCACCGCAACAGCTTCCCTTTGAAATCAAACGGAGTGGTTGCGGTGGTGATGTTTTTGACCGTTCCTTTGATACCGGCCTCATCTAGTTCAAACTTTCTGGCATTGGTACTGAAATAAAGCACTCCGCCTGGAGAAAGCAATCTCAAGCAGTCATTGATCAGCTCAACATGCATCGGTTGAATATCGAATACATCCTTCATTGATTTGCTGTTGCTGAATGTGGGAGGATCGAGGACAATCAAATCAAAACTTTCCTTTTCGAGTGTGGGTAAATATTGCAGCACATCTACCCTTTCATAACTGTATTGTTGGCCTGAAAACCCATTCAGTTCCATGTTGTTCTGCGCCCATTCCAAGTAGGTATTGGATAGGTCTGCAGAAACAACGCTCTTGGCACCTCCCGCTGCGGCATAGACAGAGAATGATCCGGTATAACAGAAAAGGTTCAAAACCCGCTTGCCTGCAGCTGTCTTTCTGACCATTTCCCTGGTCATCCGGTGGTCAATAAATAGACCCGTATCCAGGTAATCGGTGAGGTTGACCAGGAACTTTAACCCACCTTCCTCAACTTCAATAAATTCTTTCCGGTCATCTGTTTTCTGGTACTGGTCTTGGCGGTTCTCCTTTCTTTTTCGCTCTTTGAGGTAAAGCTGATCTTCTGATTTGGCCAGTACATGCCTGACCACTTCAAGGCTGTCCTCCAACCAACGGTCATAATCTTCTTCAGAAAGCCGGTGGTTGCTCCTGTATTCCGTCACCAAAACATTCTCCCCATAGACATCAATGATCAGGGGAAACTCAGGCAAATCACGGTCATATAACCGATAACAGGAAACGCCAAGCTGTTTTGCCTGCTTTTGCAAAATCCTGTAAACCTTCTTGAGGCGGTTGTCGAACATGATGAGTTTGGCATCTGACATAGGCACAAGTTACAAAAGATAAAAAGTTAAAATAAGTATATTGCCCTTCTTTGAAAAAGGAAATAAAACATATTGACATCTAAAGGAAAAATATCATCATGAGAACAATAAATAGAACAGCCAAACAAGTTTCGAATTTGCTGGTTGCAGCTGGCCTATTGGCAGTTTGCGTTTTGGGTTTGAGGTCTTTGAACACTGAAAAACCCAAAGTTTTCAAGTCAGGATTTGAAAACGTTCTTGGAACTTCCTTTGACTTAAAAACACTGGCCATCTCAGAAAGCACTGCAGACCAGGCAGAAAAAATTGCTTTGGATGAGATTGACCGTTTGTCTGGAATATTCAGTTCTTATGATAAAAACAGCGAATTCAGTCAGTGGCAGCTGAGCAATAAAAAGGCAAATAGGGTTTCACCAGAATTATTTGAAGCAATGGAACTCTTTGACAATTGGAAGTTGACCACCAATGGAGCATTGGATCCAGCAGCAGGAGCCATTGTGAAGCTATGGCAACAAGCTGAAAAAGCAAATGAAATCCCTACTGAGGCTGCCATCGAAAATGTGAAAAAAGAGATCAATCAGCAACATTGGGTATTGGACAAGATCAATCATACGGCTACACACCTTAGTACCACCCCATTGTTGTTCAATAGCTTTTTAAAATCCTACATCATAGAAAAAGTAGCCGACAAAGTTATGGGGCTTGAGGGAATCAGCGGCGTTGTGGTAAACATCGGTGGTGACGTGATGACCAAGGGATCCTTTATGGAAACCATCAACATTGCTGACCCCTTGGCAGACGCTGAAAACAATGGCTCTGCTGCATTACTAAAAATTTCAAACAAAGCAATAGCAACAAGCGGCAACTACAGAAGGGGCTTTTCGATCAAAGGCCATCATTTTTCTCATATTGTTGACCCAAGGACTGGCAAACCAACTGAAATGGTTGCAAGCGCAACAGTAGTATCGGACAAGGCCACTGAGGCCGGTGCACTGGCCACTGCATTCAATATCCTGACACCCGAAGAAAGCAAGGCATTGGCGGCCAGGTTCAATGCAGCCTACCAAATCATCCTTACCAATGGTAAAAAAATTGAAAGTGCCGAATGGAATGCAATAACCATGGAGGAACACCCTACAGCTGCCAACAACAAAAAAACCGCATCAGCTTCTCGTTTAAAGAATTGGAACAAAGACTATGAAGTGTCCATCAACCTCGAATTGATGCGCTTTGAAGGAAGGACGAGAAGACCATTTGTGGCCATTTGGGTAGAAGATGCACAACAAAAAACAGTTAGAACAGTTGCCTTATGGTACAACAAACCAAGATGGTTGCCTGACCTCAAAGAGTGGTACAGAAAAAATCAAGCTGACTACAAACCAGGATTGAAAGACATGAACACCATTTCCAGCGCAACAAGACCTGCCGGCAATTATACCATCAAATGGGATGGCAAGAATGATGATGGCGAATATGTAAGCACCGACAACTATACCATTTGCATTGAGTTGGCAAGAGAGCATGGCACCTATCAAATCATCAAGCAGGAAATCGCCTGTAAATCAAAGGCAGGAGAATACCCCCTTCATGGCAATGCCGAGGTGAAGGCAGCGTCCATTGAGTACAAAAAAAATAGCAAGCCTTTGTAAAGGAATACACTGGAAAAATCAACATCCCCCATGGTTAAGAATATCAGGAAAAATATTGCATCTTCTTCAAGGTGGATACACATCTACCTTTCAATGGTCAGCTTTTTTATCTTGCTTTTTTTTGCCATTACCGGCCTGACATTGAACCATACGGAATGGTTCGCTGATCAACAAATTACAAAAACCATCAATGGTGATTTGAACAGAAGCTGGGTAAGTGGCAAGGATAGCAATACTGTAGCTAAGCTTGAAATTGTTGAGTTCATCAGGAAGAAACATGGCATTGGTGGTGCAGTAAGTGAATTTACCACGGATGAATTCCAATGTGCCATTTCTTTAAGTGGCCCTGGTTACAGTGCAGACGTTTTTGTAAACAGGGAGGATGGCAGTTACGAAATTTCAGAAACCAAGACCGGCCTGTTTGGCATCATCAATGATTTGCACAAAGGCAGAGACTCTGGTGAAGCCTGGAAATTGCTCATTGATATTTCTGCCATACTCATGACCATCGTTTCATTGAGTGGACTGGTCATGCTTTTTTTCCTGAAGAAGAAAAGAGTAGCAGGCCTCCTTTTGATACTGGTTGGGACAGTAATCTGCCTGCTTTTATACATGGTCTGGGTGCCCTAAATCAATCAACTGCCTCAAAGATGCATTTTCTGTCTATTTTTGAAGTTGTTTCAAATACCTGTTCCCAAAATATCATCTGCCATGAAAGTTTTTATCTCCGCTTTTCTGTTCATGATCACTGCCTGCACCCTCAATGGCCAGCAATCAAATGCCATCAATCCTGATGCCTTTTTAAAAGCCATTGGTGCTGGTAAAATGCAGGTGCTTGATGTAAGAACTGCTGATGAATACAAAAGCGGTCATATCAACAACGCCTTGCAGGCCAATTGGCTGAACAAAGACGAGTTCTATGACCGAACCTCCCACCTTGACAAGAACAAAACCGTCTATATTTATTGTTTGAGTGGTGGAAGAAGTGGCGCTGCAGCAGAAGTCCTGCGTGCAAAAGGCTATGCTGTAATCAACCTTGAAGGTGGCATCAATGCCTGGAAACGAGAAGGCAAACCATTGGTAGGGGTTGACCCCAATGCCAAACAAACCAGCATGGCATCCTACGAAGGGCAGATCAGGAGCACCAATATCGTTTTGGTGGATTTTGGCGCAGAATGGTGCCCTCCCTGCAAAAAAATGGAACCTGTTTTGGAGGCTTTCATGAAACAAAACAGCAAGAAACTTACACTCGTAAAAATGGACGGCGGCATTGAAACAAACCTGATGAAGTCATTAAATGTAGAGGCCTTGCCAACTTTTATCCTCTACAAAAATGGTAAAGAGGTTAAAAGAAAACAAGGCCTCGTGACACAGGAAGAATTCAATTCCTGGTTGAAATAAACTATTTTTTTGCTTTCTGCATGGCATTGGTTGATGGCCCACCACCCCTTGGTGCGCCAAGTCCACTGATGGCCGAAGCGCCCTTGAACAACTGGAATCGGCTAGGCATCTCCCTTACAGGCCACATGCCATTGGATTCATTGATGTCTGCAGTTTCGCGCATGGGATCCAGTTTGATGCCAACAACTTCCTTGTCCTTGACAAACAATTTGGTCACTTTTTGCTCATTCAATTTCCAGATGCCTACAGGAATCCTGTCCACTTCCTTGCTGCCATCCTTGAATGTCCACTCTACTATGATGGGCATCACCATTCCACCTTTGTTGCTGAATTGCAGCTCATAGAAATGTTTGTCTTCCCATGCGGCATAATTGGCATTGTCTTTTTGTGCATCAAGTTGCTGCTGCGCCATGTCCTGGAACATTTTAGCATCAGCACTCCTGTTGTAATAATAGTAATCGCGCAGGGTTGTGTCGGTATTGGTATAATAGACCAGATTTTTGTCTTCCCGGTTTCTGATCTTGCTGATGGTTTCAAATTCAGGAGACTTCATGGAAGCCATGTTCTTGTTCGCATCCAGCCTGAACCATTTTACTGAATCAATTGCAATGTCTACAGGTTCAGTGCCAAAGTACCAACCCCTCCAGAACCAATCCAGGTCTACGGCACTTGCATCTTCCAGTGTCCTGAACAGGTCATTGGGTGTTGGGTGTTTAAATGCCCATCTTCTTGCATATTCCTTGAAAGCATAATCAAACAACTCTCTTCCCATGATGGTTTCACGCAGTATGTTCAATCCAGTTGCTGCCTTTGCATAGGCATTTGATCCAACGCTGGCAACATTGTCACCCTTGGTCATGATGGGTTCCAGCATGTCTTTGGGAAGCTTCATGTAGTCTGCAATCAGGTGTGCAGGACCACGGCGAGATGGGTAATTGTTGTCAAACTCTTGTTCAGTCAGGAACTGCACAAAAGTGTTCAGGCCCTCATCCATCCACCAGTATTGCCTTTCATCTGAGTTGATGATCATCGGGAAGAAATTGTGCCCAACCTCATGGATGATAACACCAATCGCACCATATTTGGTGGCTTCACTGTAGGTACCATCTTTTTCAGCCCTTCCATAGTTCATGGCAATCATCGGGTACTCCATTCCGATAGAAGCTTCTACAGAAATGGCCACAGGATAAGGATAAGCAATGGTGAATTTTGAATAGGTCTTGATGGTATGGTATACCGCCTTGGTAGAATATTTTTTATAGATTGGATAGGCTTCCTTTCCATAATAGCTCATGCACATCACTTTTTTTCCTTCAACATCGGCGGCCATGGCATCCCATACCAGACGGCGGGATGAGTTGAAAGCAAAGTCGCGAACATTGATGGCCTCATAGCTCCATGTCTTCTTTCCTTTGGATTTGTCTTTCGCATTTTCAATGGCTTCTGCCAGGGTCACCACTTCAACAGGCTCAGTAGCCGTTTGGGCTTGCTGCCAGCGTGCCATCTGTGCAGGCGTCAAAACAGATGCAAGGTTCTTGCACTCACCAGTTGCCGCAACAATATGGTCTTCCGGCACGGTGATGTTCACCTTGTAGTTGCCGAAAGTGAGCGCAAACTCCGCTCCACCGCTGAACTGCATGTTTTGCCAGCCCTGGAAATCACTGTAGACAGCCAGGCGGGGGAACCATTGTGCAATGGAATAAAGATTGTTGTCATCTTCTGCAAAGTATTCATAGCCACCCCTTCCGTAGCGGGTCAATTTATCAGGAATTTTGTAGTTCCAGTTCACCTTGAAAATAAACTTTTGTCCTGGCTTCAGGGGAATGGGCATTTCAACCCTCATCATGGTTTGGTTAACCGTGTAGGCAAGTGGCCTGCCAGTGGCATCCGTCAATGCTGTGATGTTCACACCATACCCATTCAGGTATTCTTTGGGATTCATTTGCAGCAACTGCTGGTGGGTAAGCCTTGAACCCATGCTGGATTGCTTGTCGTAATTGTTTTCACTGTTGGGGTGATGGAAGTTTTCGTCTACCTGCAACCAGATATACGTCAGGATATCCGGAGAGTTGTTAAAATAGGTGACTGTTTCAGCTCCGGTCAACACATTGGCTTCCTCATTGATATCAACATTGATATCATAGTCAGCACGCTGTTGCCAGTACTTTGGCCCTGGAGCACCGCTGGCAGTCCTGTATTCGTTAGGATCCTGCAACAGGTAATCAAGTTGTTCAAAACGGTTCCCATGGTTTGAACCAGCATTGCGCAAAGGCTGTGCTTGTGCTGTGAACAACGAAAATGTCAGCATCAAGACAATAAAAATCGATTTACTCATGATTGTCAATTTACATTTTACCAATTATCATCATTTTAAAATAATACACTGCAAATTTAGGCTGATGGTGTCGAAATCATGGTTCAGGTATTGCTTTTGAAATAGGTTTGAATCCATGCGATGGTATTCTATCATCTAAAATCAATCCCAATGACTACTGTAACCAAAAACACAGCGTACTCTCTTTTCCTACTGCAATATATACTTTTAATCATTGTTTTTCTGACGATGGGATGCAAAAAAACAGCTGTTGACTTACCCCCAAACCGGGTTCCAAAACCAGATGGCAGCATTGTATATTCCACCGCAATCCTGGACTCCGTTTCGCCCATCAACAAAACAACCTCCTGGCACATTACAAACAAATCATTTTCTTGCCTGTTCAACATGCAATTTTCCCTTTACAGTGGATTTGAATTGACAGACACAAAGCAGTTCATCCCTTTCAACTATACCAACCAAAATACCTGGAATATCAACAAAACCTACTACTGGTACAGCCCCGGAGCCTATGTTTACACTGATCTGACGGGGGATGGCAAAAAAGATCTTTGGGCTTTTTTATATAGAAATCCCTGGCCAACCAATGCAAAGGGCCTGAACCTGTTTTCAGAGTATGAAGTTGATTCCACCCAGTACAATGTGCAATTTGGATTGACCGAAGTGAGGAAAATTGTGTTGTCTGATGTGGACAATGACGGGAGCAAGGAAATTGTACTTTTTTCAACAGGATTTGATAGCGACCCCTTCCCTGGAGATTCCATCAGCATTTTCTACCCCATTGAAAAAAAATACCAAACCCTTTGCAGTGACCTGGGGTACTTCCAGGGTGGTACTACCGGTGATATCAATGGGGATGGACTTGTTGATATCATTGCGTATTCTGGGGGCAGCAAGGCTGTACCGATTCACCCAACTGCCTATTTGAACATGGGAAACAGGAAATTCAAACTGAGCAACCAGATTTTCAAGGGCTTCACGATAACCAACGATGACAACTACTATACAGTTGAGCTCTTTGACATGAACAATGATGGGTTGCTAGATCTTTTGTTGGGTGGCAGGGAAAAACTCAGGTTGATCCTGAACAATGCTGGCACCTTTAACAGGGCCAACGCCATCAATATTGAAATTGAACCCGGTTTGGCCCTGATGGACCTGGCATTCATGGATTTTGATGGGGATGGAAAAGCAGACATACTTGCCATGAACAACAAGGACCTTTACCAGGGATATGCATTAAGGCTGTATTTGAACAGGGGCAAAATTTTTGTGAACGCAACCAAGGATTATTTCAATAGCAGTGAAGAAAAAGGATTAAACACCTGGATAAAATGGATTCGCCTCTTTGACCAAGACAAGGATGGTGACGTTGATATAGTAGCAGACGGGCTTTATGGCGCACTGTTTGACAGCAGGAGTAAAATTCACTGGGAGAACAATACCGGTTATTTTACACTGGTAAAGCAATGACTGGATCCTTTGCTAAAAAGGAAATCGCTCAATGGCCAACTTCAGTGCAAACAACAATACAGCAGCCGAAACAATGCGTATCCACTGCAAATGGGCCTTGGCATGCATCCTTGTTGATAACCAAACAGTCAACAGCACAAGGCAGACCACAACAATTTGACCCGCTTCCAGTCCAAGATTAAAGCTTAAAAGGCCCCAGACCAATTGCTGATCGGCAGACAAGATCATGCGGATGTAGTTGGCATAGCCTAGACCATGTATCAGCCCAAATCCCAAGGCAATACCATATTGCATCACATGACTGGCAAGCTGCTCCTGCTTCAAACACAAATTCACCATTGCAGTGACCAAGATTGTACAGGGTATCAAAAACTCAACCATCTCACTGTTCAAACTGATCAGGTTCAGGACACTCATGAACAAGGTGATGGCATGGCCAAGAGTAAAAGCAGTGACCAGGATCAAGACCTTGCGCCAGTCTGAAAAACTGTAGATGATGGCCAAAACGGCTATGAAAAAGAGGTGGTCTGTAGCGGCCGTGCTCATGATGTGAAACCAGCCAATCTTGAAATAAAATATAAAATCCTTCATGCGTTGTATGGACTGAAATTAATCAGACTTTTGTAGTCCATGAAAAGATTGGCCCATTTTTTCTACTTGTTGGTCATCCCATTGATGATGGGAAGCAACCACCCGTTTTTTGTATCCATCACAGAATTGGAGTACAGCAGCAAAACAAAGGAACTGGGCATTGCCACCAAATTTTTCCCTGACGACCTGGAAGAGGCTTTGAGAAAATTTTCCGGGAAAAAATATGATGTAGTATCGGGAGAAAAAAAATCAACCGGGGATGCGATCAATGGCTATTTCACCAAGCATGTTCAGGTGCTTGTTAACGGAAAGCCAAGACAGCTCAGTTTCCTGGGCTACGAAATTGAGAAAGAAGTGGTCTGGGTATATTACAATGCCACAAAGGTTGCAGGAGTAAAATCCATTGAGGTGATTTCAACCTTGATGTACGATTATAAAACAGAACAAACCAATATCATCCACATCAAAATGGATGAAAAAAGGCAGAGTTTTAAACTCAACGCCCCTGATCAGTCTGCGAAACTCTCGAGATAGGCTTGTCCGATAAAAGTCAAAGCCCAGCGTTCATCACTTGGCATTGGCCACTGCAATGGCCCTGATGGTCTCTGCTGCAAATGCTGAAAAAGCTTCCTGGGTTTGTGCATCACCCCCCAGCATGGCGGGTGCACCCTTGTCTCCACCTTCCCTGATGCTTTGCACCAGTGGTATTTGTCCCAGAAAGTTCATGTCCAGTTGATCAGCCAGGTTTTTGCCACCATCCTTTCCGAAAATATAATACTTGCTCTCGGGCAACTCTGCGGGGGTAAACCAGGCCATGTTTTCCACCAATCCAATGATGGGAACCTTTGTTTGGGCCTGCGAGAACATCGCAATGGCCTTCTTGGCATCTGAAAGGGCCACTTCCTGTGGTGTGGTAACCACCACAGCTCCGGTTACAGGAATGGTCTGTACCAGTGTCAGGTGAATATCTCCAGTGCCAGGAGGCATGTCGATAACAAGGTAATCCAATTCACCCCAATGCACATCGGTCACAAACTGACGGATTGCACTGCTGGCCATGGGCCCTCTCCAGACCACTGCACTTTTTTCATCCACCAGGAGTCCGATGCTGATGAGCTTGATGCCATGCTGCTCGAGCGGAACGATCTTGTCTTTGCCCTCAACATTTTCCATCAAAGGCCTTTGGCCACGCACACCAAACATGATGGGAACACTTGGACCATAAATATCAGCATCCATGAGGCCCACCTTGGCACCCTGTTGCGACAAGGCAAGCGCAAGGTTGGCTGCAACTGTAGACTTCCCTACCCCACCTTTTCCGCTCACCACAGCGATGATATTCTTTACTCCAGGCAATACAGACGTAAGGTCTACCCTGATGGAGCTTGTATTGGCAGTGAAATTAACGATGACCTCCAGGCCTTCGTCTACATGTTCGTGGATGGCCTTTTCACAATCCCGCCTGATCAATTCTTTCATTGGGCAGGCTGGTGTTGTCAGCACAACCGTAAACTCAACTGAATTTTCACTGATGATGATATCCCTTACCATGTTCAGTGTAACCAGGTCCTTTTTCAGATCCGGTTCCTGAACATTGCCCAAAGCCTTCAATACCTCTTCTGTACCCATAAATATAAATTGTTAAAAAATAACAGGAACTGCAAAAATAACCAATCATATGCTACTTTGTTTATCGAAAAGATGCACTTAATTTGTGAAAGAATGAATTGGATGAAAAAACTACTCAGGCAATCCCTATTGATCATGGTTTTTATGCCATTTGCGGCGAAGGCACAGTTTGAAACTTTTAAGGATTCTGTGGTACAGCTGTATGGCGTGGTGATGACAGCGGACAGCTTGAGAGGACTTCCAGCGGTAAGCATATTGGTAAAAGGTACCGGAAGGGGAACGCTCACCAACGGTCAGGGGGTTTTCTCGATTGTAGTATTGAAGGGAGATGAAATTGAGTTCAGCTGCATCGGTTTCAAAAATAAAATTACAAAGATACCCACCAACCTGGAGGGCAATCAATTCAGCATCATCCAATTGATGATCAATGATACCTCCTTCCTTCCTGCCGCCATCATCAAGCCCCGGCCTTCACGAGAGCAGTTTGAAAGGGATTTTGTGAGTACCGATGTACCAGACGACAACATTGAGATTGCCAGAAGGAATACCGACATGGCAACAAGAAGAATGCTCATGCGGACACTGCCCAATGATGGAAAAGAGTCTGTGAACCTGAACCTTGCCAAGAGTGCCCAGAAATACTATTATACCGGCCAGGCACCGCCCATGAACATCTTTAACCCTTTCGCCTGGGGTGAATTCATCCGCTCCTGGAAGAGGGGTGATTACAAGAAGAAATAAACCCAATGACCCACCCTATACGCCAAGCGGTCGCTGTTTTCTGTGGTTCCAAGCATGGATCAAATCCGATTTATGCTTCAGATGCCACAACATTGGCAAAGGAGTTGGCCCTTCTTGGTCTTGACATTGTATACGGTGGCTCTAAAAAAGGCATCATGGGAGACCTTGCCAACAGTGCGCTCGCCAATGGAGCCAATGTTACGGGTGTCATCCCTGAGAGGTTGCTTGCATGGGAACATGAACATGAAAGCCTCACCAACCTGATCATCACCAAAGACATGCATGAAAGAAAAAGAACCATGTATGAAATGGGAGTTGCCGGCATTGTTTTACCGGGAGGCTTTGGAACCTTAGATGAAATGTTTGAGATGCTGACCTGGAACCAACTGAGCATTCATGACAAGAAAATATACATCCTCAACTCTGGAGGTTTTTATGATCACCTGATCAAACACATGGAACTGCTTGCTTCCAATGGCTTTCTCTATGACCCACTCTGGAACAGGATCAATACTTTTAACAACCCTACAGATTTGGTTGCAGCCCTCTCTGAAGACCTGAAGATCAAAAACCAGTTGTAAAAGTGGGGCACATGCTCTGCCTGCCACCGCCATACATGGTGGAGTAAATACCATCATACTGCATGTACATTTCTGTGGCGCCCCTGCTGTTGTTGAAGTATTTCAAAGGAGAGTTGGACACATCATAGCTGAACATGAACTTGAAATTTTTCCATTGGTAACCGATCATGGGAATATAAGCGTCTCCGGGGCGAAAATACATGGCCCCGATAAGCTGCTGATCTCCTGCACCAACAATGTTAAAATTAAGTTGCAGCCCACCTACAAACTCTGAAGCGCTTGCCTGCCGGCTGTAATAGATGCTGGGGGTAAGGATTACCCTGTTGTTCAATTTTACTACTGCATCTGCAAAAAATATGGACCTTGGTGTGATGGTATTGTCATAATTGGGTGTAGCAGCAAAAAATGTTTCCTGGGGTTTGTTGAGGTGGTGGATGCTAAACCCAGCATGTAGGTATACATGGTCACTGGGGAAATAGGCATAATTCAAGCCTGCCTGCAAATCAAAATACCCAATCGAGTTGTTTTGGAAGATTTCTCCGCTCGGGGTAGCTCCATCAAAAAACTGGCCGTTCCACTGGTTGTCAAATGTTAACTTGTCTGCATTGATTTGTTTTCCGGCATAACCAAGATTGAACCCAGCAGACAACAAACCGGTAGAGCCCAACATCTGGTGATAGGCCACTGATGCATAAGCCTTGGTTGACCTGAGGTTGCCGGTGCCTGCAACATCTTGCAAAATCATCCCGCCGAGACCCATCCAACCGCTCCTTAACCTGTCGCGCAGAAACTGGAAATCAGCAAATATGCTCATGGTCTTATAAGGAACCGGAATGGAAGTCCATTGGTCCCTGTAATGGGCACCCAGGCGATAATCAGCCGCAGGTATAAACCCTGTATTGGCAGGGTTGGTAGAAAGCGGTGAATTGAAAAACTGAGAAAAATGAAGGTCCTGTGCAAATGCCTGTGCATGCAAAAGCATGACAGATATTGCCAAGACCATTGATTTCATTTTTTTCAATTTCATATCCATTGCTTCAACTGCTTGAAATTTATTCTTCTACCTTATTAATGTTATATCGCCTTTTTTGTTGACGATGGTCCCATCGCCAAACTGAACAATGAGGGTATATGCATAAGCATCCATCGGCTGAAGTGTACCCTTGAATTTCCCATCCCACCCATAGGATGGAGAACCTGATTCAAAGACAACCTGCCCCCACCTGTTGTAGATCCGGAAGTTCATTTGGGCAATACCGAAGCCCCTCACAAATACTTTGTCATTCTTTCCATCACCATTGGGTGTAAATGCTGAAGGAACATCTACAACAGGTTTGATAAGGGTAACTACTCTGGCGCAAACAGTATCTGTACAGCCAAATTCATTGTATGCAATCAGGCAAGCACTGAAAGTATCTGTTCTTTCATAAAGATGGAGCGGATTGGTAAGGCGGGAAGTATCCCCATCTCCAAATTCCCAATAATATGATTTTGCTCCAATAGAGAGATTGGTGAACTGGGTTTGTGTATTTTCTTTCGGAGGATCAGGAGCAAAGCTGAATGAAGCAATGGGCTTGGGTTTTACTGAAATCACGAAACGGGATGTGTCGCTGAGGTTACAGGTTCCAGGATCGGTTACAATCAAGGTTACCGTATAATCACCAAGTCGATTGTACAAGTGAACAGGAGGATTGGGGCCTGTGAAGGTAGATCCATCGCCAAAGTTCCATCGGAAGGTTTGCCCAGCCAGGCTTGTATTTTTGAATTCCGCCTTGTGGGGTAAACAGCCCAAAGCAGGAGTGCTAAATCCTGCCTTCACCAAAGGTGAAATAGAAATGGTAAATTCTTGCACATCGTGTGCATTGCAATAAGCGGTGTCATTCAAGTACAAACGAACCTTGTAGGTGCCTACGGCCGGAAAAGTATGGTCAATATTGACTTTACCGGTTTTTACTTTTGGAGAGTTGTCGCCAAAATCCCAAATGAAGGAGGTATCCGTGAATGGCCGTGAGGCAGGCGCAATTGAAGTATTGATAAAGCGATAGGTCAGGCTTTCGCAAGGGGGCAGCTTTCCTCCAGTGGCACTCAAGATGGCCTTGTCCGTCCTTACCCGAATGGTGATGTAGGATGTATCCCTTGGGATGCATCGATCGTTATCGATAGAAATCAACCTTACCCTGTAATTTCCGGCTACAGTATAAGTATGGGTTCTCTCAGGATCAGTACCTGATACTACTGGAGATCCATCACCAAAATTCCATTCATAGGTTTTACCCACAGCAATGCTGTCGGTGAAATCTACTGTCAATGGCAGACAGCCAGCGGTATCATTGGCAACTCCCTCAATGATAGAAACTGCACCCGCTTTTACCCCATCAAATTCAAAATTGATCTTGAAAGCAGCCAGGTTGCATTCACCTGCACCACCCGACCCGAGCGCACCATTGGTGGGTGCTGCAACGCCTGGTGTGATGATCATTGGACGCCTGATCGGGTCGCGTGAACATACATTGGTGCCGCCACAATTGGCACATACTGCTTGGTAAATGGCTCCTTTGTTATCAAACCTAGAAGTACCCCCATCCACATGATCGCCTTCCCCACCCTGTTGACCAAAAAATGAACCATACAACTGTTTGGTGGCATCCTTTTCTAATACAAAGAAATAAAAATCCTTGTTGTCCGTATAGCTCTGGATCGGGTTTCCAGCAATAGGCATTCCACCCGTTCCAATGGTACGGGTATCAAATGCACCATTGTAACAAAGGTTGAGTTTACCTCCCCAACCAGAAACGTAGACATTTTCACATCTGTCTACCAGAAAAGCTACAGGAGAAATATTGGGAACGATGGCAGCTGTCCCATAAACAGTGGAGTATACGTAATCGGTGAGGTCAGGCTTCAATTTTGAAATGAACTGCCTGGAGCCGGGATTGCTGTATGCAGCATTGCGTACTGGCCAACTACCCAGCGAAATTCCCATTACATAAGGAAAGCCTTTCTGGTCAAATTGAATACCGTATACTATGTCGGTTGCATCAGTACCCAAGAAACTGCAAATTCCCCTTGCGCCAGTATTGCTGAAAACGGTCACGAAACCATCTACCCCACCCAGTAATGAAGGACCAATTGTACCCGTTTTAATTCCAGGTAGGTTGCTGCTTTTTGTAGCGCCAGCCACGTAAATGGAATTGTTCAAAGGGTTGAGTGCCAAGACAAATGCTGCATCATCATCCGTCCCACCAAGATACGTGCTAAAAAAAATCGTTGAAAGGTCTGGGCTGAATTTCATCAACACCCCATCCTGACCACCCCCGAATGTAGCCTGGCTCGCATTCCTCATTGGGAAATCACTGGAGGATGTGCTGGAGGCAACATATACATTGTTGGACTTGTCCAGGATTACTTCGCTCCTGGCATTGTCTCCATAATTGTACAACAATGATTTAGGACCAGGGCTGATGGCGGCATCCATGTTGGCTCCATCAAGGCCGGCACCTCCGATCAAAACTCCGCCCAATAAAATGGTGCCATCTGAGGAGAGCTTGGTTACAAAAATATCCGTACCCCCC
>Ga0222712_10001906_pt1 | contig 24860 bp, 16 predicted proteins | sample C33_657DmetaG_FD_165043 | JGI IMG/M metagenome (GOLD analysis project Ga0222712, IMG submission 165043) | Estuarine water microbial communities from San Francisco Bay, California, United States - C33_657D | ecosystem: Environmental > Aquatic > Marine > Unclassified | place: USA: California... | reverse complement strand
AGTTGGAGAACCTTAACCCTCAGTTTTCGGGTCAGGGCAATTTGGTGGCGGGTGAAGGATTTGAACCTTCGAAGGCAGAGCCGGGGGATTTACAGTCCGCTCCCATTGGCCGCTCGGGCAACCCACCAGGTTGATCTAGCCATCGGAATGAGCGCAAAAATACCTCAACATTGAGGTTTTGGGTAATCCCAAGGATTACTCGCTCAGCTCGGTGTATGGAAAGTGTATGAGTTGTAAAACAAACCTTGGAGGTCTGTCACTTTTTGACAGTCCCCCGGCGTTTTTTGTGATTGTTGAGACCCTTTCGTAATACGCGCTAAATCAGTGCGTTACTAAACGAAATGGATAAGAACATGTCAGAACTAACACAAACCAATCGCAAGAAGTCCCGCCGACGTAATGGGGATGGAAACACATACCGTCACAAGAATGGCTGGCGAACAGTGATTTCGCATAAGGGACATACGGTGACAGCGATGGGTCGCTCAGAGCAGGAGTCTCGCCGACTAGCAAAAGAAAAGATCAAAGCTCTTCCTGTCTACGATGGCTCGTTAGTCCCAGCTGCTGCAAAACTGACGACTGGTGAATTCTTAGTTAATTGGATTAACAAGAAACACAAGACATCTATTGCAGCAACCACTCACCGCCGTTATGCATCACTCATCAATATCCACATCATTCCTGCCTTGGGCACCATCAAGTTGCAGGCAGTTACAAAGAATCATGTAAATGCACTCATGCTACAGATGCGAGAAAAAGGTCAAAGCGCTCGCTCACAACAACAAGCACGTGCGGTTCTATCTGCAGCCTTCGAGTCTGCTATGGAGGATGACCTAGTCGTATCTAATCCTGTTGTTAAGTCGCGAACAATCACGCTAGATACCGTTCAGATTCACCCTCTTTCCCTTGCCGAAGTTCAAACTCTCCTAGCTAAAACGACGGGAGTGCAGATGCAAGCGCGTGTACGCATGGCAGTTCTTTATGCAATGCGCCAAGGTGAAGCGCTTGGCCTGCAATGGAAAGATGTTGACTTCAATAAAAAGACTGTGTTTATCTGGCAACAAGTTCAGAAGATTGATGGCGTCTATGAATTTGTGAGGCTTAAGAGTGAGGATTCGAGTCGAACTCTAGAGATCGACGATGAAACCTTGGCTGCGCTTAAGGCACATAAGGTTCAACAAAATATGGATCGCTTAGCCATGGGTGATAGGTGGGAAGATCATGATTTGGTCTTCACGACCTCATTTGGAAAACCGATTGACTGTAAGACTGACTATCGCCAGTGGCATCGAGCGCTCTCAAATGCTGCTCTCCCAATTAAGCGTCTTCATGATGCACGCCATACAGCGGCAACTCTTCTATTTGACCAAGGGTTGGATATTGAAGTGATTCGGCGTTTTATGGGTCACTCATCGGTGCTACTTACGTCAAAGACATATGTGCATCACTCTGCTCGACAGTTAAAGGGTGCAGCAGACCTTATCAATAATATGATTAAAGGTGCCTAAGTGATGAACACTAAGACTGGACTTAGCCCACCAATCTAAAAAAGATTATTCCTTTTCGAATGATGAATTCTTGAACTTAAGTGAGCGAGCATTCTCAAGAATCACTCGAATCTTATCCGCTGCAAAACCTTCCTTAACTGCAGCATGTATCTCGATTGTAATATCAAGATCTACGCCATCAATTGAACTTAAGTGTTGCAATATCTCTTGGCTTAACCTATTTAAATCTCGGCTGTACCGCTCAGGGTCCACTTCATAAACACCAAAGAACCTGGTGCTTGCTTTAGGTTCGACAACTCCGGGAGCAGGTGTCACTGATGTTGGTACAGGAGTTGTTCCGCCAGGAAGATCAACCGGTGGAGTTATTACTTCAGGCAATTGCCCTTTTGCTACTTCAGGTTTGACCAATAATGTTTGATCTGTGATTGCGCCAAAGGTAGACCTTCCACCGGGAAGCACAAGTCCGACATAAACTCCTGTAGCACTATCAAAACCTTCTGAAAGCGCAAATCCTTCTTGTTCAAACATCATTCCAGAAAGTGACTCAAAAATAGCATCAGCAAGCACCTTGCGATTTTTCATTCTCGTTAAGTATGGGTATGAGCAATAAAAAGCCCACAGTTGACCCACATTTAAATGACCCGACTCCCAAGCTTTGCCTAACTTGGAATCAAGATCCATGCGGATCATTCGAGGCGATGCAATGTCAGTAAATAATCCTGCTCGCACCAACTTCTCGGAAGCACGTGCGGCTAGGGATGCTTCTTGCCCTTCTGCCTTCTCGACCGTCCATTCAATCGGTTTACTAGGATCCGGCTGTTCAGGAACTATGGCCCAAATATAAGTCTGTGCAATTCGAGAAGTTACTCCCTCATGGGCCTGATCTCTACGAGTCGTCGCTTGCTTAGCTTGTTGAGGTGAAAGGTTCATCTCCTCAATTCGGCTCGCAATGTTCTGCCAAGCAAGAAGATCTCTGACCGCTTCCATTAACTCCTCAAGTCGCTTGGTATCTGGCGCCAGATAGACCAACATGTTCTTATTTATCCTCTGCGCTGAGCCACGCTTTTCCAAAGACTCTTGAGCAAATTTCATTGCAAGTGAATCTAGAGAATTCTTTGAGTGTGGATGTGATGGATGGAGAATCACTAAACGTGCTGAATCTTCATCTGGGATGTCTGCCGAAGTATCTGGCGCTATGTGAACTCCAGAAAAGGCTCCACGGTTGCGGTTTTCATTCGCTCTTAATCTAGAGACAATCTCTAACCATACTTCTTCCGGTTTATCTCGAAGTCGATCTGCATAATCTGCTGCTGTTCTCGTTACAGATGCTTGAGTATCAAACCAATAACGATGTCCATCGGCGTACAAATATGTTGCTCTCTGAGAAAGTAAATCTAGAGCTGATCCAAAGTTTCCAATAGTGTCGCCTGGTATTGCTACACCTAACCAAATGCGTGGCTTTTCAGCACCAATGTGACTGCTCTTCAAGGTAGGAGCTGCTCCAACAAAAATAGTTCGGGCTAATCTACGCGTCAGTGCACGCTGTCCAAACAAAGGTCTTTCTGAGTCGATTTGAACTGGAGTGGATCCTGAACCATCGATATCTGCGTCGACGATTGGCTTCCAAGAATCAGGTAAGTACTGAGTAATTTCACTTAAGACACTTGGAACATCGAGTGGAAGTGATCCAGGCATTATCAGAGGACCTGCATCTTGAGACTCCCACAAAGCATGAACGACTGCACTCATCAATCGAAGCACTCCACGTGTTCGCTGAAAACGCTCTAACGTTGACCAATCTTCGTACAGGCGATCGAATAACTCTGGGTGGATTGGGTATGCCGCACGAATTCTTGCTTCATACGAAATATCGGAGCAATCACGTGGGAATTCGCCAACGTGTTGTGAGTAGAAGTTCACGAATTGACGCGCTACGGCAGAAATATCTGCCAGTGCTGCTGCATCAGGTTCAACAAATAGACGGCGTCTTACAATCTCAAATGACTCTTGAGCGCTCGCAGGTCTCCATTGATCTGCAACTCGACGTACAACATTTTGCAATCTTTGAAGTGCTTCTTGACCGTTTGGGCCACCTACTTCAAGCGCACTACCACCTGATTGACCATCTTTATCTGGATCATGTGATGCAGGAATTGAAATAACAAGCATCGCACCAGGTACCGTTTTAACAACCTCTGTTAGCGATTGTGCGAATGTAAATTGTGTGTCAAAAGTTCCACCAGGGAGATCTTCGCGTTCCCAAAGTTGTCGAGCATAAGCGACCCACTCGTCGATAAGAATCAAGCATGGAGAATAAGCTGTGATTAACTTTCTTAAACCTTCACCAGGATTTGTACGGCTTGCATCAGCTTCTGCTACAAATTCGAATGCCTTCTTGCCACCTAACTGCCAGGCAAGTTCTCCCCAAATTGTGTTTACTTTTGTACCATCAGGTTTAACCAATGGAGCGCCAGGTGACAAATGAATTCCGACTAGTGCAACTCGATTCACTTTCTTTGGGAGTGGGCGATTTGCGACAACATCCTGTACCTCTTGAGTGAGCGAGGAGATTGGCGCTCCTCCGAACAAGTGCCACAAGGCAAGCATGGAGTGGGTCTTACCTCCACCGAAATTCGTCTGAAGATTAATAATTGGTGATGCATTTTCATCACCAGATACTCGTCGAATACCTCTATCTAAAAGTTCTTTAAGGCCTTCTGTTAGATAGGTGCGCCGAAAGAATTCAATTGGCTCTACATATTCGCTAGATCCTTCATTCTGAGAAACCATATAAAGGTCTGCGGCGAACTCACTCGCAGAATAATTTCCTGTAGCTACATCCTCATGTGGACGTAGTACTTCGCGCCAAGACTTTAGTCCAGTTCCCGCAACACTTACGCCATTACTAGGATTCAGGATTGCCTTTTTAGTCTCTGACTCAAAAACCAAACGTTGATGATCTTGTCTCATCTGCCGAATTGCTTCCGCTTCAGATGGAGACCCTGCAGCAGTGAGCAACCTTTCCATGGTGTCAAGAATTCTATAAGTGTCATCATTATCGAACTTTTTGCTGTGCGCCCAACTATTTCTTACTTCACGCAATTCAGATGCTAATGATTGTTGTGCGCGACTCAATACCTTATTGAATACTCGCCACTCTTCTGTGATTACTTTTAATTGAACAGCAGGATCTTCTTTTTCATAATTCTTCTTTACGCCATTTTTAGTTTCATCCCGTTTCTCGATGACTTCAATCCAATCGAGACCAATTCCTTCTGAAGCAGATGACATTTGTCTATCAACGAATTCGAGCAATCCGGCTGATAGCACATCAAAACCTTTACTCACGCGGTCACGGTTACTGATTGCCATTTTTGACCTTTCTATACTCGATTTTGATGATCATTAGCCAAGGTCCAATTCCGTTTGTACAGAACTTTCTGCAGGCTGATGAAATGTTACAGAATTCAAATCCAGCCATGACGTACCTAATCCATTAAATAGCACGGCTGCGTCATGCCATCCCATTTTTTCACTGATACTAAAAAGTAAATATGAAAGCTCTTTGACTGAATCCAGTTCCACTTTTGAAGCAGCGGAGGCACTCCATTCCGCTGCTTTCACAATACCTTCGGTTTGGAGTGCGTGGGCAATCCTTAAAGCAACTTCCCAAATACTGACAAACTTGTCATGTTCGGGATCCCAACCGCTTGACATTTCGCTTGGCTGTAAAAGTCGAGCTTTTCCTGCGACTGCTTTGAAAATGCCTCCACGCTCTAGACTCAAAATTGATGTGTTGACTGCTTTTGCCAAACTCTCAGCATCGCCGTAAGGGGCTTCATTCCAACCATTTTGCTTGAACCATTTGAGACAAAATCTTGTGTCAGAATCAAATTCGCCTTCTTGCTCAGATAAGACTTCGTCTAATACTTGATTTATCATCGCCAAAGCCGTGCGGACAGACATATCCGAGCCATCAACTTCCAATACTTTTGAATACCGAGAAAAGACTGCCATTCCTGGGCCAATGGCTGCTTGGGCAAGATCTACTGGTGCGATGCTTCCTTCCTGAAGATTCGCTAAGGCATTCGGTAACTCATTCTTTAGAAGTGTTAAGAAATTTCTCCGGCCAATCACTTCCGCTGAGATACTTCTAGGCCTAAGAGCGAGAACGATTGATGAGGCAAGGGCATTTGAATCTACACTTCTCATTCGGTTTCCATGTTCTGTTCTAATTGGCCATGTTGCAGTAACTTCCCAGCCTGACTGCATCATGCCTTCTAAAAGAGTTTGCCAACCAGTTGACGCTGTACCAGTGTCATCTGAATCTGTTTGTCGGAAGGCGTAATAAACAGTTACAGGAAAATCTTGAGGGGTATGTTCTCTCAATGTAGTAAATATTTTTTTGAATCCATCTTCAAAAAAAACTTCTGCGTTCTTCTTTCCTCCGTGCCTATAGGAGTCTGCTACAAGTTCATCAGATTTCGGAGTCAATACCGTATCGAAAGTTGCAGGAAGAACATCATGCAAAGTTCTTCGCAGCCATCCATAGAAGAAGTCCGATAAATCAGCATACGGAACGTTGTCGTAATATGGGGGATCTGTGGAAACTAGGACATTTGAGTAATCTCTCGTCGTGGCATCAGCTTGTTCGGCAAACCCAATTCCAGCAGGCAAATCCCGCACCACACGCACTACCCAATTTAACATTGAATCAAAGTTGCCCGTAGAAGAACTAAATGGTGCTACTTCTGCATAGTCCCAAACCATTGAAATTGCTTGTTGGCTGAAAGTGTTACGAATCGTTTCACGGTTCACCATCCAACTACATAATGCAGACCAATAATCTACGCAACGATCGATGACAAAGGCTAAATAAATTGCGACGCTATCAGCATATGCTGCAGCGCCAGTGCCTCCATTTTCAAGTCGGTTTTTACTTTCATTTCCTGCTTCTAAGCCAGCTTTCAACGCATCTTGATAAATAAGTTCTCTGGCCTCTTGGACCAAATCACTAAAACAAGCGAGCGATGTTAGTTGTCTCGGCGTAAATAAATCAGACTGTGTAGTTAAACCGTATCTTGGGGTACCCATATATTGCGGATGAGTGGATAGTTCTGAATCCGGAATATTCTTTGGTATCGCTACTTGTGCTGCTTTCACATGCTCGGTTGTCGGAGACAAATACTCGCGCCGCTTGTGACCATCACAAACTATTGCCATCAATTGAGATTCAATCTTGTGGGCTACGCCTTGTTCGCGTATATAAGTGAGAGGCATTGCTGTTCCGCAAGAAATACAGGTTGCTCCATTTCTAGAAATGGTTCCCTCACTCTTAAGATTTGGTGCCCCGTTCGGGTCTGACGCAACTCGGAATGTGACAATCTTTTTACCTTGCTCATCAACTTCCACACTTGGAATGACATATGAAAGTCGACCAGGTTTCTTAGATAGCCACCAAGATTTAACTAAAGGAGCAATAATTCCGCATGCTGGATTTGTGCACTTGACGCTTCGCGCCCAAATCCAAGCAATTACTTCAATTTTCTCGCCATTTTCAGAAAACGCTTCTGGGTAATTACCGCCAACGCGCTCTTTAGCTTTCTCTCGAATCCACTGGCCGTATCTTGCGACATCCTCTGCTAGTCCTTTTGCATTTATCCATTCCCCGATTTGCTGCTCAATTTCAGGATGTACGGGAGGGTGGCTCTTCCATTTACTCGGAATTTCAATCATTGCCTTATTAATCAACACCGGTATGGGATTCAAATCTGATGCGTATGACGTCAAACCAAGTCTGACTGCTTCTAACGGAATTGATCCACCGCCCGCAAAGGGATCTAGAATTGCTGGTGGGTTACCGTTGGTTGATTTAAGGATTTCTGCATTAGCTTCCTTAAATAGAAACGTATCATTGATGTTTTCCCACATGACAAGTTTTTGGATAATCTCAAAAAGACGTTGACGTTCCTTCTTTTGAAGTGCTTCTGTAGGGAATTCATCTGGATGAGAGGATGGATCATCGACTAACTGAGCAAAGAGAACGGCTCTGCAAGCAGATAAAGGGCGCCGTGCCCACCATTTATGTAAAGTTGCTGGATGTCCATGAGTGATGGTTTTTTCTCTTGCAGATTCACGATTGATCGCTTCCAGCGGTAGGGCAACTTCGATTAATTTCCGTTTGTAAGTACTCATCGAGGTTTGCTCCCTTCTTTCCATCTAGAGTTCCAATCTACCGTGAAGCGAGTGATACTGAAGTCTTCAGTACCTACTAAATCAAAAGGTCTTGATACATATCGAATTTCGTCGTGATCAGGTCCATTTTGACTAACGCGCACTAAAGCTAGTCTGTAATTGTCTTCAAGATTTTTAGCAGTTAAAACTTCCCGTCGAGTAATTTGGAAATCAGTCGCGCCTTCAATTCTTCCCTTAACTTCAATCTTTATTACTGTGCCATCAGGTGCCACTGATCTGATATCAAAGCCGGGATTGTTATGCGGCATTTCTTCCGGAGTTCTTCCAATAGAACGTTCCGCGGCCATGGCAGCTGAAACGGCACGCCGGTCTACTTCTGCTGTTTCTTTTGCGTAACTTGAAACAGGTCCAGTTCTTTCTCCCTGGAGACGATCTACAAATCCTTGTGGAAGAACCATGGCAATTCCTACAAGTACTGGTGGATGTGTGACAATCTTTGAGTCACAATCAAGTTCAGCCAAACGAATTTCTAAACGTCTCTCTAAATCTCGAGCTCGTCGCTCAGCTCTTTCAGGTTTAAACTTTAAGACCTTTCCAGCGGCCTCTTGATCAATCAATTCGGCATGGCGCGTATCCCATAAATTGATTTCACTAATTAGTCGTTTACGAACTTGTTCTCGAGATCTCTGTGTGGCAGGAATTACTTGTGATGTAATTTCGGCTTGGTGCTCAGGTAGAGAATTTTCGACAGCCCAATTCATGGCCATCGTTTCCATATTCTGTAAATCCCAAGATGTAGATTGTGATGAACGAGCTTTTTTAATAACGTCCTCCGGAGCTGGCTCATAATCGAGGTACGGAGCCTGGCCAACACCAAATACTTCCCCAGCAGAAGTAAGTTCTACAAAATCAAATCTCTTGGAAATCGTCCTGGCAGGGGTGTTTCCATCGCTAATGCTCTGTGTCATTGCAACAAGTAGACGTGGTGTTTCACCTTGATCTTCTGTGTCAATCAATACAGCGCCATGCTTAAGAGTTGATGAGTTCTGTTCCATCATTAGATCCACGACTGCATCTAACAATGGGTGTCCCGGGGCAACTAAATCTGCTTTTGCTTCACCAGTTACGTTAACAAATTTTCTTTCAAACGTAATACGTTCGTATTTGCTTAGAACTGGCGAACCAGTTCCAATTTGTCTATCTCTATCTCGTACTGCACTTGGAACGTGCGTGATTTCCCATTTGCCTGCTTCACGAGCCGTTGCACGGCCACCCAATCTGTCGAATGCACTTAAAAAGAAGGATTGAATGTAATGGGGTTGAAGTCGCCTTGCTTGCAAATCTTCAATACGACGTTTGATATCTTCTATGTCACTCAACGCCAAAATCTTTGTGTGTAGAGCTCTCTCAGCAATAAGCAGATCTAGTCCCTCTCCCACTCTTGAATCAATTACTTCATTGAGTCGTTCTCGAGTCGAGGGCTTGTCCCCATATCTAATTGCTTCTATGAGAAGTTTTCGGAGTGGTTCTTCTGCAAAAGCTTCACCAAGTACATCAAAAACTTTACCTTTATATGCTACCCGTTGCTCTTCAATCTTCTTTAGTAGTCGTTGGAAAACTTCACCTTCACGCGTGTTAGCCGCAACAAGGTTCCAGAGGTGGCAAACTTCCTTTTGTCCAATACGGTGAATGCGGCCGAATCTTTGTTCGATTCTGTTGGGGTTCCAAGGAAGGTCATAATTAACCATCAAGTGAGCGCGCTGAAGGTTGAGACCTTCTCCAGCTGCGTCAGTTGCTACAAGCACACGTACGTCTTTATCTTGAGTGAATAGGTTTTGAACTTTTCTTCGATCTTCGCGTCCTACTCCGCCGTGGATTTCGACAACCGCTTCATTGCGGCCAATAAGAGTTCTTATCTGTTCGACTAGGTAAGCCATCGTGTCTTTGTGCTCAGTAAAAATAATGATTTTTCTTAAGTTTCCATTCTCATCCTTAGTCAAGGAACTATCAGTGAGAATAGTTCTAAGTTCTGTCCATTTTTTATCCGTCCCAGAAAAGCGCACACGTCTAGCTAGTTCAGCAAGGCTTTCAAGTATCTTAATTTCATTTTCAAGCTCGGCAACTGTCTGGGCAGCGGTCGCAGCATCCACCACGTTCTCTTCTATATCTTCAATCTCTGATTCTGGAATGTCGTCAATATCATCTAAGTCATCATCCGAAAGATCGCGATCCAAGAGCGAGCGCAAATGTTTCTCAAGGGAACTATCCCGAGCGGTTGAATTGGCAATCTGATTCATTTCAATACGCCGAGCTTCTAACCTGTCACGACGTCTCTGAAGACTCTTCCAAATAGCTTCTGGACTGGACGCTAAACGCCTCTGTAGAACTGTTAATGCGAAACCAACAGTATTTCCACGTCTGCCATCACCTTCTGCTTTTAGTCTGTCTGCACGATTCATTTCATCTCGTACATACTCTGAAACTGCTTCATAAAGTTCTTGCTCTTCATCGGAAAGTGCATAAGGAACGGTGTAAGCGCGTCTTTCAGGGAAAAGAGGTGTTCCTTCCATGGTTAGCAGCTCTTCCTTAACCATGCGGCGCATCATGTCGTCGATATCAATGCTATGAACACCATCTCGGTATTTACCTTCAAAGCGATCGCCATCAAGGAGTGCAAGAAATAGCTGGAAGTTTTCTTGGTTTCCAGCATGGGGTGTTGCAGTCATTAGAAGCAGGTGGCGACAGATTTTGCCAAGCATGAGACCTAGTTGATAACGCTTAGTGGTTTTTAACTCTTGTCCAAAATAGTGTGCAGACATTCGGTGAGCTTCATCGACAACAATTAAATCCCAGTCACTTCGCTCTAGCCGAGCTTGTAACTCCTCATCCCGAGAGAGCATGTCCATACGGGCAATCATGAGTGGGTGATCAGTAAACACATCTCCATGAATATCTGAATCAATCATTGATCGAGTAAGGATTTCAAACTTAAGGCCGAATTTTTCAAAGAGTTCGTCTTGCCATTGTTCGGCTAGGCCACCAGGGGAAACGATCATGCATCGAGCAAGATCGCCTCGAAGAATAAGTTCCTTGATGTAGAGGCCAGCCATAATTGTTTTTCCAGCACCTGGGTCATCTGCGAGTAAGAAGCGCAAAGGTGTTCTAGGGAGAAGCTCTCCATAGACAGCGGTGATCTGATGAGGAAGTGCGTCAAGATCTGAAGTTGTAATTGCCAACATCGGATCAAATAGTGCGGCATAGTGAATACGGAGTGCCTCAGCCCCAATGCGCCAAGACTCAGGATCTCCATCAAATGCAGGGCCAGTTCCAGCTGATGTGACTCTCAGAGAAGATTCTTTATCTCTTCCAACAACAATCTGCCCAGTATCGCCATGGCCATCTTTATAGGTGAGAGTTATGAAGTTAACCCCATGCCATTGGACCTGAACTACCGTGACAGGTGTTGCGCCGACTAACCCGCCAACCTCGATGCCTGGAACTAAGTCCTCTAGGCGTGGAGCAGGGATTGAGGCAGATGGGGTCTGATCAACCACTCTTCTTTTACCCCCAATAGTCCGCCGGCACTTGGGCTAAAACTACTTGGTGTCACTGACATAAGGAAATGTTTTGGGGTCAAAGTGGCTGGTCATGCCAGGAAATCAGATATTTATTGGGATTTACCCGTTTGATTGGGCTTTTCTGGTTTTTAGATTAATGGCTCTAGCTTTTGCCTCCATTAGGTCCCGTTCTTCCTGGCTTTTAGCAACAGGTAAAAACTTATAACCGCCAGATCCACCACCAATTTTTTGTCCAGGTATTTTTGGTTTCTTTGGCTTAGTCGGACCTTGCATTTTCTTCGGATTAATCTTTCCAAACTGTTGTTCATTTAACATGAGGGCTACTGTCTTTCTTTAGAAATTGGTTTCTACGTGCGTGACCGGGTGTACACGGCACTTTTGTTCAACTATCAGGTATTTCTGTTCATAGAAGATCAATGGCGTTTAAGTCAGATGCCCTCCTATGCGCATAACAACGCAACTTTCCACTTTTAGCCCTTGTTCAAATATCTAATTACTATATAACTTGTCGATTACTACTTCTGGTCCACGCTTTGCTAGATACTCCTTTACATGGCCCGCCGTAAAACGGCGATTGCGACCTACCTTTACTGATCCGATTTCATTATTGCGGAGTAGACCGTAAATAGTCCCCCGCGATACATGTAGGTAATCGGCTACCTCATTAGGGGTATAAAGAGTTGGCATATCCATATTTGTTCCTTTCGATTGATATATGTTCAATGATGACAAAGTTTGTTGATTTTGTACTGTTAAAGTCCAAGGAATAACATCAGCAACATACGGAACCATAATTGGCTGAAAATGGTTTCCGATGTTGCCGATGTCTTCCACTTCGATTACTCCCCCGACTTTTCCTTCAAGCGATAACTGTGTTTGACTCCCCCAAGAATGAGCTGAACCAGTTTTCGACCATCAGGTGTATCGACACTAAAGTGGCGCTCTAGAATCTTGCGCATAAGCTTGCCCGCTTTGCTGACCCTTGTTTTCTCATTGTGGTCGAACCACTTGTCTTCGATGCTTAGGTCAGCAGCTGAAGCAAGAGCAACAATTTCGGTCACCTTTACGTTTCCATCAGCCTTTTCATTCCACCAAGTTTGGATTAGCTCGCGAACCATTTCGGCTTCAGAGTCCCCAGTATCTTTTTGGAAATCCATATTGGTCATAAAGCCATCAACTCCAGCGTGTTTCAAGATTCCACCCATGACTTTTGAGAAAGATTCAAAGCTTCCAAGAGGCTGCCCACCCCATGCTGGGCGTCCCGCATTTACCCATGACATAACAATGAAGAGACATGCATCCACTAGTTCTTCCCGGTTCTCCGCAATCCATTCAGGAAGTGGGTCGTGAAGGAAACCAGTGCGTAGGTAAGGATCTGCTGTTGTAGGAATCAAGCGGATACGAAGAATTCGTCGCTTCATCTGACCAGCAAAATCAGGATTATTGCCTGTACCAATCCAAGGGCCCAAGTTGTCAAGCTTCACAACAGTATTGGTATTTAGCAAGCGATCACTGATCGAGTTAGAAGTTACAACGCTTGCCAAGACGTTTGAATCAATGACCTCGTCATCTGGCAGATTGTCATAAAGGTAAGGACCTCCGCCTGACATTAGATGAGATGTAATCTGCTTGCGTACTTCTTCGTCGGATTTTGAGAATGCTTTGTTAGAAATAATTCGCCCGACACTTGGATAGCACAAGACTCCCGCCAACAGTGTGGCCCCAGTTCCGTGAATTGGTTTATCAATCAGGAAGAATGGTGAAGGCCCAGTAAAGAGATTGCGAGCAAAATCATGAAGCATGAGCGACAACGCATGTGCTTTATCCTGTTGGGTTGCAAACGGAAAGTCCGCAAGACAATCCCCAAAAATGAACTCAACGGCTTCCTGTGGCGTCTTAAACTTTGAGTTCGAACCTAAGTCACTACGACGCAAATCCAAGCTACGTACGCGATAAATTTCAGATTCCTCGTCATAACCAAACTCTCTGACTAGCTTTCCATCAGCTGTAATCACTGGAATGGTTGTGACTTTACGAAGATAAGGCAATGGTGGGTTGATTGTCTCAAGCATGTCATCAATAACAATCTGTTCTGGATTAAGTGCCGAATATCCATCTTTGGTTGCCTTCACCCAATCGCCAGAGCGTGAAAACACGTGCCGTGCAGACTTACCGTCTAAGACATCCCACGTAACATCGCCTGGATTAATACGCAGAATTCCTGCATGGTTGGCAAAGACTCTCTCTGGTTCATTTGAAACAAATACCGATGCCCAAGCTTGAGCAGTCTTGTCAGGTAAAGATCCGCTATTCACAACAATCTGACGCTTTCCAGGAAGACCTAGATCTACTGGAGATTGAACGCCACCACTAAATGGGCAGTGGCTGCAATATGTATCTCCGTGAAGCGTCGTAGCAATACTTTCGCAAGTCCTCTTTGCCTTGTCAGGATCTACTTGATCGAAGAGTGCATCTGTCTTTTCTGCATCATATTCGGGATGCTCCCTCGACCACTCATGAAAAAGTTCTCGTCCATTAGGTGCAAAATATAGAACGGAAGCGAGCGCAAACCACTCTGAATACTTAACAGTCTTGGGATTCACAATTGCATTGTTGATCCATCCGCAGCCTTTACGCACCTTCTCAATTGACATCAACCCTTGCTTATTCTCAAGAGATTCACGTGGCTGAGTGCGTACCTTCTCGATACCTGCATCCTTGATCTCCTTAACTGTGTAGAGGCGTTCAGGATTTTCTGTCAGAAACTCAACAACCTTAGGGTTGTTTACATCCTTAAAATTCAAGGATCCAGGAAATCGCAGCATCCGCGATAGGTCGTGGGTGGCATCGAACTTAAATGGCGCAGCGAAAGATCCAAAGCCACGATAAAAGGAACGAACTAATTCCTGAGCTTCCTTACGCTGCTCTTCTGTCTCAATGACAATCTCTTCACTAAGTGCCCAGTAAGCATGAACACCATTACCAGATGAGAGTGTGTAGGAAGGCTTTAGTGGGAAACCTTCAAGGAGTGTTAAGGCTTCCTCTTTTGTGCGTGGCAAGTGCTTATCGGGTTTATGTGGATCGCTCACGTCGATATCCATTCCAATGATGCTGATGTTTCCTACCTCTTCATTTCCGCCACGTTCGCCCAATGCCAATTTGCGGGAACGACGATTGATACCAAAGTAAACAGCAGACTTTTTTGACAGTGCGTCTGCACGATCCACAACAGACTCCATCTTGCCTGCATCCAATGATTCACTCATTAACTTACTTGAACTTGGATTAGATGCATACGAAAGAACAACGTAGCCACTCCCGGTACCAGCGACTGCTTCCATAAATGTCTTCGGCTTGATTGGTTTGATGTTTGTATAGATGTTATTCATGGTTCTCCTTATGGAAGTAGATATTGTGGGCAGCCAGTAGTTCGTACCCAGCCTGCGTAGGTTCAAACTTTCTAAGAAGGTATTTGGAGTCTTCAGCGTCCGTCGATCGCAAAAGCTTCAAGTCCTGGATGATTAATCGAAAGTAGTCATATTCATTCTCTGCTTCATCAGAACTTGTATTGATATACATACATTCATCAGATCCGTAACACGTTGCTTCATGAACCAGCACCGCAAATGACTGTAGTGAGATCACTTGGACCCTCCTTTTAGATATGCAGGGAGTTCTAAAGGGTTGGGCTCTGCCAGGTAGTTGATGGCTGACTCTGGAATACGTACTGCCCGCCCAATGCGTTGGACTGGAAGCTCACCTGAAATAGTCATTCGGTAAACCTTGCTTTCACTCAGGCTTAGGCGTTCGGCTGCCTGCCGAACAGTTAATAGAGAAGACATACTGTTTATTCCTTACTAATCTGTAGTCACTTGGTGTCACTTTCTGTGTCACGGGATAATTCTCCGGCGAGTTGTAAAAAGAGAGGGGTCGCTGTCATTTTTTGACAGCCATAACATGACAACGAAGAATCAGAAAAACAAAGCGGATTTCAAACCTTTACGAGTTACGGCGAGTATTACGGACTTAGTTAGAACGAATCTCAAAGGCCTCTTGAGTGATAAGCAGTCTGACGCCGCAATTCATAATGCATTTGTTGATGCTTATGAAGAATTCATAAGGACTGGAAAGAACGGATCGCCTTGGTCATTCAAGTATGGAATCCCGAATTTCAATTTTGCCAGGAGGGATAGAAAGCGTTGGTCTATGGCGCGTCTTGCTGCTGGTATGGGTGTCGATGTTGGAGTAATGCGCCGTATTTTTGACACTAAGAAAAAGAAGGGGACCGATCAATTAGGTATCGATGAAGTCATTGAAATGGCTCTCATTTTTGAAGTGACACCTGGCTATCTTCTTCAACCTTTGCGAGAGCATCTAGAACGCAATGCAACCTTGTTTTTTGAAAATATCGGTCCGAACGGATTTGAAGTGACTGCACGTGAATGGTTGGTATGGGTGCATGGAATCAGGGCACCGAAGGGAAAATTCGCCACTGATATGGAAAAGAATTTAATGTCACTCACTCCTGAGGCGGGGATGGAGATTGACTCATCGCGAGCTATCTGGCCCCATGAGGAGCTAGATCGCATCGTAAACGCACAGTACACATCGGTAGTTTCGGCAATGATTCATGCACAATCGAACCCTTTACCCGCACATCAAATGTCTAATCTAAATATCCCCAGCCAGCATCCTTTTGATTCACTGACTGCTGCTCAAACTGACATCAATCGAATTCAGCGCCAAACTCAAGCAACGCTTGCCTATATGCAACATGTACGACAAGCAATTCGCATGATTGAGACTGATGGGCGCACTAAATGGGTCAAAGAAGATATCGAGTGGTGCCTAGACCGCATGAGAGAGGATTTATCCGCTATCGCCTACTTCGGAGATGGCAACGTGCCCGTAAAACCTAATGCCGGCGAGAAGTTGTAGAACTAAAAGAAAGGATTCAAATCGGTTCTAAGGATTAATCGCCCGAATAGTCCCACCACGTCTTCTTACCTTTTACTTCATACTCACATTTCAAAATCTTTGCACAAAATGCATTAAGTGATTTAGTTCCGTTGTACTGCTCTTCACCAAGTGACCAGGTAACTACAGCAACGACATTTCCTTCATTATCAACCAAGGGACCGCCACTGCTTCCACCGGAAACATTGTTAGTGACTAGAATCTCTTTAGAGTTTGAATTAATCACATTTCCAATTGAAACAGAACCCTCATACCCATCAGCACTTCCAAGTGCCATGACCCAATAACCTGGATATGGGTCGTACTCGGACAAACCAAGGACAGGAAGTTTTTGCTTTGTAGCAATAACGGCTAAGTCGTTCTCTTTATCCCACTTCACAATTACCGCAACTATTGGATCTTCATACGGAAGAGCAATCGTGAGTTCATGATCCACGCCAATACAGTCTTCAATAACATGGTGATTTGTAATCAATGTTGTTGGATATTTATCAGACACATCCGTTTCCAACTCAATAGCAAAGGCAGTTCCCTGTGACCCTTTGCCTTTTGTGGGTTCACACCACACAGTGACTGTCGACTCCTGCGTCCTATCGACTAATTGCTCAATTATGCGAGGCGGTACAAAACCATCTGCTGCCGGATCTTCATTTGCATATTGAATAGATGGAGCCCAGCTGAGTAAGAAAGCACCCAAGGCAAATGGTGTAGCGATGATGGCTAGATAGGCAATGAATTTGTTGGAATCTGTATCTCTCATGGAAGCAAGGCTACGGATAGTGACTGACAAATCGGCTTTAGGCAGGGTTTCAAGATGTCTCGCCCTACTTCATTCAGAATGTCAGTCTTGACCCCTAGTTTTGTTCCATGGGGATAAATTTCAAGGAGAACCAAGCCCGGCTTGAGCAAGCAGCCAAAATAGCCCAAGACTTAGAGCGGGTACTTAAAGAACAAGAGCATTTAATCAGTGGGACAAAAGCGGCTGCTTCTCACGCTAAAGAGTCACAAGTGCTTCTCGAATTAGCCAAACTTCCAATCGATCGCTTGAAAGAAGCAACTGAAGAAACGGTTCGTGTAGAAACTCTCCGCAAATATGGATTTGAGAATGTTGCATCAATCTATAACTCCTCGGCTATACAGCTTGAAAGAATCCCAGGAATCACGCTTAGCTCTGCACAGTCGCTAAAGGCGCTCGCAGACCAGATGTACCAGGCCGTTGCTCAGTCGATTTCATATGGCATCGATATTGACGAGCTCACGCGGGCAGATAGTGAGCTCATAGAAAATCTACAGGGACTTGATTATCTTCGAGCCGCAACGAAAAACTCAACAAGCAAAATGAAACCTATTGCGCAGACTATCCGTAGTTCTCTCAGCCAAACACAACCTCTGAATTCAAGACTTCGCTGGTTATTTACTGGTTCTGAAAAGAAAGAACGTGCGATCAATGCTTTACAAGAAATCTCATATTTAATTGGTGAGCCAGCGACAATCGCCCTAGTTGAAGCTGCTCGATATGGTCTAGATGCACTTGAAAAAAGATCTCCCCAGTCAGTTGAGGAGTTCAAAAAAAGATCTAGTGATTACTACGCAATCCTTGAGGAAGTTACAAATGTTCGCCCCAACACCGCTGCAAATCGCCATTTCAATCAAGAACTCCTAGACAAGATTCAGGCTCAAGAGCTCGATACTTCAACAATCAAGGCCACGCTTCGCCAATATCAAACCTTTGGCGGGAAGTTTGCTCTCACGCAAGGCCGAGTGATTATCGGTGACGAGATGGGGCTTGGCAAAACTCTTCAAGCCATTAGTGCCATCGCACATCGCAACTTAGCTGGTGCGACTCGCTTTCTTGTTGTGTGCCCAGCCAGCGTGGTTACAAACTGGATGCGAGAAGTAGATTCACGAAGCGATCTACCAATTATCAAGATTCACGGGGAGGATCACAAAACTTCCCTACAACGCTGGATTGAGTCCAGTGGAATCGGAATTACAACCTATGACACATTGAAGAGTTTTGAGCTCACAGAACAACAAATTTCGGCTCTCAATGTTGACACGGTGATTGTTGATGAGGCCCATTACATAAAGAACATCGCGACTGGACGCACACGGACAATCCAGAAATGGCTTGATAGATCCCCAAATGTCATTTTTCTAACAGGCACTCCTCTGGAAAACAGGGTTGAAGAATTTGTAGCCCTTGCGAAATTGCTTGATTCCAAAATGGGTAATGAACTCAGTCGAGTCGCACTTTCCGCTGGTCCTGAGTCATTTAGAAAAGCAGTAGCGCCCATCTATTTACGGAGAAATACTGAGGAAGTATTGAAAGAACTTCCAGAACTTATCGAAGTCATTGAATATTGCACCTGGGAAGGTGTCGATAAACAGAAATATATCGATGCGGTTGCTGCTGGAAACTTCATGGCAATGCGACGAGCTGCTTTTAGTCCACAGCCAGATATGCAACCAAGCAAGCTAGAAAGACTTGTTGAATTAGTTGAAGAATCTATTGATAGTGGGCAAAAGGTTATTGTCTTTTCTTATTTCCGAAGCGTGATTGAGCAAGTAATGCAGGCTCTCGGTGAACGTGCAATCGGACCTATCACAGGTTCGGTCTCCTCCTCGCAACGACAAAACATCGTTGACCAATTTCAAAGTTCTCCTACCCCACTTGCATTAGTTGGCCAGATTCAGGCGGCAGGAACTGGATTGAACATACAAGCTGCCTCTGTAATTATCTTGTGTGAGCCGCAGATAAAGCCGTCACTTGAAGTACAAGCTATTGCCCGAGCTCACCGCATGGGACAAGTCAGAAAGGTTCAAGTGCATCGACTAATCCTGCCCGAAAGTGTTGATGAGCAGATGTTGGCCATGCTTGCTAGGAAGCAAACTGAGTTTGATGACTATGCAAGAGATAGCGATTTAGCTAATAGTGCCATTGGCGCAAAGGAAGTATCAGAAGAGTCAATCGCCAAAGTAATCGTGATGGATGAACGCAGGCGTCTCGGTATTGCGAGCGCCAATCAAGAAGTCATAGTTAAAGATGAAGAGGAATGACACATGACAAAGAAGGCTTGTGCGGAATGCAAAGAGTCAGACGGAATTCGTATCATCATTTGGGGTATGCCTGATAGTGAGCCCGATCCTAAGAAGTACTACACGGGCGGTTGCACCTCTGAGGGCGAATGGCATAAGTACAAATGCATTAAGTGTGGATGGGAAGGTTCATAACTCGAAGGCGAAGGTGTTAATAAAGAAGAGTCGCCCTATAAGCCGGAGACGACATTGTTATGCGTGAGATCACGCTCAAAAACACAATTGCCTTCGTTATTGCCCCAAAAAATGTTATCGATCACGAAAAGAGTCAATCTTTAGACTTAATCCCTAAAGATCGCTTAATACTTTTCAGTACTAGTGGAAAATCAGAAGGGGGCATCAATCCCTCAATAGCTAAAGAACTTGCACCATGGACAGCAGACCAAACAATTACTTCTCCACCATTACGTGCACTCTTATCGATGACGCCATGGGCTGCAAGTTCATCAAGTCCGTCTCGAAGTAGGTTCCAAGCCTTACTTTCATGTTCATCCATATTGATCTCGCAAAATCCACCGAACATAAGACGATAAAGATTTGGTTCGGAAGTCGCCCATGCAAAGTAAGCATTACCCATTTCTTCAAATTTCTTGATGGAAGCGGATGCCCCTTTGCCATTCACTTTTGCAATCGCCTTTTCCTGCATTATTGCCAAGCGATCAAACAGCACATTACCTATTGCACTGACCAAAGCATCCTTGTCTCCAAAATGGTGATAACTAGCGCTGGGGCTTACGCCAACCTCTGCTGAGACTGCTCGGAGAGATAAGTGGTCGGGCCCGTACTTTCGCACCAAAACAATTGCCGCATCCACCAAAGCCGTCTCTAGGTTGCCGTGGTGATACGGAGCCTTGATTGCAGTCCTAGTTGCCATAGGGAAATCCTCCCAGCAATCTTGACAATGTTCAAATAGGCTCCCATAATCTGAGCAGTGTAAAGATAAGGGAGAAAATTCATGTTTGAGAAGCTAGGCAACTTTGTGGCAAGGCGACGTAAGGGTGTTTTCATAGTATTTATCCTTGGACTCTTGGTTTCAGCTGGCCTTGGCTCCCAAGCATTCTCCCGTTTTGATAGTGGCGGCTATAGCGATCCGTCGAGTGACTCAGCGAAAGTTGCAGAGTATCTACAAGATACTTTTGATGTACGGAACCCCTCCCTTGTTTTGGCCGTGCATACCAAGGGAGGATCCGTAAATGACCCACAGACCGTAACCTCAGCCGAGGCACTTGAGTCGCAAATTCGCAATGAAGCAAGTACTGACAAGGTCATCTCCTATTGGTCTTCAGGCAACTCCCCCTTCTTAAAGAGCAAGGATGGAACCTCTGGATTGATGTTCGTCTACTTCAAAACAACCGACTTTACCGAATCAGATGAGCTCGGTGGCCAGTACCAAGAGAAATACGACGGCACTTACAAGAACCTTGACGTCTATGTCTCAGGTGAGGCTGTATTTGCAAATGCAATCAATGGAAACATCCAAGAAGATCTCAAGGTCGCTGAATTCATTTCAATTCCTCTGACATTTCTTCTTTTGTTATTGGTTTTTGGTGCACTTGTTGCATCTGCAATGCCACTGGTCATCGGAGTTACAGCAATTATCGGAACATTCTTTGTCATGTATTTGTTGACTCTTTTCACAGATGTCAGTATTTTCGTTCTAAACCTCACAACAGGACTTGGTCTTGGACTTGGTATTGACTATGCCTTGTTGATCGTAAATAGATTCCGAGAAGAGCTAGCAAAGGGATTGAGTAAGGAATCTGCAATCGTGAACACTATGAAAACTGCTGGAAAAACGGTTTTCTATTCTGGGTTAACTGTTGTAGTTACCTTGATTTCACTGATGTTCTTCCCGTTAAACTTCTTAAAATCCATGGGGTATGCCGGTGCTTCAGTTGTCGCCCTTGCAGTTTTTGGCGCACTAATCCCACTTCCAGCCCTCTTGGTCATGCTGGGTGAGAAGGTTAATAAAGGTCGTGTAAGGCGGGGTGCACTGATTCAACGAGAAGATGGACGATGGGCGCAAGTAGCCCGTTTTGTGATGCGCAAGCCAATTACAGTTGTCGCTGCATCACTTGCAATTCTCTTCTTCTTTATCTCCCCTATTGGAAATGCGAAGTTCGGCCAAGTAGATACTGATCAACTCCCTGCTACTGATCGTGCATACATCTCTTCACAATTTATTGCTGAGCAGTTTCCGGGAGAGGAAGGAAACCCAATTGAGATTATCTTCCCCAATGGCAGCGCCCAAACAGCTGAAATTTCTGCGTTCACAAAACAACTTTCATCTGTATCTGGAATTGCACGTGTAGGCGAGCCTCAAGCAGTCGGCAATACCGTGCATGTTGAGGCAGTTCAATTGATGAAGCCACGAACTCCAGCAAGTGAAGCGCTCATAGAAGAAATCAGAGCCCTTCCTTCACCAGATGGCATGCTTGTAGGTGGTGTGGCTGCTGACTATGCCGATACTCAAGGAGCTATTGCTGACACGTTGCCAATTGTGTTTGGCTGGGTCGTACTAATAGTTCTTTTACTGCTATTTGCCTTTACTGGGTCACTGATACTTCCAATTAAGGCAATTCTCCTCAACTTCCTCTCACTTGCCGCAACCATTGGTGTCTTGTGGTGGGTATTTGGTGAGGGAAATCTTCAATCAGTGGTTGGAGACTTTATTGTCACAGGAATTATCGACACAAACATGATGGTGCTGGTTGCCATCGTGGCCTTTGGATTGTCCATGGACTATGAGGTATTCCTTCTTTCTCGCATCAAAGAAGAACATGATGCTGGCAGAACCAACACAGAGTCAGTTGCAATCGGACTCCAGAAATCTGCCAGAATCATTACAGCAGCAGCATTCATTTTGGCCATTGTTTTTGCCGCATTTGTGACTAGTGGAGTCACCGCAATTAAGTTGCTGGGATTCGGAGTGGCTTTTGCAATCCTGCTGGATGCAACATTGATTAGAGCTCTTTTAGTCCCAGCACTTATGCGGCTCTTTGGTGAACGCAACTGGTGGGCCCCAAAGGCACTTAAGCGATTTCAGATTAATCATTAGTTGCTGATCTGGAGGTTGACCCTCCAGTATTTTGGGAGAAGACTCGTTGTAGATCGTCACCAAAATCTGCCCACATTTTTGCCCACATTCCCCACAAAAGCCCCCACTAAAACCTTGTAAACCTTTATAGGTTCTGCTGAGTTTTGAAAACTACTAAGGGCCATTTCCTTGTGAGAAATGACCCTTAATCACTAAATTAGAGAAGAGTCGCCCTATAAGCCGGATTGGAAGATTGAACTATTTGAAGTAAACACCAGATGGTGGAGTTGTTGTCGTTATTACTTGACATATCAAGTATATACGGTTTAATACTCCTGTGGCACAAAAAGGAATGAAGGAGCTTGACTCAAAGGCGTGGCGTGCTTTCCACAAAATCGGAACAAGTCTCCTTCCTCACCTTGGTCGACAAATAACTAACCATTCTGGAATTTCTGGAGCGGAATACGTAGTCCTCGTCGCACTTTCTGAATTGACAGTCCCAAACGTGAACCTGAATCGACTTGCACAGGGACTTGGTTGGGAAATAAGCCGAATGTCTCATCAGATTTCAAGGATGGAAGAGACTGGTTTAGTTAAGAAATCTAGAAATACAGATGATTCTCGCTGCTTCGATGTCTCCATCACAGCTAAGGGAAGAAAAATAGCTGAAGCTGCAATTCCTCTGCAGTCCAAAGAAATTAATCATTGTTTCAGCGAGGTCCTAACCCAAGCCCAGATGAAGTCTTTGATCGAAATATCTGAGGCAATCTCAACTCATATGAAAGAAAATCATCCCTTAAACAAGAAGGAAAATAGACATGACACAGTCACTCAACGTTCGTAAATTTGCAGGATATGCAGCAATTGCTGCAACTCTTAACTCGATCATCTTCCTTATCGCCAAAGGTGCCGATGCAACAATGGTCGTAAATCAAGGTGGATCTCAAGAAATCGCTCTGCCCATGGTCTTTGCTTCAACTTTATTTGGACTAGTTGTTGCGGCATTCATCGTCTCTCGCATTGGAAAGATTTCACAAGGCTTTCTATCTAAGTCACCGATCATTGGTCTCGTGTTTGGCATTGTGACCGCTGCTGCCCCATTTAGCGCTTCAGATGATTCAAAGACTGCATTGGCTTTGGCTTCAATGCATGTCGTTGCTGGTGTGACTTGGTATTTAGGATCAAAGCGATCAATTAAATAAAGAAGAGTCGCCCTATAAGCCGGAGACTACATAGTTATGCGTGGATCTACGCATAAATCTATAATTTGCCCCCGGAATTGCCCCCAAATAATTCAATAGCTTTCGATTGCGCAATGATATTTATGTGCGGGAATAAAACACATCTAATGAGGCCGAAGAAATCACTTTTCCAGTCATAGCTGTAAGCAAACTACTTTCGGTGGCTTCCGTGGCCGAAAGAGTTAACTTAGAGCTGAGTGCGTATAGATAAATTGAATACTTTTTCGCTCCTGGGCCTTGCGAGCATGGAGGTGTGTAACCTGGAGCTTTTCCCTGGAAATTTTGACCCAAGATTCCGATATTTGTTGCTCCTGAAGCAATCGAATTCACCGTCTTTGGAATATTAAAAATAGTTAGATAGAAGTGCTTTCCAGTATCCACTTCCCCCGGACGAAGTGGGCCAGGTTCTGTGTCCATAATCAGTACAAGTGATTGAGCATTGACTGGAACATTTGACCAACTAAATGAAGGTGAGATCCCCTTCCCGTCACAAGTGAAGTCTTTTGGGAGAGTTCCGCCATTCTTGAAGTCAGGGCTATTTAAGGTCAAGAGGTTTGTGGCCGAGACCGTAGTGGCTGCCTTTACTACTTTGCGTAGCAAGATGGCATTGTCTAATTTTAGATCTGAGGACCAGACCAACCTGGCAGATGGTGACCATGTGAAATCAAAGTAGCCGTCCTTTACCCCCACAGTTTCGGCAGAAAACTCAGATGCAAACTTCCAGGTTGCGTCCTTAAAACTTGCTGAAGCCCATGATGTTGGAACCTTGGCATTGGATGACTTGCAGTCGACAGTCGGGTTATTGGAAGTTACGCACTCGGGATTTAAAGGCGCCTTGTTGATTGTTAGAACTTTCCAGTCACTTGAAGTTTGGGCAACAATTCGTCCAAAAGAAACTTCACGAATCTGGAGGATTATTCCCGCATCGCCGATCTGCTGATTAGGTTTTCCGATGTATTCAAGTCCAGAGGCATTTTCAGTGAAATCTTTAGCAAAAACGCCAATAGTTAATGGGTAGGTAGCGGTGAATTTGATTTTCTCGCTATTAAAAGATTTTTCAGTAGTTATCGGAGTGGAATCCTCTCCCACCTTTTTGCCATTCACATAAAGTGCGAACCAATTATCAGCCCACACTTCAGCTTGAAAGGTGACACTTTTAGCTACAACAGCATGTGCTGGTGCAGAAAATAGTGTGAGTAGAAGCGCGGCTATGGCGATCAGAGTC
>Ga0222712_10001905_pt1 | contig 24865 bp, 25 predicted proteins | sample C33_657DmetaG_FD_165043 | JGI IMG/M metagenome (GOLD analysis project Ga0222712, IMG submission 165043) | Estuarine water microbial communities from San Francisco Bay, California, United States - C33_657D | ecosystem: Environmental > Aquatic > Marine > Unclassified | place: USA: California... | reverse complement strand
TAAATGTTCTGGCCAAAAATAACTCTTCTTATCTAACGTCGCGTGGAAATTAGTAAAAGAACAACCACTACAAATTATGTGAGATGTAGTATTCATAGGTTTTTTCTAATGCTTTTTCAAATCCCAACTTAGGTAATAGACCAATACTTTCCTGCTTAGTTGTATCCATTTGTCTTCTATTATCACCGTTTGGCTTAGATGTGTTCCAATCTATTCTTAAATTCTTACCACTTATTCTTATTAAAGATTCTATCATTTGTTTTATAGTAATCTCTTCTCCTGCACCAAAGTTAATTGTAGTATGAAGTTTTCTTTTATACAAATCTAAAACTGCATCTGCTACATCACCTGCATAAACAAAATCTCTAATCGGTGAACCATCTCCCCACGCCTCAATTGAATCTCCTTCTGCTTCTACAATCTTTTTAATTGTGGATGCGATTACAGTTCCCTTTCCACTAAAATCATCATATTCACCAAAGATATTAGCAGGTCTGATAATAGCCCAATTGTGATAATTATATTGAACTCTATATGCCTCTAATAAAATTTCACCCATTCTTTTACTCCAAGATGGAAACCAATCTGCTTCAGATGGAAGAGTTTCCCACACCGAATCTTCTTGAAATTTTTCAGCAGGTGCATATACTCCAACTGAGCTCATAAACACTAACCAAATATTATTCTTAGCACATTGATTTATAATCTCAGTATTAATTTTAAAAGAAGGATATAAGAAATCTACTGGCTTTTCCTTTGCTCTTATTGGAGAGCCTTTTATACCAAAACAATTGAATACTGCTTCAAACTTATGATTATTGAAAAGAGATTCGACTGCAAATGGCTTAGTTAAATCTTCTTGAATAAATTCCCATCCAACTGATGGAAGGTGCTTTCCTTTTTGCAAATCCACTCCTATAACTTTGTATCCCTCATTTACACACTTTTTTAATAAATGCGTACCCACTAATCCATTTACTCCAGTAATTAAAACTTTTTTCATTTTAGTATTCTTTTAAATCTTCGATTGTTTCTTCTATCATTTTTGAAAAAGAAAATTCAAAAAATCTTTCTTTATTTTTTTTAATTTTTTCAATGTTGTCTCTGTACCAAATTTGGATACCATTTGCACCCAATGTATAAACTCTTTTTACTTGTTCAAGTGCCGCATTTAATCTATTATCATTATCCATTATTGAATCAAATCCATAATCAAACAAATCATTATATTGCTCAAATCCCAAAGATTGTAAGTATTGATGTGAACCTTTATCTCCTATAATAAGGAATGGGTGGCAATTTGCCAAAGCCTTAAAACTTTTTTCAGTAAGATTTAAACTATTATTTTCAAAAGAGGTTTCAGTTATAATATTAAAATATGTATCGGCGTAATGAGATTTAGTAGTATATTTTAGATTTGAAAATACATCGTTTTGGTGATTAGGATAATCCCAATCTAAAACATTAAATCCCATTTCATCAAATTTGTCATAGTATTGCTCTAAATCAAACAACTCTATCTGCTTTGATGCCAAATTTCTTTTGTTAAAATTAGGATCTTTTATTAAAATTGAAACATGAGTATCATCTATTAAACCATTTTTAATTAACCACAAAATTACTTGTATTCTAAATTTTTTTGTAGTATTTTTATTATAGCTTAAAAAAAACTTTTTCTTTGGTATAGTAAGGTACTCTGAATGAGATAATAATCCTATTTCAGTTCCATTATGTTGGATAGATTCATCTTTTAAATCTCTATAATGATCTACTAAAAAACCAAATAGGTATGGTTTATGGATTATTCTTATACCATGATTATTAAATAATTCAGAATGCTTGTTGTTAGTAACAACAATTATTTGTCTATGTGGTATATTGTATTTATCTTTTAACAATAATAGTCTGGCAAAGAACGAAATTTGATTAGTTCCCTCGTGAAAATTTGAAAAAACCAACCTAACATTTGGTTATCTTTAATTTTTTGAAATATATTTTCAAAATAATCTTTATTAGAATCTACTACATTTGAATTCATTTCTCCTATAATAGATAAATTCCAAATAATATTATCAGTATTATTTAGCTCAAATATCGGATTATTATGACCATAATTCCAATCCAAATTTGAAATGTGGCAGAATTGCTTCCCATTTGACCTGGCCTTATAATCTAAATTTTCATAATAAAATTTCATATTCATTTTGAATTTTATTGTAATACTCAATCTCAGTATCCAAATATAAAGATAGTTCTTTTATTTCAGATTTCCAAGTTTGAATTTTTTCAGAAATATATTTGTAAAATATATTGTTTTTTTCAGTTTGTTTATAAGAGTTCATTTTTTCATCATATCCCCATTCCACTACCTGTTTTGATTTAAAATAAGAATCTAAATCGGTTATATTAAGATATTTTAAATTTACCCCGAGTTGCTTCAAATCGTTCATATAATTATATGCCATAAAATGATGAAACTCAACATGCGCGTCTTTATAAATCGATTGAGGTAGAACATATTTAACTATAAATTCTTTTAAATAATCAGTATCTTTCGTATTAAGAAAATTTTTAATTAAATACTTTATATGATTTATTCCAATTTCTAAATTTTCATTTGTAATAATAGTATCAAAATAATGTCTCAGATATTGCTTACCATCTTCATTTTTAATGATAGCTCTATTTTCAATTATAGATAAATTTGTTGTGAGCCCAGATACCATTCTTTTTATAGGGTTTCTTATTAAAAAAACTGCTTCTTTACATTTAAAAAAATTATCGTAAACATAATTTGTAAAAAGCTTTCTCTCAGGAAACATTAAATGATTAAACTCTGATTCTTCTAATTTTTTAGAAAGAGGATTATCATAATTTAAAAACTCTAACTCATCTGATACCGATTTCATAAATCTACTCCCAACCTTTGCAGATGTCACAAACGCTATTTGATTATTACTAAAATATTTGTAACTTGTAGTATATTTTTTATCTCTATATTCCATTTGCTAATTTTTTAAAGTATTTTTTACAACTCTCTCTTTTCCAAAAATTTAAAAAGTGGGATTGATTATGTTTTATTATTTCTTCTGCTTTTTTATATTTTTCACTTAAATTTATTGTATCTAATTTAGAAACTAACTCTGATACCATTGCCATTCTTTTCATTGGCTCATATATAGTATCATATTCTTCATCCCATAAAGAATTAAAAGTTTGAAATCCAAAACTTCTAATTCTATCTAAATGTTTATATGGTGATATAAAAACTCCTAAATGTAAATTTACAAAAGGTTTTAAACTTTTTTCACTTATATGTTCTTCATTGTTTTCAAAAGAAGTTTCTGTTATTAAACTAACGAAAGAATTTTTATATGTTTCTCCGTAATGAGTTGATTTAGTATCACCAAAAAAATTAAATAAGTTTTTTGAATAAGGTTCATAATTACTTTTTTTCTTTGTATAAAAGAAATATTTTAATTCACTAAAGTGGTCTTGAAGTTCATTTCTTGAAAAATAAGCTGAAAAATGTTCTATACTAAAAATGTTCTTACCATTTTCATCTGATTCTTCTCCGAATAAAGTAGTGAACTCATAAGGAGAAAATAATAAAGACCAATCAGTATTGTAAATAGATTTATTTTTATACAATCTAGCTAAAAACGCAATTCTATGTGCTTTTGGAACTCTATTTAAGCACAAAAACTTAAACTTTCGTTCAATCTCAGGTTCAAAATTTGGTAACTCAAACCTATATCCTAAATCATTTATTTTATTTGATTCCAATGCTTTATGAACAACTAATGATGTATGCTCTAACAACCAATCGGAAATATTAAGATTCATACCTACATCTCCAATTGAATCTTTATAGTATGAAAATAAATTTTTATTAGCAAAATTTAAATAAAATAAAGTTGGTTCTAGATTGTGTGTTTTTATTAACTGATAAAGTTTTTGAAAAAACTCAAAATGATTACCACCACCCTCATGCTCCCTTAGTAGTAAAATTTTTATTTTTCTATCAAATATTAACTTTAAAATTTGCTCCGAAAAAAAACCTTCTCTAAAAATTGAATAAAAATCTGTATTCAAATCAATTGGAAAAAATATATTTTCATATAATTCAATATCTTCTAATCTTATATTATTTGTTTCTATGTATTCTTTACAATAAGGAAACCTACACCCAAAATGATTACCATTGGGTATAGGCCCTAAATTATTCCACTCTTCAAACAATAAATTTAAAATGCTACCCATTTCCCGCTTCCGTAATGTGGATATTTTGATTTATATGTATAATGAATGACATCATTCGGTATTTCTCTTTTCACTTTCCAAGTTGCTTCAGTAGGAGTATAAGTTGATACCCCATTATCTTCGACAACAAAGTGTAATGGAAGGTCAAAGTTTCTTGCATATTTATGCGTTTCGTAAAATAATCCACTTTCAAAACTCATATCTCCAACAAATACCCAAACTTTTTCCTTACTTCCATTTTGTTTTAACCCCATAGCTACACCTAATGCAATTGATAATGTACCTCCTACAATAGCGGATGCATAAAATTTTTTAGATATATCAACCATAGTGATAGATTTACCCTCTTTAATTAGTTCAGTAGCATAATCTACTGATATCCCTTTTAGAACCCAATGATAATGAGAACGCCATGTGCTGAATACCCAATCTTCTTTTCCAATTCTTTTGAAAATTTCTATAAGTTGAGATTCGTTACCGTTTGATAGGTGAACCGGCCCCCTGATTTTACCTTCTTCCCAAATATCAACTATATCTTGCTCAAAAGCAATTAATTTTTCTTCTGTCCAATCGATATCTCTAACAATTGGATATTGTTCTAAATTTTTTATCATATTAAAAGGTCACTTATACAAACTCTATTTTTATCAGAGCCTCTGTTTAAAGAATTATATTCATCTCCACCGATTCCAAACATAACACAATCAGTTTCTTCTAAATTCATTTCTTTACAAACTTGAGAATATTTTTCACCAAATGTATCCCAGTTATAATCAACTGAATACTTATTCATCAATTCATATCCAATTGCAGCTCCAACTCTATTAACCATTTCCTGTTCATTAAATGCCCCAATCCCATCATCTAAACTCCTAAATTCGTTTACTAATCGAATACCAACTCTTAGATGCTCCATTCCATAAAATGCTTTTGATAACGAAAAAGTTGCAGCCTGGATACATTTGTGTCTTAGATTTATATTCACATTCTTTGCCATTGGAAAATATGCAAAATCCAATAATACAGGAATAGAATTATCATCACAATAATTTAAAAATTCTTCTGTCAAAAGTGGGTGTTGTTTTCCATAATCTGAAAACGGTACACTTAAAATTACAGCATCTCCATTTTTAATTTCATCGTTTTCTATATATTCCCACTTCCAATCGTGTTGAAAGGAACATTTGTGGTAAAAAAATTCTCCCTTAAAAAAACGAAATCTTTTTTTCTTTTGAAGTTGATAAAAATGATCAAATGTTTGGATTGTACCGTGTACATAATCAATTTTTTTATAAAAATCCAATCCATCTAATTTATTATATTTGGATGTCGAAATCCACTCTACAAATTTATTCTTAAATTTATTAAGAATCTTATCATCATAAACACAGGATAGATTATTAAAACTAATAATATCTTGTTTGATTTTTGGATTCGGTATAGGTTTTGCTCCTCTTAAATTGTTCATATAAACCTGTTATTTGCATTGTGTACTTAGGCTCCATCCCCATATTTCCACTAAGGTGAGGTTGCCCATATCTAATTACTTTAAAATTAAGTTTTGACCATTTTGTATAAGGTTCATTATCTATTTCAAAATAATGACCAGATTTCCAATCTTCTAAAAAGAAATTTAATCTACATACCTCAAACTTATCACAATTCACTCTTTTACAAAATTGATAAAAGGTATCAAAGTGTTCTGGTATTGTTTGACCAGGCATTTGTTTTATTACACTAAGAGAATAATCAGTAAAAAGTGTCTTAGCGAAGTTGTGAAATTCCTCAGGTAAATCAAATGATTGGTAGTACTGTGTATTCCTATCAGTAAACCCAGCTGATATATATTTTTGATTTTGTTCATCATATTCAGTTGCGTTTCCTTCTAAAGATACATTATTAGAAAGTTTGTCAAAATTTATATTATGTATTGTTAGCATATCCTAAAGGAAATCCATTTCTAAATTCAGAACCCATTTTCGGAACTATCATTTGATAACCCTGAATTAATTGTTTTATACCTCTATCTAAATCCCACTCTGGTTTCCATCCAGTATCCTCAATTTTTGCGTTTGATACGATGTAATCCCTTTTATCAGGATCTTCATAATAATCGTTGTACGATACCGCAAAATCTTTCACGTGGGATTGTATCTTTTCTAACAATTCTTGTTTTGATAAGTTAGCCGAACTCAACCCTACATTAAATACTTCTCCCTTATAAAATTCATAACCGTATAACATAAAAAGAAAAGCCGATGCAACATCTTCAACATGAATAAAGTTTCTTTTGAAATTTCTCTCAAACACAACAATGTATTTATCGGTAATTGCTTTATAAACAAAATCGTTTACCAACAAATCGGTTCTCATTCTCGGTGATACGCCAAATACTGTGGCTAGTCTAAATGTTATAGCATCAGTTGAAGTTCTCAAAAAGTTCTCAGCATCACATTTTGTTTGCCCATATACTGAAATTGGAGTAAGAGGGGATTCCTCTGTACATTCAGTTTGTCCCTCCGCTATACCATACCCACTATTTGTATTTGGGTATAAAATCTTTTTACCTTTGCCAAACCTCACTATGTTTACTATCTGTTTGAAATTAATTTCTTTTGCTAATTGTGGATCCGCTGCACAAGCTGGAAACCCAACTATTGCAGCTAATGGTATAATTGCATCCACCTCCTTACACAATTTTTCTAAAAGCGGTTCGTTTCTAACATCACCATATATAAACTTAAAATTAGGATTAGATGTATATTGTAATAGCGATGTTTGATTAAATAATAATTTATCCAATACAACCACTTCATCACCTGCATTCAATATTTTACCAACAATAACCGAGCCTAAATATCCTGCTCCTCCCGTAATTAATACTTTCATTCTCCTTCTAATTTATTAATAATGTTGCTTTGAATATCATTTACATTAAAATCTTGATATAGAAGAGCGTGATTACCATTCCCACTTCCATCCCAAACTTTAAAACGATTTATATTTTCTAATGTAAATTTATATTTTGCTAATGTAAATCTTCTTACAATTTCAGAATTAAACAAATCAATTTCTTCTTTGTTTAAAACTTTTTCCATAATGATAACATCATCTATCCACCCTTTATACCACCAACTAAATTCTTGTAAATGTGGTTCTATATAGTTTGGAGCAGCGGCTCCGATAAACAATGGGGTATTTTCATAACTCACAACTGGATAAGTAATAGGTGCTTCCTTTGATTCACCATTATATGTTACTCTTAGTATTTTGTTTGTATAATCTACTGAAAAGAATATTTCCTGCCACTCTCTTTCAAAATCATAAATAAAAGTAATATTAATGTTCTCTGCATCTAATGGTTTACTCATCCACAATTGTGCACTAACAACATAAAAATCATTTTCTTTATTTACAAATACACCGGAATGTAAACCACATTTAGAAAATATACCATATATAGCATCACCCTTATCTTCAGTTCTTTCTATTTTAAATTTGCTAAAAATTGTAAAATCTTTATGAAAGAAAGTTTTTAGATTTGGTTTTTTTGAAGTATTAAAGGTTGATTGATCCCAAACTTTATAACTAATATCTTTATTAAAATACAAATGATTCATTATCTTATACTTTTACATAAATTCCAAAATTCTTCTAATTCTGGAAATGTTTTTACGAAATCAGTTCCTCTTCTTCTATCATGTTCACTAAAAAATCTATAAAAATCTTTTCTATCTCTTTTCAATGAATGTTCTTCTTTTGGAGCCACTACCACATCATAAATTCTTCTTAATTTATGAATCTCAACATCAGTATAACCAATTGGATTTTGTGTACCTAAACTTTCATAGAAATCCATTAATTGAGCCTGTTCAAATACTTCTTTATGCCAATCATCAGTTATAATATTTGCCGCCTGATGATATGGATGTCTCAAATACGAACTATCTAATCCAATTGGATAAAACCAATACCTATCAGGATTGGTGAATTCTTTTTTAAGTTGGTAAACATCTTTAATTAATCTTTTATATGATGGAATACTCAATACATTGTAAGTACCCATAATGGAAATAGTTAGTTTAGGAATCTCTTCTAATAACTCAGCGCATCTATCATACCATTGATTGTAATCAAATCCGTTACGGATATAATTTGCTTGTTCACCCCAACCATCACACGAAGTGAAAATGATAAACTCTCTCACTAATCCATCACTACTTATTCTTTTAATTTTTTCTTTTGCCTGTTGGTATAATTTTTCAGGTGCTCCCAAATTTGAATTAATAGCCAACTTTAATTTTTGGTTAGGGTTATCAATTACATAATCAAATACCTTAAATGTATCTTTATGAAGTAAAGGTTCTCCACCAGTAATTCTAAAGTTAAGAAGGTCTTTATATAGGTTTGGCCACCATTTCCAAAATGCCTCTACATAGGGATTATGTTCGGTTTGTTTAAAGGGTTGTTTGCCTTCTTTAATAATATGGTCTAATCCATTATGACGAGTTGAAGTTGGGTAAGCTCCAAATTGCTCAATTTCTTCCCACCATTGTGTGGAAAATTGAGGATAGCAGTAAGAACATTTAAAATTACATGCGTTACTGAATGATACCTCCACATAAGAAGGATTCACATCATCCATATAAGATGAATTTTTAATTTCTTCAAAATGAGGCCATGCCCATTCTTCCGCAGATTTAAATGTTCTATCGGAGAACTCATTAGAATTATCTTCTACCTTCCAGCAATAATCACATTCAGTTGGTCTTAACCCCTGCAACATCTCTCTCCTTAATTCCTTTTTATATTTGGTATTATGAAGTGCAGATGGATTGTTTTCTAATTCTTCTGGAACAATTTTGTGAATACCTGGATGGTGACAACTGTGATTTTGCCCAATATGAAGATGAAGAGTGACTTGTTTCCATTTTGCTAAACAAAATCCTCTTCCAACTGAATTGAGTTTTCTTCTTATTTCACCATATCTTTCTGTATTATCCATATTTGTTTGGTCTGGACTTTGCTACAAAATCCATTATTTTATCGTGTTTAAATTTAACTGGTTCTGATATAAATGCGTGATTACCATTACCACTATTATCAAATATCTTAAAGTTTGTTTTTTCAGAAGTATCTAAACTACTAAACAAACTATCTTCCTGTAATACTTCTGCTGTTCTTAGATTAAATTTTATTTCATGATCTTCCAACAATCTATCATACAATACAACTAATTCTAACTCCCCATTTAAAATGTTCTTTTCAGTTGTTTTCTCATGCACATTATCTGATAAAAAGGTAAAATAATTATCTTCCTTTACAACATTTTCAAAATTGCATTTAAATTCATATTCAATTTCAGTATTTAAATCCGTATAGGTAAACTTTTGTTTTCTATTGTTTATTCTTACAAAAAAATCAAATGAATTGCCTACTTCACATACTATATTTGAAAAGTATTCATCTCCAACTTTATATTGAAAGTGAATCTTGCCTCCTTCGATTATAAGTGTTTCAGAAGAAAGATTTCTTCTAAACAAATAACCAAAAGGTTTTTGAATATCATAACTACCTTTTAACCTAAGAGAATATCCATCATTAAGAGATGAAAAATTCTTAATATTTGTGCTATTAGTAGATTTATTTGGTATATAAAATATCATTACGCTTTACCTTTTCTACATTTTTTATAAAATTCTTCATATTCAGGAAACACCTCTAAGAAATTAGTTCCTCTTCTCATATCATGATGTCTTACAAATATAAAGAAATCTTTTCGATTTTTCAAGAAAGTTGAATCATCATCGTGATTTTTCATCCATTCCGCGATTCTTTTTACTTTCGTAATCTCAATATCAGTAAATCCATATCCATCATTCCCCACTCTAACTTGCTCATAGAAATCCATTAATTGTGCTTGAGAATAAACCTCATCTATCCATTCATTATCCAATACCTTCACACTTTGGTGCGGAGGCCAACGAAGATATGAGCTATCTAATATAATCGAACTACCATAATATCTTTCTGCACTATGATATTCTTTTTTAATTTGATACACATCTTTGATTAACCCTTTATATGAAGAAACTGATAAAGCATTGTAAGTACTCATTATTATAATCGTAAGTTTTGGATTCTCCGATAATAATAAATTAATTCTATCCATAAACAAATTATAATCAAATCCATGTCTAATATAATTTGCTCTCTCACCATGTGCATCACAGGATGTGAATAAGATAAATTCGTTCACTCTATCCTCATCCATTAACTTTTTAATCTTCTCCCTAAACTCGTTAAATATCTTTTCAGGAGCATTTAAGTTAGTGTTAATAGAAAGGTTCAATGTCTTATTAGGATTCTTTGATTCATTAATAAAATCCAAGATATCAAAAGTATCTTTGGCTAATAAAGGTTCACCGCCTGTAATTCTGAAAGTGTGTAAATCCTTATATAAATCTGGCCACCATTTCCAAAATGCTTCTACATAAGGATTTCTCTTATTATGCGGGATAGGCATTTGATCAGTGGTCTTCAAATAATCTAAGTTATTAAAATTAGTTGAAGTAGGATATGCACCATGTTGCTGAATTTCGTCCATCCATTGAGAACTAAATGCAGGCCCGCAATATGAACACTTAAAATTGCAAATGTTAGAGAATGATACCTCAACATATTTTGGGTTTATATCTTTAATACCCTTAGTTTTTAATACTTCATCGAAATGTGGTAAAGACCACGGCTCCGCTGATTTATAAATTCTATCTGAAAAATCGTTTGAATTATCTTCAATATTCCAGCAATAATCACACTCCTTTGGCCTCAATCCTTCTAACATTTCTCTTCTTCTATTTTTCTTAAAAGAAGTATTATGTAGAGCAGATGGATTTTGTGCAATTTCCATCTCAGAAATTTTATGTGTAACAGGATGATGACAAGAATGGTTATGCCCAGTTTGTAGTTGAAGTGTAACTTGAGTCCATTTGGCTAAGCACATTCCCTTACCAACCGCATTTAATTTTTCTTTTGTCGCCTGAAAGTGTTCGTTTAACATTTACAATTTATTAAAACTGAATTATTACCTATTTCTTCGATATTAAGTAATTCATAAGTTAAATTACTCATACCATCATTTTTCCAATCATACTTTCCCTGCTGCATTTCCAAAACATATCTTCTTTCATTTCTTGCAGTAGTTTCTCCTTTTGCCCATTTACCATTAACTAAACCTTCGGTTTGATGCGGCAAACATTCAAATCTACCATTTCTCCTATGAGGAATTACGGTAGATGGTATTTCTATTTTTTCTTTCGTAAAATTCACATTTGTAATTTTACCATTATTTTCATTACCACTTAAATCTTCCAATAGTCCATCGTTAAAAGAATTAAAATCATAATGAAGTTGCAATCCACTTTGTTCACAATCAAATGGAATATTTTTTATTTCATTATCAGTCAAACATCTATCATATAATCTCACTTCTGCAATTTGCCCTTTAAAAAATTTATTTGGAAATGTTTTATTTATCGAAGGAGATGTTCCTAAATAATAACTTTCACTACCATATCTTTTTAAATCACCTGAATATTCCATAGGAGATTGAACTCCTGTTCCGAATCTAGCATCAGTTTCTCTGCCATTTAAATAAAAGTGAATTTGTTTATTATATGAATCAACTTTAAGAGTAACCCATGTCCATAGATTCTCATATCTCTTCATCCACATATATTGCATTTCACCTTCGTTGTTCCATAACATTGAAGTAAAAGCTCTACTATTATTATATGAAATTCCATAATCATATCCAGGTCTTCTGAATACAGGATATTCCCAAAATCTTCTTTCATTATCACCAATCAGATAGATAGGTATCTTTTCTTCTTGTTGGTGTGCCTTTACTAAAAGTGATAAAGTATGTGAACGATTGCTTAAAAATCTTATTGAACGACTCTGAGGGATTTCAATGAAAGAATTATCACCATTGAAATTAGCTATATCAAATTCATTTTTAGGTCTGATATATGTTTGGTCTGCCATTCCATTAACGGCGCACCTCCAAAATAGGTCATCATCTTCCATTCCCCAATCCCAATAGTCATTTGAATAACCATTGGTTTTATAAACCTGTTCTTTTGTAAACAAAACCGCACCACCAAAGTATTCTTCGTACTTTAAATTGTAATCGGTTTGTGAAATATGAACCGCCAAATGTTGTGGTAAATCAGGATTGTAACTATAATCACAACTATCATCTTCTGGTATCATATCAATATCATGCCACACGATGTAATCACATCCATCTTTAAATGCAACATCAGCTGCAATATTTTTCATTTTGCCCCTATTGAATAATTTATTATCACATTGATGAGCAAAATAAATTTTATGTTCAATTCCTCTATCTTCTAAGAATTTATGAACTCTCGGTGAGAATTGCGCTAAATGCTCTTCTCTATTTCTATATGGTACACATACGCCTAATTTCATAGCTCTACTGAAATGAATTTAGTGTTATCACTTAATTTCTTTTCCCCAACTTTTTTATATCTCAATGTATTCAATCCTTCAATCGAATAAAATAACATTTCATTTTTAAGGGAATTATATCTCAATTGATTTGTTCTAGTCTCTTCATGAACCCATCTGTTTCCTTCAACACTATTACTACTATGCTTTAATGATTTAAAAGAACCATCTTTTTTATATGGAACAACCGCTTCAATTAAAAACTTTTTATTCATCAAAGTATTATTCTGACAATTTACAATCTCTGCATCAAAACCATTTCCACTTAAATCAATTAATTTATCTCTTCTAAAATGTTTAAAATCATAATAAAGTTTTAACCACTTTGAAGATTTATATTTACCAAAATTATTAAGTAAAGATTTCTTTGCAGATTCTTTATATATCTGTTCTATTTCAGTCTTTGCCAATGTTTTATCAAATACCGCAAATTCATTTATAAAACCTTTGAAATAATAATTTTCATAATTTTTAGCGGGATTAGCGACCCCAATATAAAAATCTTCTACATTATATTCATACAATTCCTCAACATATTCAGCACCAATGTAAGTGTTATTGATATATAACTCAATCATTTTGTTACGAGGATTACGATTGATTACTGCATGAACCCACATATCTGGACTAATATCCGAAACTATACTTTTAGATTTTTCATCTTTATCCCAAATATCCAATTTGAATCTATTGAAACTATTAAATGATAAAGAGAAGTTAAAACCAGGAATAGAGAATATAGTATATTCATCATAATCTCTATTTAAATCATTTACCAAATCATCGGGTTTGAATTTTACTGAAATAGAAAATTCATCTTCAAATATAGGTTTAAAGTTTTCAAACGGAATACTAATAAATGAATCTATACCATTAAAGTAAAAATAGTTAAGGTTATATTCATCATTTTGAATGCCAAAAGGTCTAGTATCCAAACTTAGATTACATTGAATACATCTTTGAAGTAAATCATCATCTTCGAACCCCCATCCCCAATATTCATTCGAATATCCATTGATTATTTTGAAATCTAATTTATTAACAATAGTTACGCCACCGAAGTAGTTGTAAAAACTCTCTTCACCATCAACTTTATTAGCTAAGTGTGTAGGTCTATCACAATATGAATAATCAACCTTAATTGGTAACATATCTACATCGTGAAAACAAAAATAATCAAACTCATTTCCGCTTTCTCTATACCCAATGTTTAATAATTTACCTCTATTAAAAGGTTTATTATCTTTCTGCTCAATTACAAAAATTTCAAATGGAATTTTCTTAGAGTTTAAATAATCTTCTAAATAAGGAATAAAGACATTAAGATGTGATTCCCTATTTCTATAAGGAACTATAATAGCTAATTTCTTTTGTTCTTTCTTATTGTTGTCTTTCATCATTAGGTCTCTCAGAATCTCTCAATGGTCGAGATACACTTCCTAAGTTTTTAGCTTTTAAAATTGTGTGAAATTCATGTAAGTACCATTCAACTCTTGTTCCCCAGGCTGATTTATCGATTTCAAACATCCAATCGTTTAAATCTCTAAGTGAAGAGGCTATATCTTCTAATGCCCTTACTTGTCTTTCTTCCAATGTTTTTTGATCTGCCATAATCTATTATTGAGGTCTTTCATTTGATTTATCAGGTCTTCCAGTATTACCAATAGTTTTAGCTTTGGCAATCATATAGAATTCGTTTAGATACCATTCTAATCTTTCAGACCATCCTTTAGTATCTAACTCATACATCCAATCCTGAATGTTTTCCAACGATGTGCCTATCTTTTCAAATGCTCTAACTGCTCTTTCTTCAATATCAATGTTTGAAGTTTCGGGTTTTTTTGATGTAGCCATTTTATTTGTTTTTTAATTTATTTTCTGTTCTTTTTTTGAAAAATCCTGTTGGGAAAGGTGATTGAGTACCTCCATAATATCCTCTCATTAATTCTAAAGAAGAATATATAATTGGCATCATATATGAGAAATTATCAATCGTTTTGTTATCCTCAAACGATTCTAATATCTCTGCAATTTTTTCAGCCCTTTCAACAATTTCTTCATTGTTGATAATTTGTTTTATTATAGAACTACCTTTATCCATTTTGTATTTTCATTTATTTCGTCTTCTGATAAAATTTTGTAATTTAAATAATTCAATCCTATCTTTTTAGTATCCACTTTTCCTGTCAAAACCTCTTCAAAATATATTTGAGAATTTTGAACAATATCTGGATCCCAGCTATAAAACTTTTCAGTTATTTTATCATCATCATCGTGGATAAGTGATTGATACTTACCCATAATTCTAGATGGAACTGAAAGTTTGGATGTTTTTTCAATAACCGCTTCTTTTATGAATTTAGAGTATTCGGTAAAATCTAATGAGTGCACTTTAACATGATTCATTGTCAAAGATGAATCTAATATAAAATCATGATAAATTTTATTGAAGTTTATATTAAGAACCGGCTCTAAATCGGTATTTTGTTTTTTATTATTATATCCCTCTAAATAAAGATTATCAATTTCTCTTTGTTCTAAAACATAATCAAACATTAAAAGATTAGATAGTTTACCTTTATATGGAGATGAATTTAAACTAGCACAACCTATGTAGATTGGTTGATAGCTGTAATCGATTAATGGTGTAACGATATACGGTTGCTGGTCGCCTGTGTATGGAACTTTAACACTATTAAGATATAATTCAACTATCTCTTTGTTATAATCTACTACCATCGCAACGTGATTCCAAACTCCTAATTCATATCTTTTATATGCAAAACAGTATTGTCTATCGTTATCATAAACATTAACTCTGATTGTTCCATCATTTTGCAATGATATACCGGTGTTAAATCCAGGCCAACTAACTAAGTATTCTTCTTCTTTAGCGATTTCATCTTTACTAAACCAAAGAGATACACTAAAACTATCTTTTGTTAAATCCTTTATCTGATTATTCGGAAATATTTTTAAGTATAAATCATTATCTTTGAAATCTATATATTTTACTCTTTCCGAATATTTTTTGTCGGTGATTTTTATTTTCTCAAATTCATAATACGAGTCTATACGAGGAAAAACAATTTCTTCATCTAACTCTATATCATTAATTCTACATCTATGAAGTAAATCTAAATCAGCAAAACCCCATCCATAATACTCATTAGAATACCCATTAACGGCTTCAAAATCTTCTTTAGAGAACATTACTACTCCACCAAAATATTCCAAATATGGGAGTTTAAATGTGTGTGCAGATACCTTAGTAGCCATGTGAACAGGATAACCACCAATGTGAATATAATTGTAATCACAATCATCACTTACCGGTAACATATCAATATCATGAAAGCAGAAATAATCAAATCCTTCTTTGAATAAAGAGAATCCAATATTACACAACTTACCATAATTAAATGGTTTATCATCGGCCTGTTCAACTATAAAAATTTTGTAATCCACATCTTTATTCTTAAAGAATTCTGTCATGTGTGGAACGAAGGTATCCAACTGCTCCCTTCTATCTCTATATGGAACTATTATTGCTATTTTAGTACCTATCATTATATTAAAACTATTTGTTTGGTTAGTTTATTCCAATTACCGAAAGATACAAAGGATTTTTCAGATTTCCAAGTCCATTCGGAAAAATCTTTTAAATTTATTTTAAACCTATTTTTAGCGATCTCTTTATACATCTTTCGATATTCATCTGAAAACGAATAGTGTTCTCCTACATTTGCCACTGCTCTTATTCTATCTGCACAGGTGCTATCCCATTTAAAGTGATGAACTTGCGTAAAACCTCTTTCTATTGGATATCGTAGGGGGTGATTCCATCCTTGCCATCTCCAAGTCGTCTGCCCCTCAATTGAAGCATAATGTTGTCCAGGCGTTAATTGTATCCTACCTTTCATTAGGGTAACTTTATTTGGACACGCTCCACTTAATGAATATCTAAAAAATGAACTAATAGGAAAGGCTTCCCATAGATTTGTATCAGAATTTACTAACGGAAACTCACCATCGATACCTATCTTATCTATAAATCCACCAGTTACAAATTCCCAACCATTTTCTTCACACTCTTCTATGATAGAGCCAATATCATCCCAATACAATTGCAATTCATCATCATCTGAAACTATCCACCAATTATCAGGATAAATGGATTTAATTTCATTATAAAAAGAAGTTACAGCTTCCCAATTGAATACCTTTTCTTTTCTTTCATGATAAACACATCCAAATTCTTCTGCTATTTCCCTAGCTTCTTCAAATGATTTCTTATTATCCGCATTTGTGGAATAATAATTAACCAAATGTATTTCACTTACATCTTTTTTATAATGTGATAACATTTGTCTTAGGGTATTTGTTCTATACCCTGTGACTGTAACTAATTTAGGTTTCATAAACTATCTATATATTCCTTCAATCTATCTTTTGGAAACCAACCTAATCTTATAACCTCATTATCTTTTCTTCTGGCAATTGAATATGTTCCCGAAACATCTACTATCTTTTCAACTTTTATATTTGGGAATCTTTCTTCAAACATTTTATAGACCTGATGTACACTATAAGAATTATCACTACCCAATTCCCACCCATTACGATTTATCTCTTTTGTTTTAATAAGTTTAATTAGTCCAACAATAACATCATCGATATATGTAAATGGTTTCAAGTGTGTTCCTAAGTTATGATAAGTTATAGGTAAATTATTATTTATTTGATTTCTCCATCTTCCCAATAATGCTGCCATGTGTGATTCAACTAATTCACCAGGCCCATACACATTATATAATCTTACTATTGTTATATCAACTCCCAATCCATCTCTATAAAAACGGCACAACTCTTCACCCATTCTCTTTGATGTTGAATATGGTGAAATAGAATGATGAACCGATGATGAACTTGCAAAAATTACTTTACAACCATTTCTTTTAGCATATTCTAAAACACTTTTTGTTCCATCTACATTAGTTGAAAATGTATAGGTTTGATTCTCGTATGATAACCAAACTCTACTAAATGCTGCTAAATGATAAATCCAATCATAAGGTTTATCACTTATATTTTCCATTGCTCTTACATCCCCTCCAACAAATTTAGCACCCTCTGCTATTTTTGCTTCTCTTCCGATATAGTGATTATCTACTATATGAACTTCATGCCCTTCTTCTAATAATCTCTTACACAATGCATGCCCTATAAATCCACACCCACCTGTAACTAATATTTTCATTTTCTTCTTATTAAAGTTAAACCTGTTGAAGATGGTTTATTTTTCACTATACCATGATTAAAAAGATTAAATACTTCCCATTTATTAGAATCTATTTCTTTTGCTAATTTAATAGGCCCACTCCAATCATCATGTTCATTTCTATCTTTAACTTCCTGTGTTATAATAAATTTGTCGTGATATTTTGGGTCAGTATCATGCATTGATATAATTCCATTCTCACTCATTATTTGAGAATATAAATCAAAATCCTCTTTCACATTTTCATAAGAGTGCCCAGCATCAATATGAAGATAATCTATTTTAATATCTTGCAATACAAAGAAATCATAAAATGCCTCTTCGGTAGTTGAATTTATAATTCGAGGGTGAAATGTTCTTCTAAAAAATGATTCTTCTGCAAACCAATCTACTACTCCTCCAATACCATTCATAGCATCAACTATATAAGTTGAACCAATATCACCATAATTAAAATCAGGATTTCCCTCAAAGATGTTTTGTTTGTATAAATCGTATCGAGCCTGTGTCATTATGCGGGGAATGAAACCACCACCGCTACCTAAACATACACACACTTTGGCTCTCATATATTGAATAAGTGAATATATAATTAATCCATCACCTAAATGAGTATCAGTAGCTCCGTGAGACCAACGATATGGAACAGGATTGGTTTCCTCTTCACCTCTATAATCAAACTCTAAATTGTTTGTGAGGTATTTTTTTATGTAGTTTAAATCTTGTAACATCTATTGAATATAATTATTCTAATCTATAAAATTACAAATTATTTATAAGATTTCCAACTTTTTCTACCCATTTATTTTTATCTGCAAATTGTAACAAATATTGTTTTAATTTGTTACATTCTTTTACTTTTTTATCATAAGGTGTATTGATTAATTCATTTACTAAATCATCAAAATCCTCCTTATTATTAACCCTATATTCATAGTTGCATTCTACACCCCAATCTTTATGTAAGATAGGTAACTTACCATAATTTACGGCATCAAATATTGAATACCCAAATGGTTCATTTTTATATGCTCCGTGAAATATTTGCCAACTTTTATCTACAAACCAATTACGATGTATATTCATATCAAATTCATAGAACTTACACTTTTTGAAATTGTACATTTCTGATATGTTGTAATAATCATATTTGTGAGTAAGAACTTTAGCCGAATGATTAGATAACCAATGTGGGTTTTTACGAGATTCAAAACGGGCTGCATATCCAATTGTATCAGAACACTCTTCTATCAATTTTCTATCTTCAGTAAATGTATAATAGTTCGGTATGGATATACATTCAAATTCATCTAATAGAGGTGAATGATTTAATCCTATCCACACTCTTTTTTTGCATTTTCTCAGCAAAAGGTTTTGCCAACTTAATTCAATTTTAGTTGGATACATTTTAAAATCAGTACCGGAATCAGTTATATCCTTTGCGTATGCTTGGATAAAAATAGTATCCCATTTATCTTGATATTCCATTAGATACTCTCTATGTGAATATGGTGGATGTAAGAATATTATTCTACTACACTTATCTAATAACTCTTCTGTCTTTTTTGGATTTTCTAATCGAAATGTATAAGGGATTGATATAGAAGATTCGATATGATTTGAACTTCTTTTGTTATCAATTATTAGGTGTACTTCTTCTGATAAAGTTGGTATAACTTCTTTAATAAAATTATTTACCCAAATGTCTCCGCCACCTATAATTTGATTACCGGCTGATGTGGTTATTAATACTATCATTGATTTGGTTTACATCCACATTCAGTATAATGAAGAAATATTTGAATTACATATTCATCTTCTTTACATTCGAGCGGCTCCCTCCAATGTTCTAATATATTTCCAGAAACAAGTGAAGCCAACCCAATTTTTGTGGGATACTTTTCTAATTTTGAATTTTCATCTTTTACAATTAATGGCCAATCATTATTTAAATTTTCAAACAAACATAATGAAATCGTCCAATCCAACCCTACTCTATCAGTATGTTTATTTAATGTTGAGCCATTCTTATACACTCTTATATATGGATTTGCAGGTTTAACTCCCTTTCCTATTTTTGTTTCTACTAATGGTAAAAATTTATCTAATAGTTCGTATGAGGCTGGTATATTTCCCCCCAATGAATTATTATAATACCTCTTATCAGTTTCAATATGAAATCTATTATTTTCCAATTCATTTATTACCAAATCTGCTATTTTCTTACATTCATCTTCATTTAAAATTTTACCTAAATCAAAATGATTAGGGGTTATTTTTATTTTTTGAGTTGGTAATTTTTTATTATCAAATTTGAATTGTCTTTCTCTTATCCAAATTATTGCTATATATTTAGTTCCATTTATTACTGGTAATCCTGCGTGTAAACTTTCATTATCTTCTTTTCCATTTTCATTAAGATTATCCCAAATTAGCAATCTACCTTTTCTAGGTGTCACTTTTATTTTTTTAATTGGAAAGAATGTTTCACCCCCCTCATAATCATCGTTTAAATAAAATAAGCATGATTTTATTCTTTGTCCAGAAACTCCTAATGCATCAGAAGATTGTTCAATGTGAAAAAAATCATGATGTTCTTTATATTCACCTCCTATTTCATATTTTACAATATGAATTGCTTCCTGATTTTCATTTGGGGTATTAGTTAATTTAGAAACAATTTGTATTACTTTTTCTGTTAAAGGTGTGTTATTAAACAACCAAGAACCTTCGGCTGTTCTATATCCTTCAATTTTTTCCCCTAATGTAGTTGCAGTTTTTAAATTTGGATTTCCTAATTCGATAAGCTCATCACATTCAGATGAGGTCAATACATTATCAATAATGGTTATCATGTGTCATAACATTTATACCTATATATATTTTAATAAATTAAACCTGGTCACAAGTAGTTGAACCACCTAATACTCCACTTGTTGAAGGTCTTACTGTTACCCCATCTGACCAGTTACTATTTCTAGGAATACCTGTTCCATCGGCGTTTAATCTGATATTATCAGATGATGCAAATGTAAGTCCATCCATATACAATGTATTACCTAATCCACTATTTGCATTAGTACAAGCTGTTCCACTTGCTCCACCAGTTCCAAATGCTAATGTTACCGCTGTCCATGTTACCGGAGTTGGAGTTGGCGTAGGTGTTGGAGTTGGAGTTGGAGTTGGAGTAGGTGTTGGTGGTGCACTACAATTGGTTACACTTTGTATTAATCCACCTCCTTCAATATAATAAACACTTGTTCCATCTGAATAGTATCCATTTGATGCGTTTGATGAACCATCACTTGTAGATTTCAATACACAATTTGTAGCCAAAGATGCACAAGTACTATAATATACATTCGTTCCTGCAACACACGCTGTATTTCCATCACTTACATTATATCCCAAATTAAATGAATAATATGTTGGTGGCGTCGGGGTTGGCGTAGGTGTAGGTGTTGGTGTCGGCGTAGGTGTTGGTGTTGGCGTTGGTGTTGGTGTAGGTGTTGGAGTTGGAGTTGGAGTTGGCGTAGGTGTTGGTGTCGGAGTAGGTGTTGGTGTTGGTGAACCAATACTTCTTCCATAAAACTCGTCCATACCTAATTGATTTGAACCATTCGTATTATATGAAACTCCATACGCAGTACCAGCAGTTGCCATATCAACTTGTGTACCCGATGCTATTCCTCTATCGGTATTAAATAAGTTAAAAGATATTTCTCCTGCAGCCGGTAATGCCATTATTTATTCTTTTTTAATTCGTCAATTTCTTTCTTTAAATCCTTTATACACTCTACTAATAGAGGAACAATTCTATCATAATTTAAAGTCATATAATTTTTACCTGATTTAGAAGTACCATTATCTACATTCATATCAAATGGTGCTAAATCAATTACCTCTGGTAAAACTTCTTCTACTTCTTGAGCAATTAAACCAACTTGTCTCCTTTGATTTGTAAAACCAAAATCTTCTGCTAATTTATTTTGTTTATAATAAACTCCATTTAATTTTTCAATTTTTTCTAATGGATTTTCTATCTTCCCTTCTATATCCTTCAATCTACCATCTGAATAATACGCAATTATATTATCAGTTGCGGAAAGTTTTCCACCAACCTGAACAAATGGAGTATTTGTATCATAATATCCTCCTCCTTCTCTTTTTATTCTAAAATAGTATAATGAACTATTTACAACCTGAAACCCTTTATCAGTTAATTCAGTAGCATCAGCTGATTGAGCAACCTGAGGTGTAAGTCCTCCACTACTAACCGCTCTAAAATCGGTTTGCGCAGCTGTGTTACTATAAATAATTCTTTGCCAGTACAGCCTTGCATAATATGTTCCTGAAGTAGGGAATGAAATTTGAACATTAACTGAAGCGTTTGAAATAATTGCAGAACCGCCTGGAGTTGTATAACCTATACCCGCAATACCTCCAGTAGAAATAATATTACTAAATCCACTATCACTTGCTACTTGATAATATAACCCAACAAATGCATATCCTGCCCACGGATCTGGTAATATATAAACTACATTACCCCCATTTGTAAAGGATATCGTTCCACTATAAGTTCCTTGCGATGATACTGAAAATGAAGTTCCAGTGCCGTAGTGAAAATCATTTGCATTTGATGTATCACCATCAGGTGAATTTACTGCAGCGAAATTAATAGTAACAGGTGTACCCGCCTCTAAATTAGATAAATCGCCCGCTCTAATTGTACATTTTGGTGTTCCCGAAGCATTGTTTACGGCAATTAGTGGTGAAGGGTTTAGTGTCAATCTACTAACTCCACTTTGTGGTGGCGATGCCAATTTATCAGAATTTATTACCCAACCACCGATATCTCCAGTATCAAATTTTGCACTTTTACCATAAAAGTTTAATGAAGATATTTTTGATGCCTCAATTGTATTTGCAAGAATTTTATCAGCGGTTACCGCACTCGCTGCTATTTTATCTGCCTCAATCGCACCAGCTATAATCTTACCAGCAGTTACGGCATTTGCCGCTATTTTATCCGCAACAATTGCATTAGCTGCTATTTTATCTGCTACCACAGCGTTAGCAGAAATTTTACCAGAGGTTACCGCATCAGTTGCGATTTTGGCTTCAGTTACCGCATCGGCTGCAATTTTAGTATTACTTACTGCTCCCGTTCCTATTTTAGTTTCAGTTACTGCTCCGGCATCAATATGGGTAGCAGCAACCGTATCTCTAACCGCTAAAACTCCTAATCCACTTACTTGTGAAGTAGCACTAACTGAACTTGATAATGCTAGAGTTCCAAACGAAGAACCACCCAATTTTGTTGTTACCGCTAAATTACCTCTAAATTCCGCATCACCGCTTGAACTTATAAAGAAATTTTTGGCGTGAATACTCCCACTATCCAAATTAATCAACATCCCTGCATTTACATATTGACCATTCGCGTAGTTAAATCCTCCTGGTAAAGATATATTTGTCGATGTAATCTTTCCGGTTGATATATTACTACCATTAATTAATGTTGTACCAGCTACCCCAAAAGTAAGATTATTAGTACCATCAGTTACACCTTCTGCGCCTGTAAAAGAAACTAATCCACTAAATCCAATTGCTTGAGTTGAATTACCAAAGGTTACATTACCAACTCCAGATCCAGGAGATGTTTCAACAGCGGTAAAAAATGAATACCAATATTTGTTAGTATTACCACTCGCATAAGTAGGTGCACCTGTCCCCCAATTCGCAGTTAATCCACTAAATGTTCCATTACTAAATGTATATGATGTTGCGGTTGGGTTAGATGGAGCGGTTGTAGAAGTTAATTGATAATGAACCATTCCCGTTGCGGTTCGTAATCCATTCGTTCCATTTGAACCAGGATCTCCTGTATCACCCTTTTCTCCTGTTTTTGCTTTTGATATTGTAGCTGTTATTGTTTTAGTTCCAGCAGTTCCTTCACTATCTGTATAATTGACAGTTATAGCGACCGATGCGTTATCTGCTGCAACTGAACTTAGTGGTATAGTTGCAAAATTATAAGGCTCAGATGCTCCATTATATGTTATACTTCCAATTGTTACAGAAGTACCAACCGCCGATACGGAAGTTAATCTTGTAGTCCCACCTTCCAAAGCTCTTACCGTCAATGAAGTTGGAGTTGCGGGACTACTACCATCTGAATTTGCGGTTACAGATTGAGCGGGCGGTGATACTGAAACTTCAACATTTGGAACTGATTTTTTTAATTTTGTTAATGATACATTTCCAAATACAGTCCTAGCTACGCCTTCGGAATCATTTATTGAACCGGTAACTGATAATTCAACTGAATCAACCGCTGATGACATTGTTGGTAAATTCAATTGTGTACTCGTAGTTGTTACACCTGGATAAACCACGCTTCCACTTTTTACTCCAGTAATACTCAATCCTGAAAGAATTTTTGAACTACCATTATATTGTTCGGTTACAAATAAACTACAAGTTGTAAATGGTGTGATTTGAACACCAGTTGATTTAGCATCTACCGATTGATTGTTATTACCTATTACGAATTCTAATACCGGAGCTGCCTTTCTTACTTTTGAATATGAAATTTCTTTGGATGAACTTATTATTGTACCACCCCCATCTTTATACTTAATATCAATAATTAACGAACCACTATCGACATTTAATGCAGAAATTGAATAATCTCTTCCATTAAAAGTATTAGCCACCACTCCAGTTGATGTAGATGATGATATACTTGCACTATATGTATTATTTCCAAATCCACTAGAA
>Ga0222712_10001904_pt1 | contig 24884 bp, 22 predicted proteins | sample C33_657DmetaG_FD_165043 | JGI IMG/M metagenome (GOLD analysis project Ga0222712, IMG submission 165043) | Estuarine water microbial communities from San Francisco Bay, California, United States - C33_657D | ecosystem: Environmental > Aquatic > Marine > Unclassified | place: USA: California... | reverse complement strand
ATCCGTCAACAGTCTCCGCACACGATGATTTCGATTGGAGCATTGACAAGCGCAACGTTGCCCGTTACAACAACGAAGAGCAACTCAAGTATGATGCCGTTTATGAGGGCACATTCAAACAAATCACTGATGGTGAAATGGTTCAGGGTACCGTAGTGGGCCTTACCAAAACCGATGTGGTGATCAACATTGGTTTCAAAAGTGATGGTCTGGTTTCGTTGAACGAATTCAGGGACCTTCATGGATTGAAGACTGGTGATGTAGTAGAAGTAATGGTTGTTGAAAAGGAAGACAGGGAAGGACACCTGCACCTCAGCCGCAAGCAAGCCCGTATCACACGTGCTTGGGAGCGTATCGTTGAGATGCATAAATCAGGTGAAGTCGTTTCTGGCTTTGTTACCAGCAAAACCAAAGGTGGTCTTATCGTTGACATCATGGGCATGGAAACCTTCCTCCCAGGATCACAAATCGACGTTAAACCCGTTACCGACTACGATCAGTTTGTTGGTAAAACAATGGAATTCAAAGTGGTTAAGATCAACGAGACCATCAAGAATGCAGTTGTTTCCCACAAGGCACTTATCGAAAGCGATATCGAAGCACAGCGTGCTGAGATCATGGGTAAACTTGAAAAAGGTCAGGTTCTCGAAGGAACCATCAAGAACATCACTGATTTTGGAGCATTCCTTGATCTTGGTGGCGTAGATGGTCTTCTCTATATCACAGACATCAGCTGGGGACGTATCAACCATCCTTCTGAAGTACTCAAGCTTGATCAGAAACTCAATGTCGTTGTCCTCGACTTCGATGATGAGAAACGCAGGATCAGCCTTGGTCTTAAGCAATTGACACCACATCCTTGGGATACACTTTCAACAGAAATTGTTGAGGGTGCAAATGTTAAAGGCAGGGTAGTCAACATCGAAGATTATGGTGCATTCCTTGAAATCACTCCTGGTGTTGAAGGACTTGTTCACGTAAGCGAGATCACTTGGGCAAACACTCCGGTGAATGCAAAAGAGTTCTTCAAGCTGGGTGATGAGTACGAAGCAAAAGTGGTGACACTTGACAAGGACAGCAGAAAGATGAGCCTTTCCATCAAACAACTTACATCAGATCCTTGGAACATCATCGAGGACAAATATCCTGTGGCCAGCCGTCATACAGGCCTTGTTAAAAACATCACTCCATACGGTGTGTTTGTTGAACTTGAGCCAGGTATTGGTGGAATGATCCACATCAGCGACCTCAGCTGGTTGAAGCGTTACAATCATCCTACAGAGTTCACCAAATCAGGAAGTCAGATTGACATCATGATACTGAACATTGATAAGGAAAACAGGAAGCTTCAACTTGGTCACAAACAACTAGAGGAAGATCCTTGGAATGCCCTTCAAGAGACCTTTGCCATCGGTTCTGTACACGAAGGAACTGTTGTTAAGAAGGATGATAAAGGTGCTGTAGTTCAGCTCCCTTACGGTCTTGAAGGATTTGCCCCTGCACGTCACCTTGCAAAAGAAGATGGCAAGACAGTTGGTGCTGATGAAACTGCCCAGTTTGTAGTGATCGAGTTCGATCGCAACGAAAAGAGGATTGTGTTGAGTCATGCACGCATCTGGGAGCAGGTTGCAGCTGATGAGAAAGAAGCAGTTGTCAAGGAAAAGAAAGCCGATGCAGCAAAAACCAAAAAAGCTGTTAAGGACATTCAGAACAAGGTTGAGAAATCAACATTGGGCGACCTTGGCGTTCTTGCTGAACTCAAGAAGAAAATGGAAGGCGGAGAATAAGGAAACTTATCTTCTACTGACATCAAACAATAAGGGTCCTGTGCAATTGCACAGGACTTTTTTTATGCCAGCAATGCATTGAAATCTTGTGCGGCAAGGGAACGCAAAGAGTCCAGCTTAAGATCTGCTATATTCCAACGTTCCTGGTGGATTTGGTCGGGGTGGGGCACAACGATGCATTTCATTCGTGCTGCTTTCGCTGCAATCATGCCGTTGAAAGAATCTTCGAAGCAGATGCAAGCAGCCGGATGACTGCCCAGTTCGATTGCACAGTTGATGAATACCTGTGGATTGGGTTTTCCGAAAGGTAAAAATTCTGCGGAGCAAATGGCTGAAAAATGCTGCTCCATCTTGGTTTTGGCCAGAACAGCTTTGATGAGCGCGAGGGGAGAAGAACTGGCTAGTCCTATTTTGAGAGAGGATTGTTTGACCATCTCCATTACTTCGTTAACCCCTTCCATCATCGTTCCGCTTTCCATTACTTTAGCGATGACGAGATCTGTAATTACTTTTTCAGTTTTTGGAATATGGGCATGTTCAATATTGAAAACGCCAAACCAATGCTGAAGGAATTCTTTTGTTCGAAGGCCGGTGGTCTCAACATATTGTTCTTCACCAATGATTATCCCAAATTTTGTCAGGCTTTCTTGGGCAGCTTCATACCAAAGCGGTTCTGAATCTATCAGCAATCCATCCATGTCGAAGATGGCAGTAGTTGTTTTCATTCACATTTGATTTCCAATAAAATTAATCTTTTAAATGCTAATCAGGAGCTGTAAATGGTTGTATCAAATCTCAACAGATTGATATGCGTAATTGAATAATCCTTATCTTGAATCTCCTATTATGATTGATAAACTAAAAGATATCAAGTTGGTGAGGAAGTTGGTGTATGCCTTCGTAGGAGTATTCACTTATCCTGGTCTTGCCATCATCAATAAACTAAAGATCAGTGGTACAGAGAACATCGAGGATCTTCCCAAGCAAAATGTATTGTTTGTAAGCAATCATCAAACCTATTTTGCAGACGTCATTGCATTTCTCCATATTTTTTGTGCTGTAAAATGGGGAAGAAAAAACAGGCTTGGCCTTCCCTTCTATTTTCTCAACCCATTTGTAGATGTCAACATTGTTGCTGCAGAAGAGACCATGAAAGACAATCTGCTCACAAGGATTTTTACATTGGCTGGTGCCATAACCATCAAAAGAACATGGAGAGCTGCAGGCAAAGATGTCAAGCGGGAAGTGGATACAAATGATTCTTCCAAAATCAATGAGGCATTGGCCAAGCGATGGGTGATAACTTTTCCACAAGGAACCACCAAACCTTTTGCTCTAGGCCGAAAGGGTACCGCGCATATCATCAAGACCATGAAACCGGTTGTGGTTCCTGTGGTCATCAATGGATTCTGGCGCGCCTTCAACAGAAAGGGTTTAAGGTTCAAAAAAAAGGGGACAGTACTATCTGTTTGTTTTAAAAAACCGCTGCAGATTGACTACGAAAAATCTGTAGATGAAATCCTTGAACAGGTCATGGATGCCATTGAGCAAAGCCAGCAATTCATGCTGAGAGGAAAACACCACCACGACATTTCACCTGCCTGATGCTTTAATTGGTGAACAGTGCCTTCAGTTCTGTTGCATCCTCTGCTTTCATTTTCTTTGCAAGTACCAACCTTAACTGCCTTCTTCTGAGCGCTCCGTCAAAGACTTTTTTCTCCTCCTCTGTTTCAGGGGTTAACTCAGGAACCATTCTTGGTTTTCCGTTGGGGTCAAGCGCGACAAAGGTCAAATAGGCTTCATTGCTTTTGTATTTGTACTGCTGGGTAAGGTCTTCTCCCCATACGGTGATATGCACTTCCATGGATGATTTAAACGCCCTGGAAACCTGTGCTTCGATATGCACCACTTGGCCAAGTTTTATTGGGGCATCAAAGGACATGTTGTCTACTGAAACAGTTACGCATGGGGCATTGCAATGTCTCCATGCGGCCATTGCCGCTGCAGTATCCATCCAGTACATCAGTCTTCCACCCATGAGGTTTCCATAAAAATTGGTGTCATTCGGGAAAACCAATTCTGTCATGATCACATTTGACTCAGACGCTTTTTTAGGTTTCATTTTCACGTGTTTTAAATGATTGTTTGTTCAGCTCCATCCAGAAATGCTGGTGAAATATCTGCACCAATGCCCGGTAGCTCATCAAGCTCAAGGAAATAATTGTTGTAGCGTGCTCCCCCGATGACTGGATCTGCAAGATGTCCCAACAGGCAAGTATCAAGATCGTAGAAACGGATATTCTCATGGGACATGGCCAGGTGCACTTTTGCAGTAAGGGCCAGACGGCTTTCCACCATGCCTCCCAGCATGCAGGGAATGCCATGAGCAGCAGCGGTATCAGCAATCTTGATGGCTTCAAGGATGCCTCCGGATTTTGCTAGTTTGATGTTGATATAACTGCAGCTTTCACTGGCGATGAGTCTTTCGGCATCAAAGTGATCAAATACACTTTCATCGGCCATGATCGGAATGGCAACATTTTTTTTCAATAAAGGCAGCAATGGGTCAAGATGGTGGTGCATGGGTTGTTCGCAAAAGGCAATGTTGAATGGCTCGATTTCCTGAAGTGTTTTCAATGCAGTAGCATAGTCCCATCCCTGGTTGGCGTCAACGCGGAGTTGGATGCTTTCCCCAACAGCCGCCCTTATTTTTTTGATCCGCTCAACATCTTCCTTACCATTTTTACCCAATTTCACCTTGATGATGCGCACACCTTGTTCAACAAAGGCAATGGCTTTCTCCGCCATTTTTTCTGGGCTGCCGATGCCAATGGTGAGGTCAGTTTGAATCTTTTTTTGTTGACCTCCCAAAAACCTGAACAAAGGCATGCTCAAAGCCTTTGCTGCAATGTCGTGCAATGCCATGTCAAAAGCACTTTTGATGGTGCTGTTGAAAGCAATATGAGCATGCAACTCATTCATTCTCTCCTCAATGTCACAGGGATTTTTTCCTTTGATGATGTTCGCAAGCTCCTTTCCAATATAGAAACAACTGTCCTGGGTTTCTCCGACCAGCATGGGGAATGGGCTGCATTCTCCTACGCCAGTTATGCCAGCATCGGTTTTGATTTTGATGAAGATGTTTTTGGCGGCATAGCAGGTTTCTGTCGCAATCACAAATGGCTCCATCGGGATGGTCAGTCTGCTGATTTCAATTGAACTGATCTTCATTGCGCTGGTTGTATGGTTCTTTTATTTTGCCCCTTTCATCTTCAAAGGTAAAGGTTCCAATGCTTAACACTATCATCAAGCTATTTAAACAAAATCATTTCTCTAATGTTGTATCAAAAAATGATGTATGGAAAAGCTGAATGGTAAAAAAGTTGTTGTTGCAGGGGCCTCTGGTGGTATAGGATCCAGTTTGGTAAAGCTGCTGATACAAAGTGGAGCAGAGGTTTTTATCACCGGAAGAAACATTGAAAAGTTGTCCAGCATCGCTTCGACTCATGGTATTCCAGCTTCCCATTTTATGGCGACAGACATCGGTGACGGAACCCAGATGGAATTGTTGGCTGAGACTGCCCTAGCTAAACTCGGTACTCCAGATATACTGATCAATCTTGCTGGAATTGGCATCATCAAACCAATGGAGCAGTTGTCTTTGGATGATTTTTCCCGGTCTTTACAAACCAACCTCGTTGGAGCTTTCCTTTTTGTAAAATCCTTTCTGCCAGCCATGAAGGAAGCTAAAAAAGGATTGATCATCAATGTTCCAGGGGTCTTGGGTAAAGTTCCTATGGCGGGAGCGGCTGCCTACTCTGCCAGCAAATATGGCATTGTGGGAATGATGCAAAGCATCAGGGAAGAATTGAAAAGAACCGAAATAAGAATTACCAACTTGTTTTTGGGGGGTGTTGATTCACCTTTTTGGGATGAAATAGATCTCAGGGTACAAAAGGATAAAATGATCCGTGAAGAAGAGGCGGCAAGGTCAATTTGGTTCCTTTGTCAGCAGCCTGCCGGCGGCGTTGTCAGTGAAATGGTTTTGCAACCCTTCAATCACCAGGCTATCTAAAGCATGGTTCCTTTCAGAAAATAATAGGCACAGTTGAAGTAGATAATAACCCCAGTAACGTCTACCAAGGTAGCAACAAATGGTGCGGAAGATACAGCAGGGTCAGCTCCGAGTCTTTTCAGTACTATAGGCAACATGGATCCGGAAATGGTGCCGAACATGACCACCCCAATCAGGGAAACCCCTACAACCATGGCCACCAGAAAATAATGTGCTCCGTATACTTCAGGAAATATTTGAGACCATACCATCACCCTTGAAAAACCAATGATGCCAAGTACCGTTCCCAGCATGATACCAGATACAATTTCTCTGCGCATGACCTTCCACCAGTCTGCCAAGGTAACTTCTCCAACGGTAAGTGCCTGTATGATCAGAGAGGATGCTTGAGAGCCGGTATTGCCACCGCTAGAAATGATCAGGGGTATGAAAAGGGAAAGTATCAAGGCCTGATCCAAAGCATGCTCGTAGCTGGCCATTGCAGTGGCCGTAAGCATTTCACCTAAAAACAGCACAATCAGCCATCCGACCCTTTTTTTGAAAAGTTTGAAAATTGAGATTTCAAGATAGGGCTCATCTAGTGCTTCAGTTCCTCCCATTTTCTGCATGTCCTCACTGAATTCCTCGTTGGCAATCCAAAGCACGTCATCAATGGTAACGATACCCAGCAGAATATTGTTGTTGTCTACAACAGGCAAGGCCACCCTGTTGTTCATCTTAAAGACCTGGTTGGCTTTCTCCTGATCGTCATATACATTGAGTTCTATGTACCTGCCATCAGTGAGTTCACTCACCATTTTATCCGGTGGAGATAATAAAAATTCTTTGATCCTGACGTCATCCAACAGTTCACCTTGGTCGTTGATTACATAGATAACATCGATGGTCTCAGATTCTTGGCCCACTTCCCTGATGTATTCCAAAACCTCAGCAATGGTCCAGTCTGACTGCACCGCAATATAATCGGGTGTCATCAGACGACCTACGCTTCCTTCAGGATATCCCAACAGTGAAAGGGTAATTTTTCTTTCTTCCGGATTCAGCAGTTTGATCAGTTCCCGTACTGCATTGGTAGACAATTCTTCCAGAAATGATGTACGATCATCCGCAGGGAGCTCATTCAGTAAAGCGGCTGTTTTCAGCGGCGGGAGTTCTTGAATGATGTCTTTTTGGATACCCAGTTCAATGATCTTGAAGGTACTGGCTGCCCTGTGGATGGACAATTCTGCCATGATCTCAGTGGCATGTTCCCAATTTTCCTCAATGAGTTGAGCAACATCGCTGATGTTCAGTTCATTCAAGAATTCCGGCATGTGCATGGCATTCTCCTCCAGGAGGAAAAATTCAAACTGCTCTTGAAGATCCATATTGGTATCGATCTGAATCATGCCTGTTTGCCGGTTTCTGCGAAATTAATCATAGTTTTTAAGCCTGCAATATTAACTTTAAGAAAGACGGTAATGGGTTTTAACCAATCCAGCATCGGTAAGCAAGACAATATTGTACATTTGTAATCAATCAATTCATGTGCAGATGATTGTTTTTTTGTTGGGGTTTATGGGGTCTGGCAAGTCATTTTATGCAAAAGGAATGTCTGAGCATCTTCATGTTCCATTTGTTGACCTTGATCAATTTATTGAGGAGGATCAATCCATGACCATCGGTGAAATCTTTGAGAAATTGGGCGAATCGGCATTTCGAACCCTTGAATCAGTAGCCATTAAGCAGGTTTATGCAGATATATTGGCCAGAAGTACAAAAACGAAACATAAAAATGATATTTTAGGAATAATCTCTTGTGGGGGAGGGACGCCCTGCTTCAATGACAACATGGATTGGATGAACCAGCATGGCTTGACGGTTTGGATCAATCCGGCTGAAGAAATCATTTTGGAGCGGTTGATGAAGGAGAGAAAAACGCGGCCTCTTGTGGCCGCTGTTACTGAAGATGCATTGAAGGATTTTATCCATCAAACGTTAATGGAGAGAAAATCATATTATGAAAAAGCCCAAACAGTCGTCTGTCAATCCGATATACCCATATCTGAATTTGTAAATACCGTCAACCATGCAAAGAACCTTTTTTAGGACTGCTGCTTTACTGGCCATGATCTCAGTCATCCTTGGTGCCTTTGGCGCCCATGCACTGAAAGCGCTTATTACTGAGCAAGCACTGGCCAGTTTCCATACTGCGACAACATACATGATGACCCATGCTATCGCACTCTTTATCGTTGGGATGATGTACCGTCATTACAAGAATAAAACAATGGTATGGTCTGGTAATTTCTTCGTGATGGGCATCATCATGTTCTCTGGTTCAATTTACTTGAGGATCGCCCTGTCCTATCTGGGCTATGAGAAACTTGACGTCATCAATCTCATTACTCCTGTTGGAGGGCTGATGTTCATCCTGGGATGGCTCTTGTTGTTCATTTCCATTCCACCCAGGGAACACCTGGAAAAGGCAACCAAATCAGATGACTAAAATAAACTGTATTTTTGGGGGAATAAATGCAATACCTCACTTCAAACAGCTCAATACCAAATGGGTAACCGTTTAAGAATTCCCAAGAATACTGCCGATCCTGAGGTCCTCAAAGAGGAGAAGGAGGAAACAGTTGAAATAAAATCTCTGGTGCGTGATGAGAGGACCCATAAAATCCTGGGTTCTGTTTTGTTGTTTTTGGGCCTGTTTCTTTTCGTAGCATTTACCTCTTATTTATTTACTTGGATGGAGGACCAGGACAAGGTGAGGGACATGGGGGCAAAAATCTTGATGCCCAATGAACTGGAAATCAGCAATCAGTTGGGGAGCCTAGGAGCTTTTACAGCATTTGTTTTTTTTGAATATGGCTTTGGTTTGTCATCCTACCTTTTTTGTTCCCTCTTTTTTGTTTTGGGATCAAACCTGATGTTTGATAAACCCATTTTTTCAGTTGCAAGGAACCTACGTTACCTGTTAACAGGATTGATCATTGGAAGTGTAAGTGCAGCTTTTTTCACCCCAACCACTGCCTTTAATTGGGGTGGTGCATTGGGCAAGTTTGCTGCTGCATGGCTTACGGCAGTGATTGGGTGGGCCGGAACTTTTGCCTTGATTTCACTATCCCTGTTTTCCTATGTCATTTGGCGGTTCAATCCAATCTTCAAATGGCCAGTTTTTTCTGCCAAACCAAAGAATGATCTGCAGGATCTATCATTGGAAGATTCAGCAATACCACCAGTAGTAGAACCAGAAATAATACAGCCAAGGCTTGATTTGACCGAAGGGAATACCCTGAAGCCCCAACATGCACTTTCTCCGTTGACAGAACATCCCGTTGAGACAGCCCCATTGGAAGTTGTTGAAAAACCAGCAGATGAAATTGAAGCGGTTGCCATAGCGCCTTTAGATGTTCCTTGGGAAGCGGATGAAATCGAGGAGGAGTCCAACACTGAAGCCGATCCACCTCTGGAAATCAAGCCGGTGCTGGATGAAAAGAATATTTCCCCCAAGGCAGCTGCAGTATTGGCCTCACCCCGTTACGACCCTATTGCAGACCTCAAAGGGTATAAGTTCCCTTCGCTGGATCTCTTGGCCCAGCATACTGGCGAAAAAATCGTCATGGATCAACATGAGCTTGAGGCCAACAAGACCCAGATCATGAGTACCCTTCGGAACTATGATATTGAAATACAAAAAATATTTGCTACTGTAGGACCAACTGTTACCTTGTATGAAATTGTTCCAGCAGCTGGTGTAAGAATTTCGCGTATCAAGAACCTGGAGGATGATATTGCTTTGAGCCTTTCAGCATTGGGCATCCGTATCATCGCCCCTATACCCGGCAAGGGAACCATTGGTATTGAAGTTCCCAACGTTAAGAAGAGTATTGTGGGCATGCGCTCACTCCTGGCTTCCGATAAGTTTCAGAAAAACGACTATGCGTTGCCCATCGCCCTGGGTAAAAAAATTGACAATGAGAATTTCATTGTTGACCTTGCCACAATGCCACATCTCTTGATGGCTGGTGCAACAGGACAAGGTAAATCGGTGGGTCTGAATGCCATTCTTGTTTCACTGTTGTACAAAAAACACCCGTCACAATTAAAATTTGTGCTGGTTGATCCCAAAAAAGTTGAGCTCAGCATTTACAGGACCATTGAAAAACATTTTCTGGCCAAGCTGCCCGGGGAGGATGATGCCATCATTACCGATACCAGGAAAGTGGTCAATACACTCAATGCACTGTGCATTGAAATGGATGAGCGCTATGATTTGTTGAAAGAAGCTGGTTGCAGAAACATCCGCGAATACAATGAAAAATTTGCCTCAAGAAAACTCAATCCTGAAAAAGGGCATAAATTCCTTCCATTCATTGTCCTGGTGATTGACGAGTTTGCAGACCTCATCATGACTGCAGGGAAGGAGATTGAAACACCCATTGCCCGTCTTGCCCAGTTGGCAAGGGCCATCGGCATTCACCTGATTGTCGCTACACAACGTCCATCAGTGAACATCATTACCGGAACCATCAAGGCCAATTTCCCCGCCAGGATTGCTTTCAAGGTCTCTTCCAAGATTGACAGCAGAACGATTCTGGATGTAGGTGGCGCTGAGCAATTGATCGGAAGGGGAGACATGCTGGTATCTTATCAAGGTGAAGTAACAAGGGTTCAATGTGTATTCGTTGACACGCCCGAAGTGGAAAAGGTAGCTGATTTCATTGGAGGGCAGCAGGGTTATCCATCTGCATTCGAACTTCCTGAAGTGGTGGATGAAAAAGACATGGACGATCGCGAGGTTGATTTGCTGAGCCGAGACCCTTTGTTCAGTGAAGCCGCATCCCTCATTGTGCAGAGCGGCATGGGATCTACTTCTTTGATTCAGCGAAGATTAAAACTCGGATACAACCGTGCAGGCCGGTTGATGGATCAATTGGAAGCAGCTGGCGTAGTAGGACCCAGCAAAGGGAGCAAAGTTCGGGAAGTACTCTTCAAAACTGAGTATGAGCTCGAACAGTTTTTAAAATCAATGGAATAGTCTTTTCTTTGCATTGGCTTGGATATTTGCCAGCCCCAACCAAATCACAACGATCATGCTCAAACGCACATTGCCAATACTACTTTCCCTGATGATTGTATGCCTCACCGCTGCATCGCAAGCACCAAAAGCAATGGGCAAAAGCGACCCTGAAGCCAAGAAAGTGCTTGATGCTGTGAGTGCCAAGTTCAAAACGTTTAAAAGTGTAAAGGCCGCGTTTGCATTGAAAATTGAAAATGCTGCAGGAAAGGTACAGGGCACCAAGACCGGCACAGTCATGATGAAGGGTATGAAATACAGGGTTTCTATCACCGGTCAGGAAATCTTTTGTGATGGTGCCAACATCTGGACCTATGACGTAGCGGCAAAAGAGGTTCAGGTATCTGCCCTCGATAACAGCAGCGGATCCATTACTCCTCAAAAATTGTTCACTAATTTTTATGACAAGGATTTCCTATTCATGCTCAATCCTGACGTAACAAGGGCTGGCAAGATATACCAGGTTGTAGAATTAACCCCAGTTGATAAGACAAAGCCATTTTTCAAGGTAATCATTGAGGTGGACAAGGCAAGCAAGGTCATCATGTCCACCCGGGTATTTGAAAAGAATGGGAACAGGTATTTGTATGCCATAAACTCCATGGCCACTACAGCAGTGATACCCGATGATAGTTTTGCATTCAACTTGAAAAAATATCCGGGGGTAGAGGTGATTGACCTTCGATAAAAATCTCTTTATTTTCCCCAACGATAGGTCTGAATATCAAACCCTGCAAGATCAAGGACCCTGTCTACAACGGTCATGGCGACTGCTTCAACTGTATCTGGCTTGCTGTAGAAGGAAGGCGTTGCCGGGCAAACAATGCCACCAGCCAGGGTAATGGCTTCCATGTTTTTGATATGAATAAGGTTGTATGGCGTTTCCCTTGCAACGCAAATCAGTTTCCTGCGTTCTTTCAAGACTACATCTGCAGCCCTTGTGATCAGGTCATTTGAGATGCCACTGGCAATCCTCCCCAGCGTCCCCATCGAACAGGGAACAATGATCATGGTGTCATACTGACCAGACCCGGAGGCAAAAGGAGCACTGAAATCATTTTTGCTATAAACCGGTAGACCAAGGGTTGAAAAATCTTCATTTCCTAGCTCAGTTGACCAAACATCTTTGGCGTTATCTGTTAGGATGATTGATAGCTCACTCCATTGTTCCCTCATCAATTTCATTTTCCTGATCAACAGGTCAGCATATATAGATCCACTGGCTCCTGTCACTGCAACAACTACTTTTCTCATGGAATGATCTGTTTGGTTCTTTAACAACAAAAGGATACAAAGGTTAGAAGATTGCGAACTTATTTAGACATTCCAGCAAAGTTTTCAAAAAGTTAAATTTTTCAACATCCCTGTGCAATATGACTACGTATTTACACGTTATTACCTTGGTTTTTCATAGGATATTGGATTTAAAACGGGCTGGATTTCTATCCGGGCCCTTTTTTTTGCTCCTGATCGTAAGAAAGGGGGCGATCAAAAAAATCCCTGCCGAAGCAGGGATAATCAATTAAATTTCAGCCATTTGTGCAATGGCCTCACTTTTGTAAAGGCCTTCGTCAAGTTTCTTCTTTGTTTCTTCAAACGCTTTTAAGGTCAATTGGATTTCCTCGTCCGTATGAACCGCTGTGGGTATCAATCGATAGATGATATGCCCTTTGGGGATAACAGGGTAAACCACAATGGAGCAGAAAATATTGTAATTCTCCCTCAGGTCGGTAACCATATGGGTTGCTTCCTCAACACCACCTTTCATGTAAACTGGTGTTACCACAGAATCTGTTTTTCCGATATCAAACCCTTTTTCTTTCAGACCATTCTGCAGTTTCAATGCATTTTCCCAAAGTTTAGCTTTTAGGGATGGTTGTGTTTTGAGCAGTTCCAGCCTTTTCAGGTTTCCGATGACCAATGGCATGGGAAGTGATTTAGCGAAAATCTGGCTCCTGATATTGTACCTTACGTAGTCTATGATTTGTTTAGGGCCAGCAACAAAAGCACCAATCGATGCCATTGATTTGGCGAAGGTGGAAAAATAAAGATCAATATCATCCTGTACCCCCTGCGCTTCTCCGGCACCTGCTCCTGTTTCTCCGAGTGTGCCGAAGCCGTGGGCGTCGTCCACCAGCAGCCGGAATGAATATTTCGGCCTCAGCGAAGCGATTTCTTTCAGTTTGCCTTGGTCTCCCGCCATTCCAAATACTCCTTCGGTAATGAGCAAAATACCTCCGGCATTTTGTTTTTCAATCAATGCGGTAGCACGCTGCAGTTGCTTTTCGCAATCATCTATTTCATTGTGTTTGAACACAAACCTATGCCCTTGATGAAGCCTCAATCCATCAATGATACAGGCATGGCATTCAGCATCATAGACGATCACGTCGTGGCGTGAACAAAGTGCATCGATCAAGCTGAGAATACCCTGGTATCCAAAATTGAGCAAAATGGCATCTTCCTTCATTTCAAAAGCAGCCAACTGCCTCTCAAGCTCTTCATGATGGTTGGTATTTCCACTCATCATCCTGGCTCCCATGGGGGATGCCAGTCCAAACTCGGCGGCAGCATCGGCATCAGTCTTCCTGATGACCGGGTGGTTGGCAAGCCCAAGATAATTATTAAGGCTCCAGACAATTTTTTCTTTTCCCCTGAAGTTCATCCTGCTTCCAATTTCACCTTCCAGTTTTGGGAAGGCAAAATATCCATGTGCCCTTTCACGGTGCTGGCCAAGCGGTCCTTGGTTCTTGATCAGTCTTTCGAAAATGTCTGCCATACGCGTAGGAGTTTTGATTTAGCTTCCTGCAAAGATAAAAATTTTAAAAATAAGATTATCCAACAGGATGTTCATAAAATCAGGAGATCCAAGCATTGCATTCCCATACCTTTGTCTAGCAAAAAAAATAATCGATGATAAGAATCAAAATGTTGGCAATGATAAGCTTGTTGCTGATCTCCAGCAGCGGTATTGCACAGAAAACAGCCTCTTCTTCCAAACCCAAACTGGTTGTTGGGGTGATGGTGGATCAAATGCGATGGGATTATCTCTACCGTTTTCAGCACAGGTACGGTCAAAATGGATTAAAAAGGATCCTCAGAGAAGGATTTTCCTGTGAAAATGCACAGATTTCCTATGCCCAGACCGTTACTGCTGCTGGCCATGCAAGTGTTTACACAGGATCTGTGCCTGCCATCAATGGCATCATGGGGAATGAGTGGTATGACCGGTCTTTGAAAAGGGATGTTTATTGTGTGGAGGATGACGCTGTCAAAATTGTTGGTGGAACCGGAAAGGGAGAGCCCATGTCTCCTAAAAATCTGATGACAACTACAATCACCGATGAGCTGGAATTGGCTACCAATTTCAGGTCTAAGGTTATTGGAGTGGCCATCAAGGACAGGGGAAGCATTTTGCCTGCCGGTCATGCTGCAGATGCAGCCTATTGGTATGAACCAAGTTCTGGTAATTTTGTGTCCAGTACCTGGTACATGAAAGATTTGTCTTCATGGGCTAACGCTTTTAACCAGAGAAAGGTCGTGGATTCACTGTACACCAAACCCTGGAACCTCAGCCATCCCCTCGAAACCTATACACAAAGTGATGTAACCAATCCTTTGTATATCAACAATCCTTTTCCCCGCAGCCTGGCATCTAATATTGGCAAGAATTATGGGGCAATTTCTTCAACACCATGGGGCAATACCCTGACCTTGGAATTCTCAAAAGCTGCTGTGGAAGCAGAGGCCATGGGAATGGACAGCATCACTGATTTCCTCGCCATCAGCCTTTCATCCCCTGATTATATTGGGCATGCATTCGGTCCCAATGCTGTTGAAATTGAAGATAATTATATCAAACTCGATAAAGAATTTGAATTGTTTTTCAATTACCTCGACAAGAAGGTCGGAAAAGGCAATTATCTCTTTTTCCTGACTGCAGACCATGCAGTTGCCCATGTTCCTGCATTTTTGCAGCAGCATCAGATGCCCGCAAAAACAATGCGATCAAGCAAGAAAGCGGAGGAGACAACCATGAAAAAATTTGGGTTGAAAAAGTTGGTGGAAGCATCTGCCAACTATCAACTGTACCTGAACAGAAAATCTATTGATTCTGCAGGCCTAGATTTTGGGGTAGTCAAATCATACTTCATCGCTGAATTGAACAAAGAAGAAGATGTACTGCTGGCATTTGACAACGAGTCTATCAATGTGGCCAATCTTCCTGCCGAATTCAAGGAAATGTTCATCAAGGGCTTTAACCACAAGTTGGCAGGAGATATTCAAGTGGTGTACAGGCCTGGGTATTTTTTCAGCAATTCCAATACAGGTACCACCCATGGATCCATGTATCCCTATGATTCACATATTCCTTTGCTTTGGATGGGCTGGGGCGTGAAGCAGGGGCTTACACACAGAAAGGTTTACATGAGTGATATTGCTGCAACACTCGGAGCCATTTTGAAAATTCAGATGCCCAGCGGCAATGTGGGCAGCGCTATCCAAGAACTGATCAAATAATAAAAGCAGTATTCCATGCAACAATATTTGGACCTGGTAAAGCATATCATCGAAAAGGGGACCGACAAAACAGATCGGACTGGAACTGGCACGAGAAGTATTTTCGGATACCAAATGCGGTTCAATTTGCAGGATGGATTTCCGATGGTCACCACCAAAAAGCTGCACCTCAGGAGCATCATACATGAATTGCTTTGGTTCCTCAAGGGAGATACGAATATCAAGTACCTCAAGGACAATGGTGTTGGGATCTGGGATGAGTGGGCCAACGAGGAGGGTGAGCTGGGCCCTGTATACGGTAAGCAGTGGCGGTCATGGTCAGGTGCTGACGGAAAGGTCTATGATCAAATTACTGACCTGATCGCACAAATCAAGAAAACCCCCGACAGCCGAAGGCTGATTGTCAGTGCATGGAATGTGGCAGAGCTGCCTCAAATGGCCCTGATGCCATGTCATACCATATTCCAGTTTTATGTTGCGGATAGAAAACTTTCCTGTCAGTTGTATCAACGATCTGCAGATGTATTTCTTGGCGTGCCTTTCAATATAGCTTCATATGCCTTATTGACCTTGATGGTGGCGCAGGTTTGCGACCTTGAGCCTGGCGATTTTGTGCACAGCTTTGGCGATGTTCACTTGTACAACAATCATTTTGAGCAGGCAGGTTTGCAATTGTCAAGGGAGCCATTCCCCTTGCCCACCATGAAAATCAATCCTGCGGTGAAGGATATATTTGGGTTCAGTTTTGAAGATTTCACCCTGGAGGGATACCAGTCTCATCCGGGTATCAAAGCGCCAGTGGCCGTATAATTTAATTTCTTAATCATGATGATTTCATTGGTTGTTGCCGCTTCAGAAAACAATGCCATTGGTCAGGATAATTCACTGCTTTGGAAACTTCCCAATGATATGAAGTTTTTCAAGAACCTTACATGGGGGATGCCCGTCATCATGGGAAGAAAAACCTTTGCGTCAATGGCCTCCAAGCCCTTGCCAGGCAGGATCAATATTGTCATCAGCAGAAATCCAGAAGTTCTTCCCATCCAGGAAAATGTTTGGCCTGCCAACAGTCTTGAGCATGCTCTTGAGCTAGCCCGTTCATCTGACTGTTTAGAAGTATTTGTGATTGGTGGTGGAGAAATATACAAGCAGTGCATCACAATCGCTGATCGCATTTACATGACTCGGGTGCATGCCCGTTACCCTGATGCAGATACATTTTTTCCAGCCATTGATGATTCATTGTTCAGGATTGAAAATGCAATTGATATGCCTGCCGATGAAAAACATGCACAGGCCTATCGTTTTGAAACCTGGCAAAGGGTTGGCCATACAACCCTTTAATTCAGCACATGTACAACAGTTTTCAACTTGCATGGAAATTTCTGGTCTACTTTTTGACCTCATCCAATGGAAAAGGTCATGGGGTTCATTCTCCTTTTGTTTTTGATTTTATTGTTCATGTATTGAGAGGGAAGCAGGAGCATGTTGAAGGCTTCAGGAAAATTGAAGCCAAAAGAAAATTACTTCAACATTCAAAACAAATGTTGGATGTGCTGGACTTGGGGGCAGGTTCCAGCTCAGGCAATAAAGATCAGCGGACGGTTTCCTCCATTGCAAAACGCGCCGCCAAACCTTCAAGGTTTGCGAGATTGTTTTACCGGATCATTTGTTACTACAAGGTAGATTCGGTCCTTGAGTTGGGCACCTCTCTTGGGCTTACAACCAGGTATTTGTCTATCGCCCAACCCCGTTATGGCGTCATCTCCATTGAAGGAGCACCTGCCATTGCCAATTTCACATCCCAAAGCCTTGCTGAGGAGGGGATGCGCAATACGACCATCCTTACAGGAGATTTCAAAGACCATCTTCCCAGTGTTCTTGCATCGATGAAAGGCAGCAAGATGGTGTTTTTTGACGGCAACCACCAGTATCAGCCCACCCTTGATTATTTCAATGCCTCATTGGAGGTGATTGATGAAGCAGACATTCTCATTTTCGACGACATCCACTGGAGCAAAGACATGGAAAAAGCCTGGTCAGAAATTAGAAAAAATGAAAAAGTAACCTGTACCATTGATTTGTTTTTTATTGGCATCGTTTTTTTTAGAAAAGAATTCAAGGAAAAGCTTGATTTTGCTATACGTTTCTAATTTTACCAAAAACATCGCATTGTTAATTTGATTAGCTTTGCCTCCTCAAACAATCCCCATGATCGTTGGTGTTTTAAAAGAAGCCGCCCCCGAAACAAGGGTTTCCCTTATCGCAGAAGGCGCTGCGCAACTAATCAAGAAAAATATCTCAGTTTGGATCGAAAGTGGAGCAGGCATGAATGCCTACTGTTCTGACGATGATTACCGTACTGTCGGTGCAGAAATCAAATCTGCTGAGGAAATCTCTAAGGCTGCAGACGTGATTCTATCCATCCATGCTCCTTCCATTGAGATCAGGAATGGCGCAGTGTTGATTGGCATGTACCAGGCAAGGTTCCAAACCGATCGCATCAAGCAGTGGAATGACAGAGGTGCTGTTGTCTACAGCATGGAGCTCTTGCCCAGAACGACAAGGGCCCAAAGCATGGATATCCTTTCCAGCCAGGCAAACATTGCCGGATACAAGGCTGTGCTGACCGCCGCCAATGCCTACGGACGTTATTTTCCCATGTTCATGACAGCTGCCGGCAGCGTCGCTCCTGCGAAAATGCTGATTTTGGGAGCCGGTGTGGCTGGCCTTCAGGCCATTGCCACTGCAAAAAGATTGGGTGCAGTAGTAGAGGTATTTGACACCAGGCCTGCAGTAAAAGAAGAGGTGCAAAGCCTTGGTGCAAAATTTATTGAAGTGCCAGGTGCTGCTGATGCATCAACGGCAGGAGGATATGCAGTGGAACAATCAGAGGAGTACAAAAAGAACCAGCAGGCAAAGATTGCAGAAAGTGTTGCCAAAGCAGATATCATCATCACAACCGCACAGATACCAGGAAAAAAAGCCCCCATCCTCATCACAGCCGAAATGCTGAACACCATGCGCAGGGGCAGTGTGATCATCGACCTTGCTGCATCTACAGGAGGCAATACACCAATGACCAAAGACCGCGAAACAGTATATTTCAATGGGCTGACCATCATCGGCGACAGCAATCTCCCTGCAACAATGCCATCCGATGCCAGCAAATTGTACGGTAAAAATATCCTGAACTTCCTGCAGTTGATCACCAACAAAGAAGCTCAGCTGATCACCGATTCAGAGGACGAACTGGTGAAAGGGGCAAGGGCCATCGCACAATAAAAAAACAAAATCATATTCAACATGAATCAGATCTTGAACTGGATTGCTGCTCATCAGGAAATGGCTTACATCGTCATTCTGATGATTTTTGTCGGAATAGAAATCATTGGTAAAGTTCCCAGTGTATTGCATACACCCTTGATGAGTGGCGCCAATGCCATCCATGGCGTGGTTATCATTGGTGCCATCATTGTGATGGGACAGGCAGAAGAGGGCAATGCTATCGCCTTAGTGTTGGGCTTTTTGGCAGTGATTCTTGGAACGCTGAATGTGGTTGGAGGTTTTGTTGTGACAGACAGGATGCTTGAAATGTTTAAAAAGAAAAAATAATTTATCTCTAAATAGGATACCATGGAATTGAATTTGCTTGTGTTTTGCTATTTGTTGGGATCTGTAACATTCATTGTTGGATTGAAAATGCTTTCCAATCCTGTGTCTGCACGGAATGGAAACCTTGTTGCTGCAGCGGGAATGTTTGTAGCCATCTTGGGTACCATTTTTCTCTATGAGGATGAAGGGAAAAAGTTGGGCAATTATGGTTGGATTTTCTCAGCATTGGTGATTGGAACCGTTATTGGTACCTTGATGGCCAAGCGTGTAAAAATGACCGCCATGCCTGAAATGGTAAGCCTGTTCAATGGAATGGGTGGAGCTTGTGCTGCACTCATTTCTGTGATAGAATTCAGGCACCTGATGCATGGGTATGATCCTGCAACCTATGCCAGCAACGGGTACTCCTTTTTCTCAAGCCTCGATGGAACCACCATGCTCATCATCTTCCTGGGATTGATCATCGGATCGGTTTCATTTTCTGGAAGCATGATTGCCTGGGGGAAGTTGAATGGCAAGATCAAGGATTTTGCATTCAAAGGACAGCACATCATCAATCTTGTCATTCTTCTGCTCAACGTAGCCATCGCAGCATTCATCATCATTGCAAGGCCAGAAGAAACGCCTTTGTTCTTTTATGCCATCATCCTGCTTTCCATACTCTATGGGGTGTTTTTTGTTTTGCCAATCGGTGGAGCAGACATGCCAGTAGTCATTTCTCTCCTCAACTCTTTCACAGGTGTTGCGGCAGCATGCGGAGGATTTTTATATGATAACAAAGTAATGCTCACTGGAGGAATCCTGGTGGGAGCTGCAGGAACCTTGTTGACCATGTTGATGTGTAAAGCGATGAACAGGTCTTTGAGCAATGTATTGATTGGCTCCTTTGGAGGAGGCAATGCTGCAGCCGGTGCTGCTGGTCCACAGGGAGGAACATACAAGGAAATTTCCCTGAGTGATGCCGCCGTGGTCATGAGCTATGCCAACAAAGTAATGATTGTTCCTGGTTATGGCCTTGCTGTAGCCCAGGCCCAGCATATCTGTCATGAACTGGAAAAGACGTTGGAAGCAAAAGGTGTTGAAGTGAAATACGCCATCCACCCGGTTGCGGGAAGGATGCCAGGCCACATGAACGTGTTGTTGGCAGAGGCTGATGTGAGTTATGAAAAATTGCTTGAAATGGAATTGGCGAATGAAGAGTTTAAATCAACTGATGTTGTCCTGATTTTGGGAGCCAACGATGTGGTTAACCCTGCGGCAAAATCTGATCCTTCTTCGCCCATCTATGGTATGCCTATATTGGAAGTCGAACAGGCCAAGCATGTTATTGTTAACAAGCGCAGCATGAAGCCAGGATATGCGGGTATTGAGAACCAGTTGTTTTTTCAGCCCAAGACTTCCATGCTGTTTGGCGATGCAAAAAAGGCCTTGCAGGATTTGCTTGCAGAGGTACGCAGCATCTAACATTTTTATTGCATCGATTTGAGGAATGGATTGTGTAATTTTATGCAATAAAATTTCCTCTATGCGGCTCTTCAATATTTGCCTGTTCCTGACGTTTTTTCATCCCTGTTTTTCACAGCAGAAAATTACCGGTTTCTTCCCGCAGAATGCCCAGCGGCAGTTGGCCTTCGAAAAGCAATTTGATACCCTGTTGAGCACATCAAATCAAGACGAATGGATGAAATTCTTAACTTCTGGTCCACATCATATTGGATCAGCCAAAGGCAAGGCCAATGCGGAGTACATGGCCTCATTGTTTCGCCAATGGGGATATGAAACTGAACTGGCCGAATACCATGTGCTTTTCCCCACACCCAAATTTCGTTCACTTGAATTGTTGGGTGATAAGCCCTACAAAGCCAGGCTTGAGGAGCCCGTCATGGCGGAAGATAAAACCTCAGGAATCAAGTCAGAACAGCTTCCAACCTATAATGCTTATTCTGCCGATGGAGATGTTACTGCTGAACTTGTTTTTGTGAACAGGGGAATTCCGGCAGATTATGAGGAACTGGAAAGAATGGGCATCAGTGTAAAAGGAAAGATAGTCATTGCCAAATATGGAGGTTCTTGGAGGGGCATCAAGCCCAAGGTGGCAGCAGAGCATGGCGCCATTGGTTGCATCATTTATTCTGATCCCTCCGATGATGGATACGTTGCTGGTGATGTTTATCCAAAAGGGCCATACCGCCCCGGACAGGGCGTTCAACGGGGTTCTGTCATGGACATGCCCGTTTATCCTGGCGATCCAACTACACCCGGCTATGGTTCAACTGAGAATGCCAAGCGACTGGGCCGTGATGAAGTGACCACGATCATGAAAATTCCTGTATTGCCCATATCATACGAAGATGCCCTTCCTTTGTTGCAATCACTCAAAGGGCCTGTAGTACCTGATGGATGGAAAGGCGGCTTGCCCATCACCTATCATGCTGGTCCGAGTATAAGCAAGGTCAGGCTTCATTTGGAATTCAACTGGGACATCAAACCCCTGTATAATGTCATTGCAAAAATGAAAGGTTCCCTGTTTCCTGACCAATGGGTCATCAGGGGGAATCACCATGATGGATGGAACATGGGCGCAGCAGATCCAATCAGTGGCATGGTGGCAGAAATGGAAGAGGCTAGGGTGATTGGAGCATTGGCCAAGAAAGGATTCTTGCCCAAGCGTACACTGGTTTTCTGTGCCTGGGATGGGGAAGAGCCAGCCTTGCTGGGATCTACTGAATGGGTTGAAGACCATGCTGCAGAGCTGCAAAAGAAAACCGTCGCCTACCTTAATTCAGACGGCAACAGCAGAGGCTTTTTGGGCGTTGGTGGTTCCCATGCTTTGGAAAATTTTTTCAATGAAGTGGCTGCTGATGTGAAAGATCCCCAAACAGGGGTGAGTGTGCTGGAAAGAAAATATGCCAAAACCTTAGCATCCGCAGACCGGTCTGCGAAGGCCAAAATCCTGGGCAACCGGTACATGAAAATCAGTGCCCTTGGAGCGGGGTCTGATTATTCTCCTTTCTTTCAACACCTTGGTATTCCTTCCGCCAACATTGGCTTTGGCGGGGAAGGAAGTGGTGGTGAATACCATTCCATTTATGATTCTTATGATCATTTCACCCGCTTCAAAGACCCAGGGTATCATTATGGCACGGCCTTGGCAAAAACTGCTGGGAGGGCCATGTTGCGCCTGGCCAATGCGGATGTCCTGCCATTTGATTATAACATACTTACAGGAACCATTACCGAATACCTCGCTGAACTGAAGTCCATGTTAGAGCAACTTCGCAGTGATGCTGAAATGGAGAATAAACTGATCAATGATAAAGTGTACCAACTCGCTGCCGATCCCCAATTGAAATTTGCATTGCCCAAAACCAAATTGTCTATACCCTTTCTTGAATTCAGCCCTGTAGAAAATGCAATGGCGGTCTTGAAAAAAGATACCGAATCGTTGAAAAAACTGTTGTTGGGTGCTGATAAGTTGGATGCATTACAATTGGACAAATTGAATGCGATCCTTTACCAGGCAGAGCAAAAGCTGCTCTATGAAAAAGGATTGCCCAGAAGACCCTGGTACAGGCACCAGATTTACGCTCCAGGTTTCTATACCGGTTATGGCGTGAAAACCCTTCCTGGTATAAGAGAGGGAATCGAAGAGGGCAACTGGTCTGAAGCACAGGAAAGGATCCGCATTCTTGCCACTACCTTGGCGGATTTTGATTCAACCATAAAGGCTGCATCAGCCATTTTTAACTGATGTTTCTAAGAGAAGATTTTATCCATTCGCTAGAGGGCTGTGAAGGATTCCTGCCTGATGAAATGATTGCTGCGCATCAGGAATCCACACCAGTCTCTGTGCGCTTAAATCCTCAGAAGGCAAGTGGGTTAGAAAATGTTTTTCCAGTTGAGAACATTGGCAATTTGGTAGCCTGGTGCCCCAATGCTTTTTACCTCAACAACAGGCCCAGTTTTACCATGGATCCTCTTTTTCATGCTGGCACTTATTATGTTCAGGAAGCATCCAGCATGTTCATTCATCATCTTATGTCCACCGTGCTTCATGGTCAAACAGGATTGATGGCATTGGATCTTTGTGCAGCGCCTGGAGGAAAGACCACCTTGTTGTCTGCAATGCCTCATTTTCAGCTGGTGCTTGCAAATGAAATCATACAAACCCGTGTACCCGTATTGCAGGAAAATACCATCAAATGGGGGGCCGGGCATGTTTTTGTGTCAAACAATGATCCAGCAGATTTTGAAAAAATGGGTGCCATGTTTGATCTGGTATTGGTCGATGCTCCTTGTAGTGGCAGTGGGTTGTTCAGAAAAGATGAAGCAGCCATGAATGAATGGAATCCAAACCTGGTAAGCTTTTGCTCAGCTCGGCAAAAAAGGATTCTGGCCAGTGCCATGCATTCGATTGTTGAAGGGGGATATTTATTGTATTCCACTTGTTCTTACTCAAGAGAGGAGAACGAAGACAACCTTGACCATATCATGGATTCCGGACTTTTTGAATCCATCTCTGTTGAGGTTCCAGTTGAATGGAATGTTGTGGAGAGTTTTTCTACAATCAATAAAGCAAAGGGCTACAGGTTTTATCCCAACAAGGTGAGGGGTGAAGGATTTTTTTGTGCCCTGTTCCGAAAAACCGGAACAACCTTTTCCCAATATAAACATGATGCCGGAAAGCTAGAACTTGTTAAGCCCCCTTCCGTTTTGCATGATTGGATCAATCCTTCTCCGCAGCTATGGTTCTTTAAAAAGGAAAACGAAGTTTTTGCCATTGATGAAATCAACCTGCTCGCATTACAACAATTCAGAGCGTTTTTGAGGTTGAGGAAATCCGGCTTGAGGTTGGGTGCTGAAATAAGGGCTGATCTCATACCAGATCATGAACTCGCCATGTCATGCATGTTGTCTCAACATGTCCCGGTGTTGGATCTTAGTCTTGAAGAAGCAATCGCATTTTTGAGAAAAGACACTATCGCTAGAGAAGGGTCTTTAAAAGGCTGGATCCTTGCAAAATACATGGGCACTGGTTTGGGTTGGGTGAAATTGGTTCAGGGAAGGGTAAAGAATCATTATCCGATGTCCTGGAGGATCCTGAAACGGGATTGAAAATGTTAAAATTATTTGATAATCTACAGTTTTCTAGTATCTGCCTTGCAGCCTTGAAGAATATATATTATTTTGTAATGTAATCTACCAGTATGAGGATAGTTTTTCTTTCGTTTATCTTGCTTATTTCTGCATCCCTCATGGGACAGCAGCAAAAGTTTATTGCTCGGAATTCCGGCAGTAAGCTTTATCTGGAACATAAGGTAGCCCCCAAAGAGAATTGGTACAGTGTTGGCCGAATTTACTTTATCAGTCCAAGGGAAATTGCTTCTTTCAATCAGCTTTCCATTGACAAGGGTTTGGGTATAGGACAGTTATTGAAAATTCCATTAAAGCCAGAAAATTTCTCACAATCCACTGATAACAAAAACGCTGGGGGAAAGGTCGTACATGTTGTTCAACCCAAAGAAGGATTGTACAAACTTTCAAATCTCTACAATGTAGACAAAGAGTTGTTGAAAAAAATGAACGGTCTTTCATCTGATCAGCTCAATGTCGGCACAAACCTGGTTGTAGGATATTTGATCCCATCAATGGTGGAGTCTGTGGCTTCACTCACACCATCTAGTCCGGTAAATACATCACCTGAGACACCCAAGCCTTCCAAAGTTGATGAGAAAGCGTTGGTGGTTGAAGAAAAACCAAAGAAACAGGCTCCTCCTTCCCCTGAAGGATCATTACCTATTCCACAAAATGCTGCTAATAG
>Ga0222712_10001903_pt1 | contig 24884 bp, 42 predicted proteins | sample C33_657DmetaG_FD_165043 | JGI IMG/M metagenome (GOLD analysis project Ga0222712, IMG submission 165043) | Estuarine water microbial communities from San Francisco Bay, California, United States - C33_657D | ecosystem: Environmental > Aquatic > Marine > Unclassified | place: USA: California... | reverse complement strand
CGTCACCCTTATCACCCTTTGCGCCATCTCGACCTGCTTTTCCATCTTTGCCATCCCTTCCATCTTTGCCGTTGATACCATCACGACCATCTTTGATAGAAGCAACACGCTTTTCAATGGCATTGCCAACATCGTCATAACGAGAGCGAATATCAGCCTCAATCTTCTTGAGTGCTTGGACAACTATGTCAACATTCTCGCCAATCTTGCGTTTTTGCACCTCTTTGGCTTCGGCAACAGTAGATTTAATGCCCTCAAGAACAGCCATCTGCTGTTCAGGAGTCATGTTTTTAAGGATTAGCTCCTTGGCAAGTTTTTCGACATCCATTATTCAGTACCAGTTTGAGCAGAACTTAACTGCTTGGTCAATTGGTTGAGGAAATCTTCTTCCATGCCTGAAATCTTGTTGTTTTTCTCAGCCATTTGCAGTTCAACAATCTTAGACTTGTTTTTGATGTCTGCTTCCTTCAACATCAACTCAGCAATCTTAACTCTCTTGTCAAACTCTTTGGAAGCCAAGTCATCTTGGTTCGGAAGATTCTTTGTCACAGCCGCCATGTTCTTGGCTTGCACTTCTTGAGGCATCAACTGTGCTTCTGTGAGCAATTTCTGTGCTTCAGCCCTGTTTTGTTCAGCCTGAGTCGTAGAAACTGCAATCTGAGCCTGTGCCGCTTGGATAGCCAACTGTTGTTGAGCCTGTTGCATCTGCTGTGCTTCAGGATTGGGTTGCATCATTTCTTCCAACTTAGCAATCAACTCCATTCTGTTGCTCAAACTGCTGTTTCCAATGATTCCTTTGAGGATAATTGGCAAAACAGGAGTCTCAGCACCCAAAGTCTGCAACAAACCAATGAATTGCTGTTGTTCATACTCTCTGGCAATAATGCCCAAGGTGGCAGTAGGCACAAAATTCATGTCCACAGAGGGGTAACGCTCTGGGTCAAACTGCATAAACCGAAAAGCCGCCTTCTTAATGAATGGAATCAAGAAATCTTCTTGGAAATTCACCAAAGTGCGCTTGTATTTCTTGATGATGGAGGCGACTGCCATCGACATACCGCCACCATCACGAGCAGATTGGCTGACCATGCCCTGAGAATCCAGTGTGCCAGTGGCTTGAAGCAACATACGCTCAAATTCTTTGGCAGTGGCTAGGTTGTTGGGGTCACTTTGACCAAACTTGAATGGGTAAAGAATCTCACTTGGTGCGCCATTGGTGAGGATTGCCTTGCCCGGCTTGATCTCAAACTTCATACCCCTTGGAAGACGAGTTGCATCCATCGCAATCATGGGGGAAGTGGTCAATGCGAGTGAGTCTAAGTGGCTACGAGTCTGTGCATCAATGGCTTTTTGCATATTGAATGCTTTTTCCACTGTGCCACGACCCAACAAACGGTTAGGAACAGTGTCATCTTGGTATGCCAAGACGGGTCTGTCCTTCATCATATAAGGGTTTTCCTCAGCCTTGAGCAACAAACCATCGTTGGCAATCACGACAATGGCTTCAACCATGTCTGTGTAGTCTTCAGCGGCAGAGTTCTCAGGGAACAACTCAACAATCTCTTTGTTTTCTTCCAAGTTGTTCAAGTATTCCCGAGGGACAAGACCGTAGTAGGTGAGCAAAAGCACCTTCTCGTCTTGGTACTGAGACACTTCTTGGGTAGGCTCAAGGTCAGTGTCTTCGTAGGTGGGCGTGATGTCTACCTTGCGGTAGATGCCTCGTTCAATACCTTCAACAACCTTGTGGATTGAGACATATTTCTCGATAGCCACGCCCATGCAGTCATCAATGGAAGTACCGTTGGGGTCAAAAAGGAAGTTCTTGGGATTGACAGGCATGATCTTGACTGCAATCCTGTCTTTTTCCATGACTCCAATTGCCGCTTGACCGGGCTGACCGGGGATAGGTCGTGTAGAGGGGATAAACTCTTTCTCAGTCTTGACAATAATCTCGCCAATGCCTGTACCGTAGATTTCTGCCATCAACTCAATCTGGTCAATGGACTTCCTAATCTTGTCTTTCTTGAAGTCTTCCATCAGTTGAGCTTTGATTAACTCAACATCAATGGGGTTGCCGTTCACATCTTGGATATTGTCTTCAATGTCAAAGAACTCGCCTTGCCCAAAGATAGCTTCCATGATCTCAGCATGACGAGTCTCAACGGCTTGTTGGGTGGCAGGGGTGACGATACGGCTACGCTCAGACTCACGGGTCTTGTCTTCGGAAGCCCATTGACCTCGGAAGATGCGTTCGTACTCTAGCCAATCAGGGAGGAAGTTGGTGTCTCGGTAATCACGCCAGCGTTGGCAATGGTCAGTGACAAAATCTGTCAATTCTTTATCAGCCTCAGTCGGCTCATAAAATTCGTTTTGTTCAAGTTTGTCTGTTGCCATTTATATCCCCGATATTACATCTAGTGGTTGCCACTCATCTTCTTGATCTTCCTCGAAGTATGTAGTGACAGCAAGTTGGTCGATGTATGACAAAGAGTCGGGTAAGTCATCGTGTACGCCTTGGGCTGGAAACATTAAGAGTTGGTCTTTGAATTCATCCCAATCTTCCTCAGAGTTCAGCACAATGCGCCCATGCTCAAACCGCCCTTGGAGACTCCAGATAATCCTGTCAGCCTTTTTCCTGTTGCCATGCGTTAAGTCAACTATGTGCGAATATACATTATTTTTTCGCATTAAGTCACTCAAATACGGCAAAACTGCGTTTTTTAACGCCCCCCTCTCAATTCCCACCGATAAAGGGCGGTATTCCCGCATTTTCAGCAGAATCGTGGCGGCTGTCTCCCTGATGTCCCACCGCCCATAGGCAATCTCCTTTACAAACCACTTCCCATCGTCTGTGACCTTGACCACAGAGATAGCAGTCTGGTCTAGCCTTTTCTTGGAATTGGCGGCTTGTTTGGCAACTTCTTCAAAACCAGCCAAGTCCACGGCAATGTAGTAGCTTCCATACTCAGGTTCTACTCCATATTTCAGCCATTCTTCCTTGAAGACATCTGAGCCAGCGTTGTCAAAGGAAGCCATGTACTCTTGCTTGAAGGCAAAGGTAGAGAGGGTTTTCTTGGCAGATTCAATCTCAGAGGGGTCGATCAGGGGGTTATCTTTGGTGGTGAAGTGCCAAGATTTCCAATCTTTGTCTTCTTCTGATCTTCCGAGTTTAAAAATGTCATAGAAAAAGTTACGACCTTTGGGAGTTCCGATGAACATTGCCCGACCTTTTTTGTCTGACAGCGAAGCTCGAATAACCTGTTCCCAAGCTTCTGGTTTGATGTCGGCAACCTCGTCAAGCACAGCATAGGTGAGTGACACTCCTCGCAGAGTATCTGGGCGATCTGCACCTCTAACATAGATTTTTGCTCCGTTTATCAGGGTGATGTCCATGTTATTGATGTGGCTTGACTGAATGACATCTCTGCCCAATTCCATCAAAACATCCCAAATAATCTGCCTAGCCTGACCATTGGTAGGCGCAACATAGAGGACAGCCGAGCCAGCAGTACATTGGAGTCCTTCAATCAAAAGGGTAACGGCTGAGAGTCTAGATTTACCGCATCTGCGACCAGCGGCAATGACTTTGAACCTTGTTTTATCAGCAAAGACTTCTTGTTGCCAAGGGAGGAGACTGAAGTTTAGGTCGGACATTATTCGATGCTGTAGTCTGGAATTGAGAAGGGGTCTTTGTAAAACGGGGTATCTACCTTTTGTGTTGAAAGACTCCAGTTTTTGGCTTTTTCTACAGTGTCAAGTCCCATTGCATCAGGGTCTGCGCCATACTGACGCATAAAAAATTCTTTCCATGCTGTGGGATGACTTGGGTCTTTCAGCATTTTTCCTGTTTTTGTAGACGATGGGAAGTGAGGTTTGCCGTCATAAGGGCTGATGGTTTCTTTTATCCCTGCTTTCCATGCTCCCCTGTAGTCATAGTCAGGAGATTGAAGAATCATCTCTGTCACTCGTTGGTTGTCCAATTTTTCTACAGGCAGGTTTTGTTCAGCGGCTATGTCTGATTTGATAGAGTTAAACAGTTGAGTTCCTTGTAACCAACTGCGAAACTGCTGTTCTTCCTCTGGTTTTAGTGTAGTAGGACTCCAAGGAGTCGCAGAAAATTTTTGGTACTCATTTAGCCAATCAGTCATCTTTAACCTCAACATCTTCTGCTTCTATGACAGGGTTTTCCCCAATACTGACACCACCAATACCTGAGATTGTGATGTTGACAGCGGAGCGTTGTTTTCCTTCTTTTTCAAACAGGGAGACAGGGAGCATTCTGTCCATACAGAGTTTGAGTGCCGCCATTTGAGCAGGGTGTTCGTCATTCATGGCAATCTCAACTGCCTTGTAGACAACATTAGAACCAGCACTGTTTATCAAGAGTTCTTTGAGTTCTTTGATTTTCTGTTGTTCAGTCTTGGGTAAGACGAGTGCCGCAGGGTTGTCTGCGTATTTGGATAAGGTCATCTTGCCTGAACCACGGGGTCTACCCTTTTTCTTCAGGTTATCAGGAAGTGCATCTACAGCGTTCATCTTTTGTCCAATTAAAGGAAGAAGGTTGTTGGTGGCTCCCATGAGGCAGGGTTGGGCGCAATCCAACAACGAAAAACTCCCACGGAGCCAAACCGTTTCCACCAACACGGCTGGAGACTGACTTCCCTACAGAGCCGAACCACCGAGTCGAACGGTAGTCCCACCACTAGCCCGTGAACTCCTTGCGCTAGGTTGCGCAGTCAATCTCCATGCGTCTTGGAAGTTAGTACACACTTTACACGAGAATTGTTTTCTTGTATAGTCTTGTTAAGTCTGATTGCGCCAGACTATGAGCCTTTTAGCGGTGGTACAGCCTCTGAGCATTCAGGGGGCGCAACTGTACTACCTCTAAAGGGCTTTTTTCATGGCTATTTACAGTAAGACAGGGATGGCGGCAGTCAAGCAACAACGCAAGTCCAGAGCCACCAAAGCAAAGAAAACCTTAGCAAAACTAGCAGAATCCAGCCCTGTGATTCAGGCACTTATTAATAAGAAGGCTTCTCAGATAGCTTGGGCTATGCAGAAGAAGTCTCCCAAGAAGAAAGTCCAATTTGCGCTACCTCCTTTTTATTTCTTTGGGATGGGAAAAGACTTCTATAAGACTCGGGAATGGCGAGAGGTCAGATACAAGGCATTGGTGAAGTTTGGCAAGAAGTGTCAGGCTTGTGGGGAGAGTGGTGGCTTCATTCATGTTGACCACATAAAACCCAGATCACGCTTTCCAGCATTAGAGTTAGACATTGAGAACTTGCAAGTGTTGTGTGAGGCGTGTAACATTGGTAAATCCAACACGGATACAACAGATTGGCGTGATAAGTAAAGGGATGTCGGGTGTGGCAGTCGCACCCTCAAAGGCATGAGATATACGGTTGCCCAACAAGACCCGAAAGGGAAGTCAAGGGCGGTGGCTATAAAGCGGTACGCACTGGAAACAGTAATACGACCTGATGCCCCACAGAGAATAACTTAACTCTGTACGCTATACGACACCCACCCTAGTCAAGGGATTCTCAAGACCATGAGGATTGCTACGACTGCCTTGCTACGCCTATACAAACCCTCTCCTTTCTTTCACCAAACATACTTGTTTGCGTCTTACGCTAAACATTGCTTTTCGTGTGCGGAGGAGGTATCACAAATATTTACAACTCACACACACCCCCTCCCCCCCATCAAAGTAAGCACTCACTAACCTACCCAGTAAGCACTTACTCACTTAATGGTCGTGGAGTAAGCACCAACTAACATTGTGTAAATGATAATGATAATGCGGTATCAATAAGAAGGGGTTATGCACCATTCAAAGGGTACTAACCTAAACTACTTTAAACAATATCAATCTGGATAAAAACTTGATTTAGTTATATCATTCTTAATACTTTACAGTTCATAGGGTTTTGGAGCTACTATATAGATCAACGGGTTACAGAAGCTGGCACGATTCTTCCATGATATAAGGTATGGAATACGGAAAATTCCATATTTTCAATAACTTTTTGATAGGTGTGAATGATATGAAAAAAACCGCAACAATTGAGATATCTAACTTAGTTAACATTGAAGGGGATATCGGCAGTATATGGGCTTCGATAAGCTACCGTAGGGACATTAAACAGGCCTTCTACTGCCGAAACCATGATCTTGATACCCTGATACCTAAAGCACTTGAATGGCTTAAATCTAACGGGTTTACGCATTACAAGCTAAACAACAAAACAATTTCAATTTAATAGGTGTTGATATGAACAAAATTAAAAAACTGCAACCTGATTTGTGGCAAATTTATAACGGTTCTGATTTGATCGGTGCATTGTTTAAATCAAAAGACACTCAAGGCCGAAACTGTTATAGGGTAGAGTTTACAGAATCTAATGACACCGTATGGGGTTATTATGGTTTTGAGACTGCTAAAGCAGTGGCAAAATTTGGATCATACAAAGCTTTAAAACAAGCTTAAATTTTTGTTAACTTTTTTGATGGGTGTCACAATGAAAAATCTCAAGCTTAACTATTTCACCGATCCGGGCCATGGCTGGGTATCCGTAAAGCTTCAAACCCTTATCGACCTAGGCATAGCCGATAAAATCTCTACCTACTCGTATATCCGGGGTAAGAGCGCATATCTTGAGGAAGACTGCGATTTAAATACTTTATATATTGCTTGTCATAACCTAGGCTATAAAATCGATCTAACCACAAAGCACACGAATAATCGTAGCCCTATTCGCTCATATGCTACCTATCGCTTTGGGGGTGTAGCATGATAAAAATCTCTGTTACATCAAAGCTTGACGGTATTCGCTCATGGTCTTTGCAAGCTTTAGACACTTGTCCGGGGTCTATCGCTTCTCCCGGTGTACTTGTTGATGCTTGTTCGAGGTGTTATGCCACTACGGGTAATTATCGTTATCCGAATGTAAAAGCCCCTAGAATTTCGAATCAAAGCGATTGGCAGAGATTCGATTGGGTATCCGATATGGTCAAAGCTTTAGAGAATGATCGGTTTTTTCGATGGTTTGATTCGGGGGACATGTACACCCTAGGCTTAGCCGAGAAAATTCTAGAGATTATGCGATTGACACCATGGTGCAAGCATTGGCTACCTACTCGCATGCATAAATTCCCGAAATTCGCTTTAGTCTTAAAAACCATGGGTGAATTGCCGAATGTATCCGTACGATTTTCGAGCGATTCGATCAACGGTGAATTCACTAAGGGTCTACATGGATCGGTTATCGTAGCCGATCCTACTCAAACCACTAAGGCTATGACACTATGCCGCGCATATGAGAATGCTGGGAAATGCTCGGGGTGTAGGGCATGCTGGGACAAAAAAGTAAAAGTTATCGCATATCCAGCCCATGGCCAAAAAATGCAAAAAGTTATAAAAATACTCAAAGCGGCTTAAAGCATAGACTGCTAACCCTTATTTTTAGGGGTTAGTGGCCTAGGTTTTCACAATCTAGGGTTTTCAATCAATCAACTAATAGGTGTCACTATGTCAAAAGAAAAACGCTCAATTCGTGCTATCGCTTTGGATATCAAAAAAGAATGGGTAAAAGTAAATTATGCGGCCAAACCCTATCTTGATGCCATGCTTGAATTAGATTCTATAAATGATAAATATGGCTTTGATAATGCTAGATCGATCATTCTCTATTTTTTGTCCAATGCTTCAAGCTTTAGGGGCGAAAAGGCTAAAGCCTTAAAAGCAGAATTAAAAGCTTTGGGGGCTTAACCATGGAAAAAATCGATCAAATTATTGTAGGCGTGAGCTTAACGGGCTTTGTGTGTTTAATGTTCATTATTGCATTGTGGGGGTAATATGACACAAATAGAAGCATTTACTCAAGCCCTAGTATTAGCCATTGTCGCTCCCAGCGATGAACAAAGCAAAAGGGCTATTTCACTTGCAATCGAATTATCAAGCGGGTTACCCGCTGAAATAATAAATCAATGCAAAGAAAACGCATTGTCTAAAGTAAGGGGAAACCCTTGATATACGCCACAATTGCTCTAATTTTGAAAATTATTCTCAGAAAATGAAAGGTGTTGAAAATGTTAGATTTGATATTTCACGCAAAAGCTGGTAATTTTAAATACTATGCCGACCACAAACGAGGCACTGTTGATGTATGGCACGATTCGCAAAGGTGGGTATTTAAACAAAATCGCAAAGGTTTGAAAGCGTTTAAACGCAACATTTACCATGCGTTTTCAAACAATGGTAGAACACCTGTTGTCAAAATCACAGGGCAATATCCATCTTATCAAATTGATACATTTTGTTGAAAGGTGTTAAAAATGTTTTATGCCGCAAAAAATCATTATGCAAGCCCGACTAGCGTTGGCTTTGTTAATACATGGTATGTCATAGGGTTTGCAAACCGAGCCTGTCGTGATGCCCATGTATCAAATTCTGTTGACATGGCAACCCGACCAATCAAAGCTAATCAAATTAAGCAATATGGTGGTAAGCCTAAGCGAATAAATTTTTACGATAAGCATGGCAAATATCATATCCACATGGGCAATGGTGAGTTTTATATTCAAGAATAAGTTAGTAGCCACTAACATTCAACCGCCTTCGGGCGGTTTTTTATTGCCTACCAAGTTAGTGAGTACTTTTCAAAATTAAGCCCTTCGGGGCTTTTTTTACGCCTACCTATACCCTACCATAGACTGGCATATGAAAATCGATTCTAGGGGCTTTTAAACCCGTTTAATCGATATCATTATCGGCTATCAAGCATAGCCCAATGTGGTTGATATCGTATTCAGGCCTTAAGCCTAGATTGTAAAAGTGACTAGCCCATTGAAGGGCTACCCGTGCGCCCACTTGATCCCTGCCATCACCCAGTGTTTTCAGAATCAACATTTCGTCACTGGTTAGCGTCAAATAAATGTTATTCGGGTGCTTTTTGTGCGCCATGTAGGGTGTGCCTTAGGTACTCTGCAATCAATAGGGCTTCCGCTTTGTTTATGTCCTTTTTGCGCTTTAGCTTGGCTTCAGGCCATAAGTAGCGAGCCATGTCCAACGATTCACTTTTGTCAGCGGTAAGGTGAAAATGCTTTTTCCAGCGTTGTGGGGTGACTAAATGCACCGGGTAACGGGTCAATTCGCAAACCGCTGAAATAACCCCTACTGCCCGACCAAAAGTGAAAGTACTACTAACCCCTTGGTTTGGCATACTATGCACCTGTTCCATGCAGATTTCTGCGCCTTCCTTTGGGTCAACAATGGATAGGATTCGACTCTTGAATACAAGGGCTAGTATGTGCTTGTCCTTGTGCTCAATGTCAAATGCTTCTAGGTAATTGCCATCATGGTCTACTGCACCCAATGCGCCTGAGACTGCGCCCGGGTCGATTCCTATATAAATCATATAGTTAGTCTCCGCAGAAACAGGCTATTGTTTCTTCTGTAGCGTCAAACATATCTATTTGGTCTTTGCCAAATTGTTTCATTGCCGCATAAGTTGGGCGGTCTTTTGAAAATCTGCCGCCAATGATTTCTTCTTGTTTTGCCCACCAAGTAGCCCTGTTTGGCTCATGCTGAATGATTGACATTAGCTGATGTGCGCCCTTCATAAAGCACAAATCGCAGTTTCCAAGAGGGGTGATTTTGTCAACAAATTGTAGTCCAAGGTCAAAATCATTTGATTTCCAAAACTGCTGGACATCGGATTGTGTGACCCCTGCCAATGCTAAAGGCGCATGGACTGTTTCCCTGAGTTTTCCAACTCGCTTAGGTTCATCAGCACGAATCCCTGCCAATGTCTGAAATTCCTCAAACCCTTTAGATTTCATAAAACGAGTAATTGGGTTAATTTTTAGTTCTGTTGTGCAAAATCGCATAACTGAGTTGGGCAAAAATGATTTTTGTTTAATCAATTCAGCAAAAGGCTCACCATCTCTGGATGCGGTTTCGTAAGTGACTTCTACGAATTTATCGGTATTTCTTGTGAATTCAAGCCAATAGATGGGAATATTCCACCGCTTTTGGCATTCGTTGACAAATTTTAGAGTTGACTCGTGTTCTTTTCCTGTGTTGCAAAAAATGACAAAGGTTTCATTTGGTAGGCTCATTTGGTGAGCTTCTAAGACCCTGTAAAGCATATAAGCTGATGTCCTGCCACCCGAAAAACTGATGCAAGTAGGTTCATTTATCAGAAATGGATTCATTTTGTGCTTTCATTATTTTCGTTAATTCCTGACTGATTCCCTTGAAAATTCCCAATGGATGCTGTTCCAGTTCCTGTGCTCTGTGCCATGCGTGTGCTTTCCATCCATTCGTTGATGCCATCTTCACTAAATGGTCTAGAGTGGATTGGTACAGGTCGTAACGCATCCCCTGTGAGCCACAAGGCTTCTGTGATGCGTTTGATAGATAGATAACTGTTCCCATCTTTGACCTCATCCAAAAGGCGGTGTGCTTGTTCTTTTGTCATTTTTGTATTTCCACAAGTTTCATACCAAAATTGTTAACAACATCAGGAATATAAATATTTTTAATTCTTTGTAACTTGTTTTTTTTAAACGCCCTGTAATCCACATGATGATGCCAACGATTAAATCTCCAAACTACTTTAGCCACATCGGGGTGCAAATCAGCAATCATTTGTGATTTTGGTAATGTTCCTTCTTTAGCATAAAACTCATCAGTGTTACCACCTTTTAATGTTTGTGTTGTAGCCTTCTCTTGCAAAAACGCATTAAATTGAACAGTACACATACCAGCTTTAAGGACACGCAATGATAGGTCAGTATCTTCGTTATATCTACCACGCCACCTGAATGGCAAATCATTTTTAATTAAAAGCAATGAGTAAATGCGAGTATTCAACACAAATGGTGGTATTTGTTCTTTGGCTTTGGCAAAGAAATCATAGTTAAATCCAGCAATTGCCACATTTTCATATCGGTCTACAAAATCTTCAGATGCCCTAAAAATTGTTCCAGAACTTACTTTGCACATTAAATTGCGGTTAAGGCGGTTAAATGATGCGATGTTGTCATCCATGACCCAATGGCGTTTTGCACCCATTTCAATGGAATGTTGCCAAGCAAAGTTGCGAGCCGCCCCCGGCCCCACGCCCTTGGTGTTGCCCAACTCATCACAAGTTTCATATTCTTGCAAATAATTTTTTGGCAAGACCAAAATTTTGTCTTTCGAAATCACGCTGGCATACAAATCTTTTTCTTGTTCTTCAACAATAATTTTGTATGACACATTGATGCGCTCCAATGCTTTGCTTGTTAACCTTGATTCCCAACGACCTTTAGAAACAATGTAAATTGGATAATCAGGATTCATCTACATACCTGTAAATTGATGCAATTCTAGGCTCGGCAAAAGGAAACCAAATTGTTTTTTGTTTTTCAGTAATTTTTTGTTGCATCAAATGTTCAAAAATTGCCACATCTTCTGCATTTCTAAATCTGACATTGATTGTTCTGTAAGGTGTTAAATCTTCTTGCACATATTCAGGCATATTTTTCCACTCATCTCTAAAGGATTCTTCAAGTTTTTCAAAAAGAGCATTTTGTTTTTGAATCATGCTGTTTTCCCTAAAACTGCCCTGATTTTGGCTAAAACTTCAGGGTTTGGTGGTGCAGTCTTCAGCCTATCCTCATCCAGCTTGACAAGCGCAGGGTCACGCTGTGAGCTTGAAGGCACTGTTACCCTTGCAATGTCCACAGGCTTGTAAGACTGTTTCTGATTTCGAACCCAATTCCTCCATGTGGCTTGCCAATCCAGTTTTGTTGCGCCTGAACCAGCTTTTGCACTCCAGTAGTCTCGAAACTGCTCACCCACACTCCGCAAATCCAAATCAGGTCTTTCCTGTCTTGCCCAATCTGCCCATTCTTTTGGTAAAACCCAATCAGCAGAAAGGCGTGAGCCTTTTGTTCTTTGTTTTGTCTCTACCTCTTTCTCTGTCTCTGTCTCTGTCTCTGTCTCTAGACTATCACTTTGATATCGTTCTGATATCACGCTGATATCATCTTGTTCCAGCCAGTGAGACAACTTGTTTAAGCAATCAATAGTTTGCTTTTCTGTCATCCTTAGCCTAAATGCAAGAGTTTTTGCTGGTGGCAATTTGCCATCATCCTCGCTAGCAATAAGCCAGCACATTACTAGCACCTTGCTAGCAAGTGGGTCTAATTCATACCACTCAAGATCGTCTAAAACATCCCTGTAGAGTTTTACCCAAGGTGGTTTGCGGTCTTTAAAGTGCTGAAACTTCTTCCAATTCTTGATTTGCATAATTTGCCCAAAAAAAAGGGCTACACCTGAAGTCTCACCCTTTCGGATGTTGGCGGACTGGCGTAGTTCCAGCAGACTTCATGTGTAACCCTACTACGATAATGCCGCCAAGCATTTCGTTAAATCATACATCAATAGCAGTTGGTGTTGCAATTGTTCCCATAACAACAGGTTTGGCAAGTCACATAACGACCATTTGCATAGTAAGTATGGGTTGAACAAGCCGCCCACAATGTCAGGCTGGAAAGTGCTAAGTATGCGCCAATAATGACTTTTTTCATGTTTTCTCCTTGAGTTGACTCTTTCGATTCTCCATCGAATTCTTGAGCAAGTTTCTCAACCACACAGAACCGCCAAGTTTGCGAAACTCCAACCATTGGTCAAAAGTAACTCTTGTGGCGATTTTGAGTGGGCTTCCTGTGATTTCCGATTTGTGTCTAGCCATGTGCGTAAAGTAGCAGTGTGGTTAATGTTTGACAATAAGGGTATATCCTAATGTCAGACAGAATATAGTGTCGTACAGTATCCATTCATCAACTTGAAAGGCGTGTATGAAATTCGATGTGTGTTTAGATGAACTCAGAGACTTACAGTTACCAGAGACTGAATGGGAATTAAGGGTCAAATGGTCATACGACCCTGACTACAGCCCTAAAGAGGGACTTAACGACAAATACTGTTTTGAGTTGCAAAAGTTTATTGATGGCAAATGGGTGGACATCACTGACGAACTCTCCAGCTTTGACTTTGCCAAAATCGTGCGTTTGATTGAGGAGAATGACAATGATGACATTCTCTGAAGTCTTTGGGCGTGTGGCACTCATCATTGCTTTGCTGATGGGCATAAACCATGTTTTAACGCCATCACCACAGTCACAGAGCATCCAAGTCATTAGCAAGAAGAAAAGTCTCTTGAAGGCTTGTGTCAGGCTTCACAAAAGAAAGGCAAAAAACTATGCAACCGTCTGTGAAAAGCGAGGAATCTATGTCTGAATGGAAAACCCAACAACAAGTCTATGACGAACTCAGAAACGACATTCTTGAGGAAGTGGCACTTGAGATTGAGAAGATGAAATGCTTTGGCAATGACACACTGAGTTCTTTTGCAATTTTCATTAGAGGAATGAAGCGATGACACATGATGAAATTATTGAGATGGCACAAGAATGCAAGCTGATTGGAATGCGACCACACCTTGATGGCATTTATTCCGAAGGACTTATAGCCTTTGCCAACCTTGTAGCCGCCAAGGAGCAAGAGCGCATTATTGAAGTAGTTGAGCGTTTAGGTACATGGGCGCACATAACTGAAGTGGTAGCTGAAATCAGAGGTGAAGCATGACACATGATGAAATCATTAGTATTTACAAAGAAGTTTCAAACAAAATATGCAACGGCACAGAGTGGTGTTGGTCTGGTGCTGGCGAGCCTTTGAAATTGTTTGCCCACCTTGTAGCCGCCAAAGAACGAGAAGCCTGTGCAAAGGAGTGTGAACATACTGCCCAAGAATCAGACTCATTTACAGAAAGTATTTTGAGAGCTACGGCTACCCAAATTAGAGCCAGAGGAGAGCAAGCATGAGACAAAGCTACATTTGCACCAAATGCAAACGCCATATTTTGACCATCATTGCACGATGCCCACACTGCGGAGGTGACCCGCTATGACACAAGATGAATTGACGCTGGTGCTTGATGCACTGAAGTTTTGTCATGGCGGTGAGCCGTGCGGAACAGCAGAGGCAATTGCCGTAATTGAAAAAGCCTTGGCAAATGTCGCTACCAACGACACATCAAAGGAATATGTCGATGAAATGCAAAAACAGCGACATGAGCAAGAGCCTGTGGCGTGGATGAAGCGCATCAATATGCCCGGTGACGATTGGGATGCGTATGACTTTAGCGTCAATCAATACGGAGATTTTCAAACGCCACTCTACATCACCCCACCACAGCGCACATGGGTAGGGCTGACGAATGATGAGTTAACAGATTTGTTCTACAACACAAATTTAGGTCAACAAAGTGCTGTTGCTCAAGCCATCGCCTTATTGAAGGAGCGCAACACTTGACAAACGCATTTGACTACAAGGGTCAACCTTCAATTTGGACAAGAGACTCTGAGTTGAAGATGATTACACTTGGCAAGAAAATTGGCCTGAAACGCAGAGAACAACTGCGTGAAAAAGAAATTCAAGGTCATCATCCACTCCAAGCAAGAAAGAACAAAAAGTGAAGTCAGCATTTGATTACAAAGGTCAGTCATCGGTCTGGTTGACCGATACCAAGATGAAACGGTTTAAACAGGGTGAGGAGTATGCCAAGCGCAAGCAAGACAAACGAGGCATCCATGAGCAAAACCAAGTTTTCATCTACTCTAAAGCCCTGTCTGGCAAAAAATGATTCAGCAGATCAGGACATTCTTTGGCAGACAAAGAGGTGAAAGCGGTAAGCGTAGAACGGAAGTCAGGATGGGAGTTGCTTGGATTTGCTTGAGTTGCGGCAAAGTGTTCACTAACAAAGCACTTGCAGACATTCATAAGTGCATTAGGGAAATTCCCTATATCAATTACGATAATGTCTGACAGAATACACACATTGATAGGTTTTTGACAGGAGTGAATGATGATTGATTTAGAGAGAGATAAATGGATGGCACTGCAAGACCTAAGCCCCTCAGATGTTGCAGATGCAATATGCGATAGTCAAGCAATAGTCGAAGCAATTCAATCAAACGCATGGGCTGATGTTGCTGATATGGTTCGATCAAGAGTCGAACTTAAGGCAGAGAGATTGGCGCAAGTCGCAAATGATCTACCACTTACCCGTTGGGTTGATAGTGAAGAAGAACTCAATCTCTGGCGTTATTACCGCATGGAATTACAGCGTGAGGCTATTGAACAGAACAAGCCTAAATTACCTAAAATCAACCCTTACCACAGCGAGGCCAGCAATGAAAACTAAGCTGAATCTTGAGAGAATCATTGAGGAGCATTCAAATGAGTATTACTGTGCGTTCTGCATTAAGCCTCGCAACCCAACAGATAAATGTTGTGATGACTCGTTTTTTATCTTATTTTCAGATTTGGACACCCACACTCAGTTTGAAAGAGCGTCAGAGATTGCTCAGAAAGGCGGCTAGGCGAGTGAAAGAACAACCTAAGACGCAACGGGTGGTTATGCCATCCAAACTCATCACCGACCCAACATTCGGGTATGTGAACTCAGCCCTGACAAATGTTCAGGATACATGGAAGAAGCATTCAACAGGAGTAAACAATGCTGGATTATTCAACAATCCTAATGAGGATAGAAAGAACGACAAAGAAGCTAGGGGACAATTGTCTGCACAGAAAATTCGAAGGGTTCAGTAGTGATATAGCCCAAATGCACAGCGATTTGACGCTGTTGGCAATGTGGGCAGTCAATCAAGAGGCGATAGATATTTTTAACGATGTAATGGGAGTCAAGGAATGAATCAAGAACAGGTGTTAAGTCTTCTCAGTAAGAATGTCAACGAACATACTGAGAAAAAAGGTGGTTTGACATATCTTTCATGGGCGTGGGCATGGGCAGAAGCACTCAAAGCAGACCCTAATGCAACTTACAAGATTGAGATGTTTGGCGACAAGTGTTACATGGACATAAACGGCACTGCAATGGTGTTCGTCACAGTCACAATGTTTGGCAAAGCAATGACTTGCCAACTTCCAGTAATGGATTTCCGCAACAAAGCAATCCTCAACCCTGACGCATTTGCAGTCAACACTGCCATCATGCGTTGCATGACTAAGGCACTGTCATTGCATGGTTTGGGTTTGTATATCTATGCTGGAGAAGACTTGCCTGAAGGCGAGGGTTCAGACATAGATGTCAACAGCATGATTGACCATTTGGCGGCTATTGAAGCGGCATCCACGATTGAGGAGTTGAAAGATGTTTACACAGTTGCTTATGGTGCTTGCGGTACTGATAAGGCTTGGCAAAAGAAAGTGATTGATGCTAAAGAAAAGCGTAAAGGAGCATTGAAATGAACAACCCACCAGCATTTCCAGTACAAAGCATTTACATTGAAGACCAAGAAACAAATTCAAGAGGCATGACCCTGCGTGATTACTTTGCGGCTAAGGCGCTTCCAATCTGCTACCAGTATTGGATAACCGATTACCACCATCCCGATATTGTGGACAGTAAGGATAGGAATGCGCTTCCTAAAAATGATTTAGACCAAGGTACAAAGGAATTGATTGCTGAAGATGCTTACGATCTAGCAGACGCAATGCTGAAAGCGAGGGAAGCATGAGTGATATTGAACAAGGTACACCAGAATGGTTTGCACAGCGTTGTGGCAAGGCTACTGCTTCTCGTATCTCTGACATTGTTGCCAAGACAAAGACAGGCTATAGCACCAGTAGAGCAAACTACATGGCACAGTTGGTAGTCGAGCGCATGACCAACCAAGTGGCAGAGTCTTACTCAAATGCCGCTATGGAATGGGGGACAGAAAACGAACCCTTTGCCAGAGCCGCATACGAGGTCAAAACAGGCAATACAGTCGATCAGGTATCTGCTATTGACCATCCACGCATTGCCATGTCTGCCGCCTCTCCTGATGGGCTTATTGGTGACGATGGATGCCTAGAGATCAAGTGTCCCAACACTTCCACCCATATCGACACTATTCTTGGTGACGAGCCGACAAAGAAGTATTACGACCAGATGCAGTGGCAAATGGCGTGTACAAACAGAAAGTGGTGTGATTTCGTGAGTTTCGACCCACGGATGCCATCGCACTTACAACTGTTTGTCAAAAGAATCGAGCGCAATGACTCTTATATTGCAGAACTCGAAAGTGAGGTTGTCCAGTTTCTCAGTGAAGTGGATGACAAGGTTAAAAAACTCAATGAAATCAAGGTGTAAATATGAAAGATGTCTTTTTAAGATTGCCGCAAATTCTGGGTAATGCTAAAGCAAATCCACCAATTCCAGCCCTCATTCCAATTTGCAAGACCGCTTGGTATGCGGGAATCAAGAACGGTATTTACCCAAAGGGCATCAAACTTTCGCCAAGAGTTTGCGTATGGCGAGAGTCTGAAATTCAAGCACTAATTCAAAATTTCAACAAAGGTAAGGTGTAAATATGGAACAGCGTGACAACTCAGGTGTACTTTTCAAGAACGACAAGAAAGAAAAAGACAATCACCCAGACTATAAAGGCAACATTCGTGTTGATGGACAGGACTTCTGGCTCTCAGCATGGATTAAAGAGGGCAAGAACGGCAAGTTCATGGGACTAGCAGTCAGCCCTAAAGACGACCAACCACAGCCTCAAAGCAAGCCTAAAGCCAAGATTGAGGACATGGATTCGGATGTCCCGTTTTAATTAAAAAGGGGAGAAGACTCCGCATCTTGTATATGTGAGGCTTACAACTCTCCCCGTTAATCATGGTTGTAAGCCGTTTGCAACAGCCAACCACAGGTTGAATATACTGAAGTGGTGACAGTCGGAAAGACGACAATGTGAGTGAACACTAACTTTGATAGGAGTTGATATGACTTTGAGTTTTGAAGAACGCAAGCAAATCTGGTGGGAATGGCATAAGGAAAACCCACAGGTTTGGCAGTATTTCGAGAAGTTTGCTCTAGAAGCAGTAGGACTAGGGCGCAAAAAGGTCAGTCACTGGCTGATAATCAACAGAATCAGGTGGGAAGTCACCATAGTCACAACAGGCTCAGACTTCAAGATCAGCAACGACTACATTGCTTTTTATGCTCGACTCTGGCAAGCTAAGTATCCTCAGTACAGGGACTTATTCAACACAAAACAGATGATTGGAGAGCCAAGATGATTGAAAATGTACTTAACATAATAATTCTTTTGGCATTTGGTGGAGCATTACTCGCACTAGGTGTTTGGGTAATACTCCACTTCTTTGACGATTAAGCCATCAGAACATCAATGGCAGTCTGGGTTCGGGCAACCCTGTCATCCAAACCATGTGTGCCGCCATTGATTCTCTTGGTTAGACCCGTCATATCGTTGGCATCAGCAAACTGATTCAGCTTATTCTTGTCCCAAAACCACCCTGCGGACAAGGCGGCATACTGAGGAGATGACACCAAGTCAGGGTTATCCAGTAGATCAACTCCCAAAGCCTCTCCACAAGCCCTGTAGTTGTCTTTGCCTGTCAACTGAATCAAACCCCTTCCACGGTACTTAAAACCCTCTCCAGAGGCTTCATTTCCATTGCCCATGCGGTCAGCGTAGACCTTGTTGGCAATCTTCTCAGGATTGCGGTGGTAAGGCTGGGCAACATCCAAACTAGGGAATCGCTTAGGCCAAACCTTTGTCAAACCCTCTGCACTATAGTTCAGGTTTTCTTTGAGAGCAGTGAATCCACCGCTTTCGTGAGCGCATTGCCCCAAGAAACAAGCTTGTCTCTCAGGTGTTGATATGTCGAAACGATCAAAAGTTTCATTGATTGCATCTATCCACTCCTCTGCCTTGATAGGCGTTATCTTCAATGCTTGGGCTAACTGTTCACTGTTCATTTGCTCTCCTTCTGGTTAATCATCTCTCTTACTTGGTTGTAGGTGGCGATACAGGCGTTGAGCTTTCTGGCGGTGAGGTCGGCTTCGTCTGTGATGGCGAGAATATCTCTAGCAACCTCTGGCTGAAGTTCGGCTGTTGGGGGGTCAGATCGCTCGGCAACGGGGGCATCTGAGGGGGCTGGTAAGGTTGGGCAGGAGGGCGTTTTGACAGGAATCCGCAACCGCAAAGCACCAGAGTTGATGTCAGAATCACGCTTTTGAATAACGACTTTTGCATTCTTGTTTGCCTTTACCAGTTCAGTTGCTTGATTTTGCACCGCAGTCACCAGTGCCTGTTCCTTTTGCCTAGCCTCTTGGTTAAGTCGGGCAATCTCCATTTGCTGTTTGGCAAACTCGTCTTGCCCACCCTTGTAATAACCACCGCCAAAGGCACTCAGCATCGCCACTACGATGCCAAGAAGCACATACGGGTTCAATATACTCATTCTTTGGCTTCTAACTTTGGGTCGCTATCAGCATCAGCATCAGCCTTGGCAATAGCCTTGGCACTGGCTGAAACAGCACTACGACCAGCCACGCCACCCAAAACACCAGTGACAAACACCATAATGGTGCTGATTTGCTGTGTGTAAACCTTGTCAATCGGAGCCATGCCTGACATGGGTTGAGTTACATAGGTCACAGAGTACAAGAACATACCCATAGAACCCACCAAAACAATCAACAAGGCAAGAATCACCATTGCCCAAATCCTTACCTCAATTTCTTCAGCAGTCATGCGAGTGCTAGGCTTGTATCCAACTGTAGGCATTATTTTTTCTCCGCTTCAGGTTTAACAAGTTGCTCAGGACAAGTTCCAGTTGCAACACAAACAGGGGGCTTGCAGTCCAAATTATCCCAATTGCGAGGGTCTTGGCAAGGATACCTAAACTTGTCATCGCAACCCATCAAAAGTGTCAGCGCAATCAAACAAATTACTCTCATTTCTCTCTCTCCCTATCTTTTTGTTCAACTTGTCTTCTCAACTTCTCAACCTTTTCAACCTGAGTCTTCGCCTCATTCTTGGTCTCCAAGATGTCAAGATAAAGAAATGCCATCAAAGGCAAGAGCAAAGCAATCAGTACGCAAGCCGCAATCCAACCCATTACTTCTTCCCCCAATGGCTTACGAACAGGAACCACATCCACAGGTAAAGGAGGAATATAGAAGTCGCTACCACTGCCGCCAGCTTTGCTTGTAGGTTTCTTTCTTCCTCTTTGCGTAGCCATGCCTCTTGCCTCTTGATCGCCTCTTGCTTCAACCTTGCCTGAGTCTGCTCCTCCTCAATCTTGTCTTTCATGCTGAAGACCTCTGAGTACAGTGCGCCCATCTCAGGAGGGCTTTGATACACCATGCACTCACGAATCTGCACCACCAACGCATCCATCTCTTGCTGTGCCATCACCCTCTTTAGAGCCGCTTCCATGTGGTTTTGGTCAGGGTCATAGACTGTCAGACTCTTTTCTTCTTCTTCCCTTATATGTGCCGCCAACTGCTCTTGAAGCCTGAAAAACTCAGTCAGATTCTTGACAATATCAACTTTGACTTGGGTTTCGTCAACAGCAACGAACTTTTCTTTCTTTTTCGCCACAGGCTTGGGCGTTGACTGCTTGGCCTTGGGCTTGAAGAAGTTACTAAATTTACTCCAAAATCCAGTAACTTCCTTATAAACGCCAGCAACCTCATCAACAGTTGACTTGACCTCCATGAAGGACTCTTTGGCTTGCTTGTACAGGTCACATCCAGCTTGAATCTGCTTGACAAGTCCTGCGGCAAGAAGGCAAATGCTAATCGGGTCAATTTTTTACTCCACTTCGTAGCCACGAGACTTCAACAAATTTCTAATTTCTTCCATCCCTAAGTTTTGGTCAGTAGGCATTGGAGGCTGGACTTCAGTTGGTATTTCAGGAGGGGTTGTTTCCATCATTGCGCCACCTCTTACTGCCATGATTGCAACACCTTGAGATAATGTTTTTAATGCGTTTGTTACTTTTTTTGTAGTTGTTTTAGCAGTAGACAAATCAATCATTGCCTTTCTGTAATCTGGATTAAAAATTACATCAGCAAAATCTTTGGGACTTGTAACTACCCTTTGCAACCAAGGCACAATTTCTCTTAGTGCTAGTCTAGTGGGAGCACCGCCACCAGCCGCACCAGTGGCGGCATACACTTCTGCTCCAGATAATCCTCCTACACCACCACCAGACTCTCCTGCCAATGTTCTACGCATCCAATTCATAGCCAATCTTGCTTCTACCACATCTTTAGAATTGGGAAACAAATCTACAAATTCGCCAGTTTTTTTGTCTAACTCTGTAAGAGCAGACTGAATATTAAATGTTGGGTCTGTAGATGCTCCACCTTTTACTTGAGCAGATGTCAAAACATCATCAAATTTTGATCTGCGGATAGAGTTTAAAACTTCAGTCACTTCAATATTTGGGTTTTTTTCCATAACATCAATTAAAAATTGACGCTGAGAGATAGGTAACTTTTTTAAATCTGAAATAACTTTTTCAGGAACAAGATCAGTAACATTTTCAACATCAAATGCTTTTGTCAAAGGCCGATTAGCAAATTCTTCTATACGAGCAATGTTGGCTTTAAATTTATCTCTTGCTTCTACAAGTTTGTCAGCACCAGCAACTTTATTGTCAATTGCCTCATCTAAAGACTTTCTAAACCCGTTCAGAACAGCTATAGAAATATTTTTTGCTTGTCCGGGCGCAACACCCTCAAAAATATTACCTTTACCAAAATTTGCTGTTCCAGAATAAACCGCTTCTCCCCATGTAGCTAAATTTTTCTGAAGCCTATCAATGTTAATTTTTAAATTTTGAGCAGGAGTGCCCGGTATTACATTTACAGAAGCCGGTTGACCAGTAGGGCCAAGAATAGTAGATGGAATAGTTTGAGAAGGAATTTCAGGAATTACATATTCATCAATAATGCGTTGCATTGCATTTTTTACAGGGTCAAGTTCTTTAATTTCAGGCGGAATTTCACCTAATTTACTTTTGATTGCATCAACAACAGGCGTAGTATCAATCAAACCACCAGCTTTTTTAGCCGCATTAAAGTCAGTCTTAGCATCAGACCTTAATTTAGATGACAAAGATTTACCATAGTTGTTGAATGAAGACACAACAGCTTGCGTAGTTTCTGATGGGCTTAGTGTTTTTCCACTTGCCTTGTTAAACAAGTTTGTCAAGAATGATTCAATGTCATAGGCTTGTGCTTGTCTAAATTCAACAGGTTTTTGTCCGCTAGTAGGAGTTCCTTCAATGGAAGACTCTAAAGCCAATTGTTCTCTGTTTAAGCTAAGTTCTCCGGGTGTTAATCTACCAACACGAGATAGTTCTGTTGTTTCTGCAATAGATGGAAAAACACCTTCTGGTTTAGTAAAATACTTTTTGGCTTGAGTAACTCCACCCTTTATTGCATATGGTGTTGATTGCAATGCTAATTGAGCAAATGGACTTTCAGGGGCAACAGATTGAGCAACCAATCCTGTTCCGCCAGCAACACCAAACTCTCCAGCAATTCCAATAGGGGTTCTAGCAAACAACCCCGGCATACCAACAGCAGTTAACAATGCCGCTGGAGCACCAGCTTTAGAAAACTCATAAGCACCACTATATCCCGGTATTTCTTGTAAATTTACACCTGTTAATTTATTGATTGCTTGCTTGATACCTGTACCTGAAAAAGCACTTGGGTCTTTGCTTTCTTTAAGGTAATCATATAAATTACCCCATCCACCAATGATGTCAATTACACCGCTAGGGATACCTTTTAATGTTGACTCAGCAAATTTTTTAAATTCAGACTTAGTTGTACCTTTTGGTTCTAACACAGTTTCTGTAGATGTGGTTAAACCTCGTCTTTGCAATTCTGCTTGTATTTCTTCAATAGTTGCCATCTTAAATCCTTCAAAAATTTTTGTTCTTACTTAGGCTTAACTTTAATCCCTTTTTCCTCAGCTTGTTTTAGTAATTCAGCATCAGAAATATTTTTTAAAGAACTTGTTTCAAAGTTGAAAATAGGGATTTTTGGAACATAACCTTCAAGTGATTTCTTATCACGAGCATACTTTTCAAGTCTGGTTGTTTCATCAATAATTGATTGATTCTTTTTAACCATAAACTGAATAAGTTGCTTTCGGGCTTGTGCATTTGTTTCCAATTGCGGAACAAGACTAAGAATAAATTTACGATCTTCGTTAGAAAATCCTGCGCCAAGTCTTCCGCCAAGAGTGGCAAGAACTAAATCACCAGATATTTTTTGATAATTTTGTGAGTTGGCAAGAATACCTTCATCTTTTGAACTAATCAAACCAACTGTTGCCAAAATATTAGCCGCCCCAACACGACCACTTGCAAATGATCCGCTTGTCAACCCTTTTTCATCTAGTTTAGATAATTCTTGTAAAGTTGTTAATGCAGATATTGAGTTATCTCTTAAAGTTAATGCAGTATTAACTCTTTCAGCATCAGCTTTACCAAGAGTTTTAGAAAATTCAGTTTCTCCAGCAGAAGATGCAGATGCACTAACTTTTGCTGTTGTTCTATCAACACCGCCAACATAAGGAACACGAATTTGTTTGCCTTCAGCATTTTCCTGATAAATAAATTGTGTATCGTTATTTACATCAAGATATACAGGAGCACGAGTTCCTTCGGCAACACCAATTTCTTTAATATTTGGAGAAAGTTCTTTTGGTTCTTTTGTTGTTAATCGAATCAACTCAGAGTTATATTTAGCATTCCACTCTGGAGTTCCTCGTTTGGCAACAGAATCAGCAAGTGCTGTGGCATTCTTCATTTCAGTTGAAGTAGCTTCTGGTTTTACACTTAATTGTTCCAACCTACTCTTAAATGCTTCAGTATGCTCTGGTGTTCCTCTCGCCCCAACAGTATCAGCATAAGCTAATGCGTTACGCTGTTCAGGAGTCATTTTCTCAGCAGTGCGTTGTGCAATTAAACTTGTATCAAGTTCTAATTTGCGACCAGCTTCAGAAACAAGCGTAGCCAACTCAGAATCGCCCATTTGCTGTGCTTGCAACGCTATTTTTTTATACGATTCTGGGTCGCTTCTATCTAGTTGACTAAGCAACTGTTGACGCTGAGAGATAAGCTTCAACTGTGGGTCTTGTCCACCCAAAGCACCACCAACAACATCACCCAACTGCTGACCACCACGGTAAAAACCATAGTCTGCTTGTTGCATAGGAGATAACTGTGCAAATGCCAATGCACGATCACGCATAGCCGCTTGACGCTTTTGCAAGTATTCCATCTCTGCCGCACGAGAGATTTCAGGACTGAACATCCCACCCACAATAGACGCAGGTGCTTGTTTTACTGACAGTGCTGAGTATGGTTCAGCATTTGGTATTGGAAACTCACTTTGCGCCATTTCTGCTGGAGCAAAATCAGTAAGGAGAGATTGTTTAAATGGTTTAGACATGTTTTTTAAAAACTCTGATCTTGCTAATTCATTTAGACGATCTGTTTCTTCTTTACTTTGTCGAGATTGCAAATCCATATCGCCATATTTGCTTTGGTTTGCGAAAAGTCTATCCATTGGAATGGTGAAACCGTTTGTCATGATTTATTCCTTAAATAACATAATCTCTTGCGCCAATAGACATTTGTGGATTGAAATATCCAGAAGATAAATTATTTGGTTGAATTGATGCTTGATAGGCATCAGTAAAAACAGGCCCTCTACTTGGATTAAAGTATTTTTCTAATCCTTGTTGGACATAAGGATTGTCAGCAAGTCCCATCAATGCTTTACCAAAACCACTACCAGCAGTGCTTTGAAGGGTTCTTGCCGCACCAAGTCCACCAGTTAACAAAGCTTCTCCAACATTAGCACCAGCAGTAGCCGCACGACCGCCCAACTGTGCGCCAATATCCAAAGGCTGTTGTCCAAGAGATTCAATGGTAGAACCAGCACCCAAATAGCTTGTAAATGGACTCAAAG